>JAEEGH010006818.1_pt1 | contig 27794 bp, 25 predicted proteins | sample 9134181 | NCBI WGS metagenome assembly JAEEGH01 (sample SAMN16246544, study PRJNA631951) | gut metagenome | biome: gut microbiome; feature: rumen; material: DP-attached | host: Bos | place: Iran: Karaj | collected 2018-10 | reverse complement strand
GCCGAGTCCGGGGACGAGTTCCTCTATGCAATACTTGGAGATTTCTATAACGGCGTGGGCGGCCGGGACAAGTATGATACAGAGAAGGCCATTGAATGGTACACCAGATCCACCGAAGCGAAAAACCCCAGTGCTTACGGGTATTTTCAGCTCGGGCAGCTCTATTACTACGGCAACGGCGTCGACAAGGATTATGAAAAGGCGTTCGAGCTTTTCAGCAGAGCCGCTGAGCTCTATGAGGCACAGGGCTTCAACAATGATGTGATGTATCCGGAAGTGCTGAAAACCATCGGAGAGATGTACAAGGCGGGCAACGGCGTGGAAAAAGATCCCGAAAAGGCCCAGGAATACTATGATCGGGCAGAGGAACTGATGAGCTCCCACTAAAGCTAAAGGCACCGGCAAAATCAAGAAATATAAAGTGACCGATTTCGTGAAGTCGGTCACTTTTTTGATACGGCTGGGTAAGACAGGTAAAGTTGTCAGAAGAACCGTCCCCCTGACGACCCTGCCTTCAATGAGTCGTTGAACACCTGTTGAAATGAGGCACACTTTTTGATAAAGTAAAGTCAAAAGAGAAGCTGCGACGACTTCTGTAATCACGAGGAAGCGGAAGACTGCCGGGAAGAGCATGGGGGAAAAGCGGTACAGATCCGTTTGGAGAAAGGCACATCATGGCGATAACGAAAACTGATTTTATGCGCGGCATGCAGTGCCCGAAGATGCTCTGGCTGGACAAGCACAGGCCAGGCCTGAAAGTGATCCCGCCGGAGGTCCGGGCAAAACTGGACGCGGGCAACGACTTCGGGGATCGGGCCATGGGCATGTTCGGGCCGTACGAGGAGATGACGGTCTATCGCCCCGGAACCACGATACCGGACAAGGCCGCCATGCTGCAGCGGACGCAGGAGCATCTGGCGGCAGGGACGCCGGTCATCTGCGAAGCGGCCTTTTCCAACTATAACAACTACTGCGCCGTGGATATCCTCCGCAGAACAGAAACGGGTTATGATGTCTATGAGGTCAAGAACGCGCCGGAAGTCCATCCTCAGTTCGTGAAAGACGCCGGCTTCCAGTACTACATCATGGCCCGGTGCAAAATGAAGATCGGCAGGATCTTTATTGTGATCCATGGCCCCGATGAAGAGGACCCCTTCGTCCCCGTTGACGTGACCGAAGAGGCAAAGGGGTATTACACATGGATCAACGATCATATCTGGGATCTGAACCGGATGCAGAAGCAGCCGGAGGAAGTGGAGACGGCGCCCGGGGATCAGTGCTCAAGCCCGTATGAGTGCTGGTATTACGGGTACTGCCACGGAGAATAAGACAGGGGACATAGAGAAATGAGGAGTTTCTGCTGACATGAAAAAGCAGGAAGATCTGTCACAGAAAACCCGGGAAGAACACGCGGGGAAAAGGAGGAGGCGTTCGTATGAAAACTGCGGTCTGGATCCGGCGCACGCACCTGTTCCGGGCGGACGAGCTGGTGTGCTCGGCCTGTGGGGCCGTGAGCGCGAAGCCGTACAGAGTCTGCCCCGCCTGCAGCGCGGCAATGAAGAAGACGAAGGTCGATCCGTCCTGGGTGGACGAGGCGGAAGGCATGTCCGCCCTGCTGGACGACGACTGGTGAGAGAAGGAGGGAAGACGCCATGAAGAAGTTTCTGCTTTGGGTCTGGCGGGTGCTGCTGGCGCTGGTGACGCTGGCGGTGCTGCTGTTTTCGCTGGCCACGGTGTTTCCGCTGCTGCCGTATATCGGGAGCGCGGCGAATATCGTGACCGTGGGATATCTCCATCTGTGGGCCCCGCTTGCCGCCGGGCTGTTTCTGCTGGCGCTGATCCGGTTTTTCGCGCTGCGGAAGCAGAGAAGAGGCGGGCTGGTGCTGCTGTGCGCGGCTGTCTCGCTGGTGTGTACCGCGGCGTTCCTCGGCGCGAACTGGCTCACGGTGACGAAGGCCGGCGCGGAGCCGAACCTGTGGCCGGTGAAGGAGGATGTTTCCGCCGTGAAGACGGAGACGATGCCCTGGCTGCAGTCGGAGTACGGCGAGCTGCTGATGGATGTGCATTTTACGGAGAACGGCGAGACGGACAAGCCTGTGATGGTTTACATCCACGGCGGCGGCTGGATCCAGGGTGAGCGGACGGACCATCTGTATTATTCCAAAGCTTTTGCCGCGCACGGCTACGTGGTGTTCTGCCCGGACTACGACCTCTCCTCGGAGGAGCGGCACCTGGCCGGGAGCACCGAGCTGCAGCTGTGCGACGCGCTCGCCTGGGTGAGAGACCACGCCGCCGACTACGGCGCGGACGCTGAGAAGCTGTATCTGACGGGCGGCTCGGCCGGCGGCAATATGGCGCTGGAACTGGCGTACAGGATCAACAGCGGGGAATACGCCGCGGCGTCGGACGGGACGGAGCTGCCGAAGGTGAAGGCCGTGAGTGCGATGTTCCCGGCGTGCAGCGTGGCGGACATGTTCACGAACCGCGACCCGGTGCTGGGCCCGACGGGGCACCGGATGGCAGCCGCGTATACGGGCGTGGCGCCGGAGGAGGATCCGGAGCTGTTCCGGAGCCTGGAGCCCGCGAACCATATCTCGGGAGCGGCGGCGCCCACGTTCATCATGGTGGGCGCGGGGGATTCGCTGGTGCCGCCGCAGGCGACGTATCGGCTGCACGGCGCGCTGGACGCGGCGGGGATCCCGAATGAGTGCGTCGTGGTGCCGTACGGCAACCACCTGATGGACATGGTGGACGGCAGCATGCTGAACCGCGCGTATCTGGAGCTGACGCTCCGCTGGTTCGAGCGGTTTGAATAACACCTCAGCCTCAGCAGCGCCGAGTACGTGGGAAAACACAGATACTGAAAAAAGAGCGTAAAAAAGCGCTGCCGCAGAGGCAGCGCTTTTTTTTATGCAGCCTATCATCCTATAATTTAGAATACTAATTGACGTGCTAAGAAACCTTATGATAGTCTGACTTTGGAAAACATGTGTTTTTTTCTGGCGCACATCAGCGGGCTGCGCCGGGAGAAGAGGATTCAAAAATACTTAAGAAAGGGAGGATTCTATGGCAAAAAGTGTAAAAGAGATCCTGGCTGAGATCGAGCCGACGCTGGACGCATGTGCGGACGAAGAACTCGAGGCGATCAAAGATCTCGCGTCCATTGACTGCGGAAGCGGCGACGTGGAAGGTAACGCCGAAGTGGTGAAGATCATCGACGCGATGCTCACCGGGATCAAAGGCATCTCGATCCGGCACATCCAGACGCCCACGATGGGCACTATGGTGGTGGCGACCCTCGACGAGGGCAATCCCAACGGGAAGATCCTGCTGAACGGACATCTGGACACCGTGTTCCGGAGAGGCGACGTTGCCGCGCATCCGTTCCGCGTGGAGGGCGATATCGGCTACGGCCTTGGCGCCGTGGACTGCAAAGGCGGCCTTGTGGTGGCGATCACCGCAGTGAAGATCCTGCAGGAAAAGGGACTGCTGCCGGACAAGGAGCTCCGATTCATCTTTAACTGCGATGAGGAGCTCGGCTCGCCGGAGTGCAGGCCGTTTATCGAGCAGGAAGCGGAAGGCGCCCTTGCTGCGTTGGTGTTCGAGCCGGCCCGGGACGACGACGGCATCCTGACCTCCCGGAAAGGCCATGTGAAGTTCTCCATCGAGGTGCAGGGCGTGAATGCCCACTCGGGCAACAACTACAAAGGCGGCCGAAGCGCCGTTGTGGAGCTGGCGCAGAAGATTGTGTATCTCTACGAGCACAACGACGACGAGAAAGGCGTGCAGTTCAATGTCAGCAATATCGCCGACGGCGGACAGCCCACAAATGTGGTTCCTAAATTCGCGAAGGCGGAAGTTTCCGTGCGCTTCCAGAATCAGGAGGAGCTGGCGTGGATCTTCGCCCGCCTGGAGGAACTGAAGAAGCCGTATATCGACGGGTGCATCACGGAGTTCAAAATGGCGGCCGACAGCGTGACACCCGCCATGGATCGCATCCCGGGCTCAGTAAAGCTCTACGAGTTCGTCAGGGATATCGGCAGGGAACTGGGCCTGGAGCTTTCCGAGCAGCACTCCGGCGGCAGCGGCGACGGCGGCACCTTCGCCACCATGGGCATCCCCACTGTCGACGGGTTCGGGCCGCACATGTACAAGATCCATTCCCTGGACGAGAGTTTCAGCGTGCCGTCCATCAAAGACCGGACCAGGCTGACCGCCTGCGTCCTGGCATCCATGTGATCTGAAAGGAGGAAAGACATGGAAGAGAAGAAAAAAGAACATGTAAAGAAAATAACCATGCCGCACATTCTCGTGCTGTTTCCGATCATCATCGTCGTCTTCTCGCTGCTGACCTATGTGCTCCCCGGCGGCTCGTATCAGCTGGACGAGGCGGGCAAGGTTATAGCGGGAACCTTCACCCCGGCTGAGGCCGTGCCGTTCAGCCCGTGGAAGGCGCTGCTGAGCGTCCGCCAGGGCGTCATCGCGCAGGCTTCCATGATCTCGCAGATGCTCGTGATCGGCGGCGCCATCAGCGTGGTGCTCGCTACCGAGTGCTTCGAGAACATCATGAACTACGCGGTGTACAAGCTGCAGGACAAGAGCGTAAAGATCCTTGTCCCCAGCATCGTCGTGCTGATGTCGCTGCTCGGCGCGTTCGCCGGCAACGACTCGCTGATCGTTTTCGTTACGGTCGGCATCCTGATCTGCCGCAAGCTGAAGCTGGACCGCATCTGCGCCATGGCCATGTTCTACCTGGGCTACCTGATCGGCCAGGGCGCGTCCATCACCTCCACGGTGCTCATCAACGTGCAGACGATGGCTGAGGTAGAGCCCCTCTCGGATATGGCGATCCGTGTTCCCATCTGGGCCATCTTCACCGCCATCAACGCCCTCTACTGCACCAGATACGCGCTGAAGGTCTACCGCGACCCGACCAGGAGCTTCCTGGGCTGCGTGCTGACCGAGACCGATGACATGGGAGAGATCAAGGAGCAGAAGTTCCCGGTCACATCCGTCATCCTGGCGGTGCTGCTGTTCGCCACCTATGTGCTCTACGCTATCGGCGGCAAGAACTGGGGCTGGGGCCTTGACTACCTGTTCGCCCTCGTGATCCTGCTGGCGATCGTCTCGGCGATCATCGCCCGCATGCCCGCCAACAAGGCCGCGCAGTGCTACTTCAAGGGCGCGCAGAGCATGGGCGGCATCTGCCTGGTGTTCGGCCTCGCGAAGGTCGTGGGCACCATTATCACCGAGAGCACCACGGTGTACTGGCTCGCCGAGGTCGCTTCCCGCACCTTCGGCCGTCTCGGCACCATCGGCGCCGTGCTTGCCATTTATGTGTTCATCCTGCTCTTCAACCTGCTGATCCCAAGCAGTTCCTCCAAAGCCGCGGTCCTCATGCCGCTGCTCTGCCCCATCTGCGACGTGCTCGGCATCGCCAGAGGCCTTCTGGTCACCGTTTACATGATCGGCGACTCTCTCACCAACACCCTGACCCCGGTGTCAGGCCCGCTGTGCGGATCTCTGGGTCTCGCGGAAGTGGACTATACCGACTGGATCAAGTACGCAGCGCCTCTCATGGGCATCCTGATCGTGGTCGGCGCGGTTCTGCTCGCCATCATCTCAGGTACGGGTGTGTTTACCTGAGTCAGTCCCGCATTGCACGGAAACAACAAAAAAGCGCTGCCGCAGAGGCAGCGCTTTTGGTTTATATATGGGTTATCAGGTGAATACCGTGCAGGTGTTGGTGATGGTCATGATGCCGACGATGATGGCGTTGATGATGCCGGCGATATACGGATTCTTCGTGCTCTTGTAGATCATGCGGCTGATGATGGTGGAGCCGAAGAGGATCAGTACGATCGGGAAAAGCCACAGCACGAACATCGGATAGTTCGGGTCAGCCATGGTCTTCTGCATCCACATCATGTGATTGGTGCTGTAGTAGGTGATGTACTGGATCCAGGGCAGCACCAGCGCTGGCGCTGCGGCAAACAGGCCGCAGATCACGCCGTTGACCTTGCCGCCGACGGTGTTGTAGTTGAAGCAGTTGTTGGCTACGGAGGCGGCGATGTAATAGGTGAAGAACAGCAGCACATAGGGCAGGTAGCGGAGGATCGGCTTCTCAAAGGCTTTGATGGCCAGCGTCCAGAGACGGAAGTCGGCAAAGAAGAAGTAATCCTCGGTGAACACGATCCCGAATCCGACCGTGACCACGATGAGCGCCAGCAGCGCACTCAGGCCGAGCTTTTTCATCGACATCTTCACGCCGCGGTCGACGAGGTCGACGCCGCTCTTTTTGCCGTAAGCGCTGTAGTAAACGATCATGCTCAGGATGGTGAAGAGGCCGCAGCAGGTGGACCAGAGACCGAGGCCCATTGCCTCGCCCTGGGCGACAGGCATGCCGTTGCCAAGGTTCACGAGCGTCAGGTAGACGAGGCTTCCGAACACGGCGCCGGCCAGCAGGGGCAGCCAGAACCAGCGGCGTCCGGCCTTGTCCCTGATCTGCAGGGGCTCAGCCGGCTCTTCCGCGCGCAGGGCTGAGAAGGTCGGGGTGAAGACGAGCAGCGTTGCGAATGCGCAGAGGAAGATGGCGAAGCCGATCACACCGACGAAGTTGAAGGCTTCCTTCCACTGCCAGACCTGGTTGGTCGGGTCAATGGGGTTGGGGGCGTTCAGTGTCTTGGAGAAGAAGTCGCAGATGTACGACTCGGAGCGGGCGGAGAAGTGCGACCACGGATGGATGATGGGCGGGCGGTAGATGATGCGGAGCGTCTCCTTGCCGTCTACATCCTCGCGATACTCGGTGTAGGCCTCGCGGACCTCACTCTCGGCGGGATCGCGGCCGAAGTTCAGGAAGGTCTGGGCAGTGGCTGTCTCCATGAAGTAGGGGGAGCTGAGAGGAGAGCCGTCGGCGGCGGTGGAAGTGCCGAAGAACTCGTCATAGACAGCCGAGATGACGGCCACGTCGCGGCTGCCGTAGGGGTTGGCGTAGTTGCCGGCGTCGTCCTGATACAGCGGGTCGTTGCAGTGGATGAGAACGGAGGCGATGAGCGGGGTCTCATTCAGGTTGTCGGTCTGGACCGCGGCGTTGACGGACCAGCTGCCCATCGAGTGGCCGGTGACGCCGATGCGGGACGCGTCGACGAACGGCATACGGCTGAGGGCAAGGACGCCCTGGTACACGCCGTCAGGGGCGAGGATGAAGAAGTCCGGCGTCACTTCCGAGTCGCCGTGGTCGGGCTGGTCGATCGACAGCACCACGAAGCCGCGGCGAGCGAGCTCAACATAGTTGGCATCGGCCATCTCTTTGTTGTTCAGATAGCCGTGGCTGGTGACGATGGCGGGAGCGGGGTTCTCCGCCGTGGCCGTCTTCGGGATCAGCAGGTAGGCCGACATGGTGTAGCCGCTGTCGGTCTCGATGGTCAGCTCGCGCATGGTGACGCGGCCGCCGCTCGTCTGCACGGCATTCACCACGATGCCGCACAGCAGCATCAGGATCAGCGATACGACCAGTGCGACCTTTGCTGTTTTCTTGATTTTCTCCATTTTTAATTCTCTCCTTTCGGGATCCGGTTGGGTTGTTACGGGCTTAGTATACTAAAAATACTTTCCATTGGCAACTATTTAATTTCCACAAAAAAGTATTTGGTTTTTTGTTTATCCTGCCCAACCTGCTGAAACTTGCAGGAAACCGCGCTGCGTGTTATAGTATTTTCATCCATGGAAAGGACGGAAGCACACATGAAACTGGAATGGATGGGGCAGTACCGGGATATCATAGGGAACTTCTACCGCTCGGCGAACGGGTATTCGCAGATCTGCAAAACAGAGCTGTTCGGCGACCCGGTCCGGTTTTCACCTTATGAGGTCCAGATCATGGAGCACATCCTGGAATATGCGGACCAGAACAAAAACATGAAGTGGTACGCAAGCCGGCTGGGGCTGAGCCAGGCTACCTATTCCAAGTACGTGCGGAAGCTCGTCGACAAGGGCCTGCTGGAGAAGTACCACACCAGCGAGAACAGGAAGAACATCATCCTGAAGGTGTCGCCGCTTGGGCTGCGGGAGTATGAGGAGTACACGGCGATCGCCGAGAAGTACATGTTCCACCTTCTGTTTGAGCAGCTCGATGCGCTGAGCCCCGAAGAACTGGCGGCCGTGAGAAAGACGTTTGACGTGTTCGGCCGCATGCATGGAGAGAACCGGCCTGTGGACGACGAGGAACCGGTACATCTCATCCGCGTGGATGGGTGATAAAAGATAAAAAGGAAAGCAGCGCTGCCTTGAGGCAGCGCTGTTTTTGCGTAGATCGTGCGATGCAACATGGTGTGTTGCATTTTGTGCGGGAGAATTGCTTGCTTCTGCGGCGAGGAGCGGGTAGAATGGGGGCAGAAAAAAAGGAAAGGAGTTCACGGACTATGACGGAACTTGGCAATAAAATGGCGCGGAAGCGGAAGGACCTGGGCATGACCCAGACCGAGTTCGCGGAGAAGCTGAATGTAACACGGCAGACGGTCGGGCGCTGGGAGACCGGCAGCGCACTCCCGGATATCGACAAGATCGGCGACATCGCCGCGCTCCTCGGCGTCAGCTGCGACTATCTGCTGAAGGACGACGTGACGGAGGACGAAGGCTCTGCCGTGCCCCGCGGCGTCAGCCGGCTGCTGCTGGGCTTCAAAGGGAAGCTTGCAAAACTGAACTTCTGCGACGGGGAGGCGGATATCGACCTGTACGACGCCGTCTGCCGGATCGCGGATTTTGAGGGGAACTGGATGAAGGTGGAAGCCGAGACGAAGAAAGGAAAGATCGAGAAGCTGATCCCGGTGTCGTCGGTGCTGTCGCTGGAGCTCGTGGAGGAGGTGGAATAAATGCAGTATGTCGCGTTTGTTTTCGCCATCTTCGGCTTCTTCGCGTATCTGGAGCTCTCGTCGCTGAAGAAGCGGGTCGACGAGTTGGAACGCCAGCTGACGAAGATGCAGGGCACGTCCTTCCACGAGGACAGGAAGGGTCTGCTGCAGGCGGCCAAAGCGTACGTCGGGCAGCCGGTGGACCTCGAGATGAAGGAGGACCGCCAGGACGTGGATGTGATGATGTACGGCAACACGAAACACGGCGCCAACACGATCCTGGACGCCGACGAGGAATGGATGCTGGTGCGTATCGATACGCCGAAAGGGACGAAAGAAAAGCTGATCCGCATGGAATCCATCGCAAGGATAGGCAGCAGGGAATAAAGAAAAAGAAGCCTCCGCAGGCAGCGCCTGCGGAGGCTTGCCATTATGGTTGTTACTTGGTATAATCGATCATCCTTCTGAATGCGGAGGAAGTAAAATGGACATGAGTGAAAAATTGAAGCTGGCGGACTGCTGACGGGGCAGGAATAAACGCAAAGAGGAAGACAAAAGAGATGAAAGTATCGCTTCAGCATATTCTGGATAAAAACGGCGTCATGGTGATCGACGGATCGATGTCCACGGCGCTTGAGAACATGGGCGCCGACCTGAACAACAGCCTCTGGACGGCCCACTGCCTGGCCGCCCAGCCGGAGCTGGTCCGGCAGGTGCACATCAACTACTTTCGCGCCGGGGCCGACTGCGGCATCACCTGCAGCTATCAGGCGTCGATCCCGGGGCTGATGAACGTGGGTTATACGCGCTCCGAGGCCGAGGATCTGATCCGCAAGTCCGTCAAACTGTTCCTGGAGGCCCGCGAGCAGTGGTGGGCGGAGGAGGGCGATGCCGCCGGGCGGGAGTATCCGCTGTGCCTGGCCGGCGTCGGGCCCTACGGCGCCTATCTGGCCGACGGTTCGGAGCTCACCGGCGCCTACACGGTGAGCGATCAGACGCTGTACGATTTTCACGCGCGGCGCCTGGAGCTTCTGCTGGAAGCCGGGGCCGACCTGCTGCTGATCGAAACACAGCCCACGCTGCGGGAGGCGAAGATCGCGGCAAAGATCGCCGAGGAGCTGGACGTCGACTACATGGTCTGCTTCTCCTGCCGCGACCGGACCCATATCAGCAACGGTGACCCGATGAGCGCATGCGCTGCGGAATTTGCAAGCGGGTATCCGCATCTCAGGATGATCGGCGTCAACTGCACGAAGCCGGAATTCATCGTTTCCCTCATCGGTGAGATAAAGAAGGAGACCGATCTTCCCATCGCCGTTTACCCGAACAGCGGCAAGGTATACGACCCCGTCACCAAAACGTGGTCGGGTGGTGGCCCCATGGACTTTGAGCGCTATGCCCTGAGCTACATGACGGCCGGCGCGCTCGCCGTGGGCGGCTGCTGCACCTGCGTGGAAGAGCACGTCGAACAGGTCGTGCGGGCGCGGGAGACGTTCCTGAAGATGGGCAGGCCGGAGAGCCTCCGCCCGTAACAGCGGGACCCATACTTTTGAGGGAGTGACGGAAACTGATGCAAGCCATAACCGACTTTTTTTATGCCGTAGACGATTTCATGTGGGGGTCGTGGATGACAGTGCTGATCCTGCTGACCGGCGTCATCCTGTCCGTCCGTTTCGGCTTCCGCTACCAGCGGAAGATCGTCTTCAATTTCAAAAACACGTTCGCCAGGATCCGGTCGCAGGGCGAGGGCGAGGGCACCATCTCGGGGTTTCGCGCGGCCTGCACGGCCCTGGCCAACACCGTGGGCACCGGGAATATCAGCGGGGTGGCCACGGCCATCGTCAGCGGCGGCCCGGGTGCGCTGGTGTGGATGTGGATCTCGGCGTTCTTCGGCATGTCCACCAAGGCGTGCGAGATCATCATCGGCCAGCGATACCGCGAGCACTATAAGGAGTCGATGAACGAGTACGTGTGCGACCGCTCCTTCGTGCTGAAGAACGCCTTCGGCTGGAAGAATGGCGCGGTGGTGCTGGCGGTGTTCTGCTTCATTTTCGGGCCCTGGACCTGCTGCGTGCAGACGGAAGCAGTCACAAGTTCCGTGGCGGCGGCCTTCGGGATCCCCAGCATCGTCACCGTGATCGTGATCGGCGTTACGTGCATCGTTACCATCTGGGGCGGGCTGAAGCGCATCTCCGGCGTCATGTCGAAGGCGGTGCCCGTGATGGCGGTGCTGTACATCATCATGGGCCTCGGCGTGCTGGTGATCAACTGGCGCGCGATCCCGGCGGTGGTCGCCCTTGTGTTCAAAAGCGCTTTCTCCCCGACGGCGGCCGTCGGCGGCTTTGCCGGGGCCACCGTGCGTGACGCGCTGCAATACGGCGTGGCGCGAGGCATCTATTCCAACGATGCCGGCACCGGCTACGGCATGATTGCGCATGCCTCTGCCCGAACCGACCATCCCGTCCGCCAGTCCCTCTGGGGCTGGGGCGAGGTGTGTCTCGACACGTTCATCATCTGCGCCGTCACGGCGTTCACCATCATCATCACCGGTGCCTACTATACCTCCGACGCGACATCCGGCGCCCTGACGACGATCGCCTTCACCAACGCCTACGGAGCTCTGGGCGGCAAACTCACCGCCATCGCCATCTCGGTGTTCGCCTGGACCACCATCATCGGCATGTACTACACATGCGAGAAGTCGGTGAACTATGCGTTCGGTGACACGGCGGCGAACCGAAAGATGATGCCGGTGTATATGATCTACTTCATGGTGCCGTGTGTGATCTTCTATAATATCGAAGCAGACGTGCTCTGGGCCTTTACCGACGTGCTCTCGGCCGTCTACGTGCTGATCACCGTATTCATTATCGCGGCGAAGCACAGGGAGATCTTCCGCCTCTTCGACGACTTCTGGAAGCGCTACCTCCCTGCGAAGGAGCGCGGCGAGGACCCGCCCTTCGTGAGCTATGACTGCCACGAATGATTATTATCGAATATGCAAACAGCCTCCGCCGTCCGGCGGAGGCTGTTTGCTGTTTTTTATCTGGCTAAGTAATAGGTGCGGGCCTGGGTTTCAGAGTCGATATAGCGCTCGGCCATGCCCTCGACCATCAGGAACTCCAGATGTGCCAGACATTCGCCGACGGCGAACCATTTCTGCCCGGGCGGGAAGTGCTCCCAGTCCTTGGTGCGGATCTGCCAGTTCATGCGGGCGGAGATCTCGTAGGCATTGAGGCCGGGCTCCCGGTCGATGATGTTCACCACTTCCTTGAGGCGCACGTCGTGATGGTCGATGAGGAAAAGGGCGCGGTCGCGCATGGTCCAGCCGCCCGTCGTGCGATGGCCGGGGAGCGGGGTCACGACGTCAAACTCGGCGACCTTCCGCAGCGTTTCGATGTAGCGGTGCAGTGGGTCGGTCCCCTCGTGCCAGCCGATGATGTTGGGTGTGATGTCGAAGAGGACGCAGTCGCCCAGGAACATGAGGCGATCCTCCCGGTCGTACAGGCACATATGGCCGCGGGTATGCCCCGGCGTGTGCACGCACTCGAGGCGGCGGCCGCCGTAGCATAGCACGTCACCTTCGTCGAGATCCTCCGGCTCGAACGGCTCAGGGGAGTAGATCACGGCGGGGTTATGGAGGAAGACGCGGTCGAGTTCTTCCGGGTCGAAACCCTCGGTGACGGCGCGAGCCATCTGCTGCTTCCAGGTATCCTTGTGCATGAGAGCGTTGTCGATTCGGCCCATCAGGACCCGGCTCCCCAGCTTCTGCAGCCGCGGAGCATTTCCGGTGTGGTCGGAGTGCAGATGGGTGAGGAACACGTCGGTCTCCTCCGGGCGGGCGTGCAGCTCCTCCAGGCCGGCGGAGAGCGCGTCCCAGCATTCCGGGCGGCGGAAGCCGGTGTCGATCAGGAGATTCTTTTCTCCCGGGGCACCCTGGATGAAGTAGCTGTTCAGCAGCTTCAGCGGGTTCTCCGGCAGCACGACCTCGATGCAGTATATATTATCCTTGATGTGTGTTACCACGGGTCAGGCACCTTTCCGTAAAAATTAGAGGGTTCTTTTTTATACGAAACGAAGGAAGAATTCGCACTCCTCGCGGTTGCAGAGCGCAGCCTCGGGAAGGCGGATGTTGCAATGGAACACGTGGCCGAGGACATGGTCCTTGTCACCATAGTAGTGATACTCGGCCGGCACTCCCAGGCTCTGCAGTTTTTCAGCGAACGGCAGTGCTTCGGCGGCGAGAAAGTCGCCCTCTGCCGTCATGATGAAAGCCGGCGGGAAGGCTTCATTCACATGGTCTGTTACACTGATCTCTCTAAGCTCGTCGGGCGTGCCTTTACCCGGCAGGAAGTCGGACATCAGGTTCATAGTCAGGCTCTTCTTATCCGATCCGATGCGGTAAGTGCCGCAGTTGAGCGCCACGGCCTTCGGGCGAAAGCTCGCGGGCGGCGTAAAGGGGAAGCGGACGGCAAGACTGGCGTCGGTGCAGACGCAGCAGTAGAGCCCCAGGATCTGTGCGCCGGCGCTGTCGCCCACGGCGAACACGCTGCCGGTGTCGAAGCCGTACTCATCGGCGTGGTCCAGAACCCAGGTGAACACACGGTTCGTGTCTCCCAGAGGGGCGGGATACTTGTGTTTCGGGGCGAGGCGGTAAGTGAAGTTCACCACGGCAAAGCCGTGCTGCGCAAGGCTCATGCAGTAGTACTGGTAGAGCTCCTTGTCGCCGTAGACCCAGCCGCCGCCGTGGACGCTGACGATCACCGGGAGTTTCCCGGCTGCGGCTTTTGGGCGGTACACATCCAGTACGTTCCACTTCGGGTCCGGGCCGTATTGAATATCGTCGAAGCGCCTGATATCCGCCGGCGTCGTGAGGCCGGCGTCACGCTTTTTGTCCGAGCGTTTGCACAGAATGCGGAAGATCCTGCCCGTGATCGACATGTCTATCACTCCTTTTCTGCAGAGTAACACGCACCGGCCGAAAAAGCAAACAGAATCGGCATCAGAGTGAAAAACTTGAAAAAACTGCACTTTTCGGCCTTTCGCATGTTGAAAAAACTGCACTTTATGGAATGAAGTGAAAAATCTGATGACGCAGGCGAGCCTTTTTGTTATAATGAAAACAGGCAATCATTGGTACCGGAGGATTATCGGAAAAGCTATGACGGAAGTGGTGGCGGCCCTGATCTGGGACGGGGACCGGTTTATGATCTGTCAGCGGCCGGCGCATAAGGCGCGGGCACTGCTGTGGGAGTTCGTGGGCGGCAAGGTCGAGCCCGGCGAGACGAAGGAACAGGCGCTTGTGCGCGAGTGCCGAGAGGAACTGGATATCACACTGGATGTGGGTGAAGTGTTCATGGACGTGGTGCATGTGTACCCCGACCTTACCGTGCATCTGACGCTGTTCCACGCAGTCATTGCCGAAGGCACCCCGAAGCTGCTGGAGCACAGGGACCTGAAGTGGATCACCGTTTCGGAGATCCCGCTGTACGAGTTCTGCCCGGCGGACGAGGAGATCCTGGAAAAACTGAAACAGCTGAAAAAAGAAAACTGACGATAAAAAGGCCTGCGCAGCGCGCGGGAGAAAGGAGAAAACATGAAACAGGGAAATACGACGATCCGGACGATCCAGGGCGATATCACGAAGGTGGACTTCGTGGAAGCCATCGCCAACGCGGCCAACCGCTCGCTGCTCGGCGGCGGCGGGGTCGACGGCGCCATCCACCGCGCAGCGGGGAGAGAACTGCTGGAGGAGTGCCGCACGCTGCATGGCTGCGAAACGGGCGAGGCGAAGATCACGGGGGCCTACAACCTGCCCTGCAAGTACGTGATCCACACCGTGGGGCCGGTCTGGCACGGCGGCGACCGGAATGAGCCCAGGCTGCTCGCCAGCTGCTACCGGAACTCACTGAAGCTGGCGGCGAAGAAGGGGATCCGCTCGGTGGCGTTCCCGTCGATCTCGACGGGCGTGTATTCGTATCCGCTGGAGCAGGCGGCCGATATCGCTGTGCACGCGGCGAGCCGGTTCGTGGCGGAGAACCCCGACGCGATCGACGAGATCGTGTGGGTGCTGTTCGACTCCCGCACCAAAGCGGCTTACGACGATGCTTTGGCGGTGCTCGAGAGAGAGCTTGCCTGACGGAGGTTACGGTATGAGATTTGTATTCTGGGGAGACGGTTCTCAGGAAGCCATGGACCTGGTGGACGCCATCCGGGTCCGGAGCACGGAGAACTTCAACTGGACGTTTATCTTCATCCTGGCCGTAGTCTTCTATGTCTACTGGTCGGAGATCAACAAAAAGAACTATGATGCCGTGTGCGCGGGCCTCGCGCTGTACGGCGTACACTGGCTGTATGAGATCGGAAACGCGATCATCGGCCACTTTGCCGGCTATCCGCTGTGGTCGGTGTCCAACGCGTCCACCACGTTCATCCTGCTGGTGGGCGTGTGCTGGGAGCTTTCCATGATGTTCTCACTCGCGGGCATCATCTCGTTCAAAATGATGCCGCAGGACCGCACCACGCGGTACTTCGCGAAGAACGGGAAGAAAGGCGTCAACTGCAGGCTGGTGGTGGCGCTCGAGATGGCGCTGCTGTTCGCGCTGTTCGAGTCGTTCCTCGCGGGTACGAGCAACCACTCCTTCATCTGGGTGTACAAATGGTGGGGTGTGCTGCCGGTGTTCATCACCACGTACGTGCCGTTCTTCCTGGCCAGCAACTATGTGCCGGACATGGAGCCGAAGAAGCGCACCCGCTTCCTGCTGGGGCTGTGGGGCCTCGTCGCGGTCCTCCTGATCGTCCTGATCCCATTGGGCATCATCTGAAAAACGAAGGAGCAAAAGCATGATCCGGAATGAAATAAAGATCGGGAAGCTGACGGCGGGGAACCGGCTGGTGATGCCGCCGATGGCGACGGCAAAGACAGCAGCCGGCCATGTGACGGATGAGCTGGTGGAATACTACCGGGACCGGGCCGTGTACAGCCATCCCGGCATCGTGATCACCGAGCACAGCTGCATCGCGCCTGACGGCAGAGCGCACGCGTCGATGATGCTGATCTGCGATGACGGCATGATCGAGGAGCACCGCCGTCTGACCGACGCGATCCACGAGGGCGGATGCCTCGCGTTCGTGCAGGTGAACCACGCGGGCAGCAACGGCATGGATGAGCCGGTGTCGGCGAGCGATGTGCCGCTGCCGCTCAAGCCTGACAACAAGCCGCCGCGCCCGCTGACAGCGGAAGAGATCCGTGCGATGGAAAAAGTCTATGCGGCAGCCGCAGTGCGCGCGGTGAAGGCGGGATACGATGGCGTGGAGATCCACTGTGCACACGGTTATCTGCTGAATCAGTTTTATTCACCCCTGACCAACAAGCGCACCGACGCGTACGGCGGGGAACTGGAGAACAGGATGCGGTTCCTGTTGGAGACTGTTGCAGCGGTGCGGGAAGCCATCGGGCCGGATGTGCCGCTGGCCGTGCGGCTCGGCGGGGCGGATTATCTCCCCGGCGGTTCGACCGAGGAGGACGCCGTGGAAGCGGCAAAACTGCTGGAGAAGGCGGGGGTGGACCTGCTGGATCTCTCGGGCGGCATGTGTTTCTATACACGGCCGGACCATAAGGAGCCGGGCTATTTCTCCTCCATGACGGAGAAGATCAAAAAGGCAGTCTCCGTTCCCGTGATGCTGACGGGCGGTGTGCGAACGCTTGCGGATGCCGAGCGCCTGCTGCAGGAAGGCAAGGCCGACCTGATCGGTGTGGGCCGTTCGCTTCTCAAGGATGCGCACTGGCTGGAAAAGCAGAGCATTAGCGATTAGTCAACAGTCAAGTTAGAACCCCTGCGGCTTGGCCGCAGGGGTTCTTTATCATTTAGGAGCTTGTTCGAGGTCAGGCCATGAGGGGCTTGACATAGGCCATAAGGACTTCGGCCAGCATGCCGCGGGTTATGACGCTGCCGTCGGAGGCAAGGTCCCCGGGCGCTTCCACGCCGAGAGCGGCGCTGAAGGTCTTGAGAATGCTGTTGACGGAGGTCCCGGTGAGTTCCGACTCCACCTGAGCGCCGGCGGGGAAGATGCCGTTGCCCTGCAGATAGCCGAGAGCTTCTTCCTGGGCAGAGCAGTCGCCGCCGATGGCGCCGTACAAAGCTCCGGCAAAATCGCCCATGGAGGCAGTCTCATCCACACCAAAGGAGCCGTCTTCCAGCGGCTTCATCATCATGTTGTCGAGCACAAAGTGCACGGCCTCGTAATGCTCGCTGCCTTCGGGCACATCATGAAGGTCGGCCTCAGCAGCAGACGCGCCGAAGGGATTCAGCACCGCGTCGTAGCGGTCAGCCTCGGCAGCGATTGCCGCAGCGCCGCCCACCGTGAAGCGCACGCCGTCCTCAGCCAGCTTCGTGTAGGCGTTGATGTACTCGGCCAGAACTTCCGGCGTCAGGCCCTTCAGTTCGCGCATGTACTGCAGCGGGAGGTCGACAGGATCGCCGACCAGCACGTTGAGCGCGGTGTCCATGCCGCCGGAAAGCTCGCCCTGCGGCATGGCGTAGCCCGCGTAAGAGGAAAGGATGTAGCCGTCGACGTCGTCCTGCGTGAGGTCGAGGTCTTTCAGGAAGGCCGGCAGCGCCTCATAGGCGGCGAAGGTCTCGTCGATGTTGGGGTCGCGGTACGAGACCATATAGGTGCCGTAGTCCTCCACAAAGCCGTGGATCACGCCGTAGGCGCCGTAGCCGTCGCGCAGGGTGGGATAGAGGTAGGCGTCGTTTACCAGAGCGGAGACGGCGTCCATCTCGCCGGACTTGTTCTCAAGGCCGAGTGTGGGATAGTCCGCCACGATGCCGTTGAACTGAACGGCAGTGTCGACGACGAGGGCTTCGTTTTTCGCCGGTACGGGCAGATCATATGCCACACGCTCCACCGGGCGCTCATCGAGTTTGGCAAGGAAAGCGGCGGCAGGCGCCTCGTTGGCGGCAATGCCGGCTTCGCTGCCCACATAGACGGCGGCGGCGTTGGTGCGGTTGCGGAGCTGCTCCTGCACGGCCTGCAGCTTCTCGGCCACGGCGGCGGGCTCGGAGGCGGCCAGCGCCTCGGCCTCCTCAAGGAAGGCATAGTACTCAAGGCCGGAGAAGTAGCTGTAGTAGCGGTAGAGCGGGGCGTAATAGCCGAGCGCACGGTTGATCATCAGGCTGTAGGCCTGGGCGTTAATGGTGCTTTTCAGGGTGGCTTTTGCCCTGCTGATGAGGCCGGAGACCGTTTCAGCGTCGGAGAAGTCGGTCTCAAAAAGGATCTCGTACATCAGGTCATAGCCTTCGGCGAGCTCCTCGTCTGGGGCGATCCAGCCGGCGCGGAGGCGCGGGATATAGCCGCCGTTTTCACGGTCTTCCGCCATGGAGAGGCGAACGTCGGCGCCATAGAGCCAGCGGGTCATCCGGACGGCGAGTGTCTCACGGTCGGTCTCGGCGGTGTCAAGATCGCCGAGCAGCGTGAGGTAGAGGGCGAACCAGTGGATGTCATCCTGACTGAGGCCGGAGGCGTCGAGGAACAGGATAGGCTCGCCCACGCCGTCGATGTCGGCGGTCACGTTGATGCGGCGTACGCCGTCATCGCCGGTCTCGTCGGTATAGTCGAACTCGCGGATCTCTTCCGGCAGGGTGGAGGCGGTCTCAGCCTGCAGCTGTGCCACATACTGAGAGGCGTCATCTTCCTCATCCTCCGCCAGCGTGGCGTCGATGATCGCCTGCAGCTCTTCCTCACTCATGGAGGCTTTCACCTCGGCGAGGCGCGCCTCCTCGGCGGCGTCCATCTGCTCGCGCAGGCCGGGTTCGGAATTGGTGACAGCCAGCGCGGTGACAGCGTCCTCGCCGAGCCACTTGGCGATGGCTTTCTGGTAAGCGCCGCCCTTGTGCCACTCCACGATCTCCTCCATGGCTTCCACATAGTCCAGGAAGCCGAAGGGCTGTCCGGCGGCGGCATGGTAGGTGGCAAGGCTGGCGATCACGTTGACGCCGTAGCCGCTCTCTTCGGGCGTCAGGCGCAGGTTCATCAGCAGGTTGGCGTTGACGCCGTCCACCAGTTCATCGGAGAAGCCGGTGTCCTTAAGCTCCGCCAGAACGGCGTCCACCGTGTCGCGGAAGGTCCCGGCGTCTTCCGGGTTCAGGTTCTGGCCGAGGAAGACAATGGAATCGTCCGGAGCGTCGATCTCAATATATGCGCCGAAGCTTCCGTAGGGAAGCGCGGCCTTCAGGCGCTGGATCAGGGGCGAGGCGTCCGCCGTGAGCAGGTCGGTGAGCGTGTTCATCAGCGTTTCCTCTTCCATGTCCTCTTTCAGGCCGGGGCAGAGGAAGGAATAGTACACGGTGGTAGCGTTCGCGGTGTCGGAACCGGCCTCGACCGGGTAACTGAAGGTCTTCTCCACGGATTCGGTCAGCGGCTCGTAATCCGGGTCTTCAAACGAGAACTCGCGCTTCTCATACGGGGAGAAGGCCTCGTCCAGCAGGGCGAGGAAGGCGGTGTAGTCGTCGAAGCTGCCGTAGAGATAGCCCACGCAGTTGGACGGATGATAGTACAGCTCATGATAATTGCGGAGGCTCTCAAACGTCATATCGGGAATGAACTCCGGGTCGCCGCCGTACTGGTTGCCGACCGTGGAGCCGGGATACGCCGTGCGCAGCGAGTTCATGTGCGAGGCGAACGAAAGGTCCAGCGCGCCGAGCATCTCGGAGTAGACGGTGCCCTCGATGGTGAGGGGATCGTCAAGGTCTTCGAGACGGTAGCGCCAGGCTTCCTCGCGGAAGATGCTCTCATCATCCAGGATCATCGGGTGCAGGCAGCTGTCGGTGTAGTAGTCGGCGTACTTCAGCAGCTGCGCCTCTGACAGGCTGCCCACGGGATATGTGGTGAGCAGCGCCTGCGTCATGGCGTTCATATAGGTGGCGTAGGTCTGGTACGACAGGTTGAAGAACAGTGCCTTGGACGGATACTTTTCGGAACCGTCCAGCGTGGAATGCTCAAACACGTGGGGCAGACCGGTGTTGTCGATGGCGCGGGTGAAGAAGGTGAGGTCGAACACGCGGTTGGTGTCGCTGTTGGCGATGTACACCAGCCCGGCGCCGGTCTTCTCATGCTCGAAGAGCACGGCGGTGCCGCCCACGAGCGGGAAATCGCGGATCTCCTTCACAACGAAGCCGTTCACTTCGTCGCCCACCGCGGGAAGGCCGACGGGTTCCGGCTTCGGCTCGGCGGGTTCCTCCGTTTCGGCGGGCGCCGGTTCTTCGGCCGGGGCTTCCTCTTCCGCGGCCGCGGGGGCTTCCCTGGTCACGGCCTGCGCCTGCCCGCAGGCGGCCAGCGAAAACACCATGGCCAGCGCGAGCAGCAGAGCTAACAGTTTTTTCATACGAATACCTCCTTCATGATCGCAGGCAGCGTCTCCCACCGGAACGGCGGAAACGCTGCCTGGCACAAAGTGTCATCATTTTATCAAAGGTGAAGGCAAAAGTCAATAATTTAACCAACAGCCTCTGGATTTACTGGATTGGGTTCTTTTTTGCGGCGCGCTTCAGTTTCCGGATCTCCTTCATCACGATCCGGAACTCCGACAGGACCGTGGCGGCCAGATGGCGCGACGCGAGATCCACATCCACCGGCCGCTCGATCACGCGTTCCTCCCCGCCGATCGGGATCTTCACGGTGATCTTCGCGTCATAGAAGCGGATATCGGTGCAGTGGTGGATGCCGTAGGCGATGAAGAGCAGGATCTTCAGGCAGAACATCGGGGCCGCGTAATAATACGTTGCGTAGAGCACATAGAGGCTCAGCGCGAGGATCGGCAGGATCTGGAAAAACAGCATCCAGGCTGCTCCTTTCTGTTTATTTACCGGATAACGAACATCTCCGTCCCGCAGACAGGGAGGACGCGGATGTCCACGTCCATGCCGGCAGTGGCCTGCAGGGCGCCTGCCAGCGCGATCTCGGGGCGGTTGTTCTCCCGGCTGAGGTGGGCGAGCAGGAAATGACGTGTGCCGCGCTCGGCCAGCCACGCCACGGCGGCGGAAGCCGCTTCGTTCGAGAGGTGCCCGCGGTCGGAGAGGATGCGCTTTTTCAGGTAGACGGGATAGGGTCCGTAACGCAGCATCTCCTCGTCGTGGTTGGATTCGATCACAACACAGTTGGCCCCTTCGAGGAGCTTCAGAGTGCTCTCCGGCATGACGCCGAGGTCGGTAACGTAGCCGACGCGGGTATCAGAAGTCTCGATCAGGAAGCCAATGCTGCCGGGACAGTCATGCGAGGTGCGGACCGGCGTGACCCATACACCGGGCAGGATCTCTGTGCGGCCGGTGTAGGGGAGGACTTCCGCACGCTCCAGCGTCAGCTTGTCCCGCGAGACGGCGCTCATGTACACTGGGGCGTGGATGCGCTTGAGGCACACCTCGAGGCCTTTCACATGGTCGATGTGTGTATGGGTGATCAGAACGGCGCCGATATCGTCCCATGTGTAGCCGTTCTGGCAGAGCGCAGCCTGCGCCGCCTTGGCCGTGACGCCGAGATCGATCATTACGCGCTGCCCGCCAAAATCCAGGAGCATGCAGTTGCCGGTGGATCCGCTGGCGATCGGAAGGATCTTGATCATGCGGGAACCTCACACAGTACAGAATTCATCGCCGCTTATTATACCAGAGGAAGCCGGGCGTGACAATGCTTCTTAATCTTTCTTAATCCGCCGCAAGCCGCTTGCGCAGCGGGAGGCGAAGTGTTATAATGCCGTTCCGGCAGGCAGATTCGGATCTGCTCTGCCGTGAACAGACAAAAGCAAGGAGTATTCCTGTATGAGAAAGACAATTACAATCGTACTGATGACCGCGCTGTTTGCCGCCCTGGTCCTGACCGGCTGCGGCAAGAAGGCAGTGTTCGGCGTGACCACCGATGAAGACAACACCATCCGCGTCACCGCAGAAAAAGGACCGGCCGAAAGCGCCGGCATCGGGTATCTGACCGTAGGCGAGAACGAGAACATCCGGGTCGAAGCCGCGTTTAATGCAGATGAGCAGATCCAGCTGCGTGTGTTTGCCGGTGTTCTCGGGTCCGAGACCTTCCCGGACGAACCGATGTGTGAAGTTGTGGTGAGCGGCGGCGACACCGCCGAATTCAGCGCGGAGCCGGGTGAATACACTATCGGCGTCAAGGCTCTGACGAAGACGACCGGTTCGGCGAAGATCAGCGCCGTCCCGGGACCTGAACCGGAACAGGCAGAAGTGCCGGCGGAGATCGTACCGGACACACCCGACGAAGAGCCCGCGGAGACGCCGGCGCCTGCCGAACAGCCGGCTGCCGCGCCTGTGGAAGACGACGGCTACTATTCCGGGCTGTCTTCCATGCCCAAGGGCGACCTCGAGGCGTATGCCGCGCAGGTGAAGCAGGAGTATCTGGAGCACGACTGGGCTGCTATTGCAGCGAAGATCCGATACCCGATCAACATGTATCGCGACGTTACCTGCAACAACGCGGATGAGTTCCTGTCGTACATGCAGGGAAAGACCGTGCATGTGAGCGATATGGAAGCCATGGCGGAAGAGACCTGCCGCGACATGTTTTACAATGGGCAGGGTCTGTGCCTGGGCGCAGGAGAGGTCTGGATCCTTGATCTCAGCTATATGACGGACAAGGAACCGGAACTCGTGATTATCGCACTGAGCGGCATTGTCCCCGAGGACGAAGCGACGGCCTGATCTGAAGCGAAAAAGCAGCGGGCTCCCGGAAACGGGAGCCCGCTGCTTTATGGAAAAACAATTATTCTTCGATGAACAGAACACCGAGGCACCGGGGGCCGCAGTGCGAGGAGATGGTGCAGCCGGCAATGGTGTGATGCACTTCCCGGCAGCCGGAAAGCTCCTTGACCAGCGCGGTCAGTTCTTCCACCACTTCAGGCTCGATCTCACCGGACTCGGTGAGGAAAATGTGGCCCGGGCGGATGGCCTTGCCCTGCAGGCGTTCGGTGATATACTGGCGGTAGACCTTGTTCATGTTGCCGCGGTATTTGGTGTAGATGCCGAGCTTGCCGTCCTTCATCTCGAGGCCGGGCTTGATCTTGAGGAGGTTTGCGCCGAGCGCAGCCACACCGCTGCAGCGGCCGCCCTTCCACATGAACTCCAGCGTGTCGAGCACGAAGCTGGTGGAGACCTTGCCGGTCAGCTCGTTCAGATGTTCGGCGATCTCAGCGGCGGTCATGCCGCACTCGCGGCATTCAGCGCCTTCGATGGCAAGCAGGCCGACGCCGGTGGAGAGCATGCGGCTGTCAACGACGTAAACACCGTCCAGCTCTTCCGCGGCGAGGCGTGCGGCGTTGAAGGAATTGGAAAGCTCGGAGCTGATATCCAGATGCACGATCTCGCATCCCTCCGCCAGAATGCCGGAGAAGAAATCCGAAAAGTCCTGAATACTCGGAGCAGCCGTCTTGGGGAGCAGTCCATCCTCATGATAACGGGCGTACATGTCGAGGGTGGAGTAACCCTGCCCGTCCAGGAACGTATCGTCCCCGAGAATGATAGTAAGCGGAATGGTGCGGATACCGTAACGCGCGATCAGATCTTCGGAAAGATCAACGGTACTGTCCGCGGTGATAACGATCGGTTTGCTCATCGTGCAGCCTCCTGCAGGCAAGTCGTTCGGCAGCACAAAGAATCCTGTTTCATGTGATTCTCTATGATGCCATCCAAAATATCATACGGTTTTCCGCATGGTTTGTCAACAAATTGTTTGGTTGGGTATAATAAGGCCGTGCGTTTTGCCTCTATCTTTTTTTGCGGAAGTGGACTATAATAAAAAGGCTGAATCCTGTGAGGTGTGACCATGAGCAGAAACACGAAAGAAGAGAATACGGAGCAGCTGTCCGAGGAAGAACTCCTCGCACGGAAAAAACAGGAGCGCAGGAAGGACAATATCTCCATGCTGATCACAGTGATCGTTACGCTGGTGCTGTTTGAATGCATCTTTGTGCTGCACAAGATCCCGAGCAGCAGCATGGAGCCCACGATCCGCACGCGGTCGATCGCCGTGTGCTGGCGGCTGCCGTATCTGCTGGGCGACCCGACGCCGGAACATGGCGACGTCGTCTCATTCCGCGATCCCGACAGCAGCAAGATCCTGATCAAGCGCGTGATCGGTCTGCCGGGCGATGTGATCGAGTTCGACGGGCAGGGGAACGTCTTCCGCAACGGCGAGCAGCTGGAGGAACCCTACCTGCTGGAGCAGCAGGTCACCTTCGCGCCGAAGGCGCAGTACACGGTGCCGGAGGGCTGCTTCTTCGCCATGGGTGACAACCGCGAGAGCTCAGCCGACTCGCGTTTCAAGAACACCACCTACATGCAGATCACCGGCATCTACGCGAAAGAGCTGTTTTCGTTCTACGCGCCGATCTTCTTCCTCGGCAGCAAATACTGATACAGCAAAAGCCCCCGGCGGAAGCCGGGGGCTTTGCCATGTTTTTTACGCGATGCTCTTGAACGTGAAGTCTTTCGCTTCGATGGCCGCTTTGACGGCGGCTTCATCCAGCTCGCCAGACAGGGTGAGCACGGCGGTGCCGGAGTCCTTGCTGACGACGGCGGACTCCACGAACGGAAGTGCCTCCAGCGCTTTCTTCACGGTCATCTCGCAGTGGCCGCACATCATGCCTTCGACAAATACAGTTTTTTCCATGGTCATATTCCTTTCTTCCGCTGCTTCGTCAGCGGATGTTTTACTTTCTTCAGCCACTGCCGGCGCGATGGTCCGGCTGCGGCGCAGGGGCCTGTCATGTGAGGAGTCGTACAGTTTGAAGAGGTTGAGGCGCAGGGCGTTCATGCACACGGTGAAGCTGGAGAGGCTCATCGCCGCCGCGCCGATCATCGGGTTCATCTTCCAGGCGAAGAGACCGGCTGCCAGGGGGATGCAGATGATGTTGTAGAAGAACGCCCAGAACAGATTTTCGTGGATATTCCGCAGGGTGCCGCGGCTGAGGCGGATAGCCGCCGCGACGTCGGTGAGCGCAGAGTTCATGAGCACGATGTCGGCGCTGTCGATAGCCACGTCGGTCCCGGCGCCGATGGCGATGCCGGTGTCGGCGCGGGTCAGGGCGGGAGCGTCGTTGATGCCGTCGCCCACCATGGCGACCCTGCCGTTCTCCTGCAGGCGGCGGATCACCGCCTCCTTGCCATCCGGCAGAACGCCGGCGATCACCTCGTCCACGCCGGCCTGCGCGCCGATAGCCTGCGCGGTGCGCTCATTGTCGCCCGTCAGCATCACAACACGCATGCCGAGACCCTGCAGCTGCCGGACCGCTTCGGCGGAGTCCGGCTTGATGGCGTCGGCAACAGCGATCATGCCGAGGAGCCGCCCGCCCGCTTCAAAGAAAAGCGGTGTCTGCCCGGCGGACGCGCAGCGGGAGGCTGCCGCTTCCATCACCGGCCCCAGGGGGAGGAGACCGCGGATATAGCTCTCGCTTCCGGCGTGGAGCGCTTCGCCGTCCAGTGTGCCGGAAAGCCCGTTTCCGGGCAGCGCGCGGAAGTCCTCGGCAGCGGCCGCTGTCACACCGCGGCGATCCGCCTCCGCGACGACGGCTTTCGCGAGGGGATGCTCGCTCTTCTGCTCAAGAGCGAATGCCTTTCGAAGCAGTTCCTCTTCCGTGAAGCCCGCCGCGGGGAGGATCTCCGTAACGGTCGGCTCGCCGGAAGTGATGGTGCCGGTCTTGTCGAGAGCGACGATCTCGGTCTTGCCGGCCTGTTCCAGCGCCTCGCTGGTCTTGAAGAGGATGCCGTTTTTCGCGCCGAGGCCGTTGCCCACCATGATGGCGACAGGCGTCGCCAGACCGAGGGCGCACGGGCACGAGATGACGAGCACCGAAATGCCGCGGGCCAGCGCGAAGCTGAGGCTCTGGCCTGCCAGCAGCCAGCCGATCGTGACGACAGCGGCGATGCCGATGACCGCCGGAACGAAAACGCCGGAGACCTTGTCGGCAATGCGGGCGATGGGGGCTTTGGTCGCGGCGGCATCGGACACCATATGGATGATCTGGGCGAGGGTGGTGTCCTGCCCGACGCGGGTGGCGCGGCAGCGCAGATAGCCCGACTGGTTGATGGTGGCAGCGCTGACCGTGTCGCCCTCCGCTTTGTCGACGGGGATGCTCTCGCCGGTCAGAGCCGATTCATTGACGGCGCTGCTGCCCTCCAGCACGACACCGTCGACAGGGATGCTCTCGCCCGGGCGGACGACGAACACGTCGCCGGACTGCACTTCCTCGATGGGCACTTCGGTCTCCGCGCCGTCGCGGAGCAGAACGGCCGTCTTCGGCGCAAGCTTCATCAGGCTCTTCAGCGCGTCGGTGGTCCGGCCCTTCGACATAGCCTCCAGCATCTTGCCCACGGTGATGAGCGCCGGGATCATGGCGGCCGACTCAAAGTACAGCTGGTTGTGGTAGAGATCCATCAGGGCCATATTGTCGGCGCCGGCGGTGATCATGCCGCACATTTTGTAAAACACCACAACGCTCCAGGCAAAGGAGACAGAGGAGCCGAGGGCAACCAGCGTATCCATGTTCGGGGCGCCGTGCAGCAGCGAGCTGAAGCCGCTGGTGAAGAACTTGCGGTTGATGATCATCACGATGACGGCAATGAGCATCTGCGTCAGGGTGAGGCCCAGGTGGTTGTGCACCAGAAAAGCCGGCAGCGGCCATCCCAGCATGTTGTGGCCCATCGTGATGTACATCAGGACAACGAGCCAGATCACGGAGGAGAGCAGCCGGCGCTTCAGTTTCGGCGTCTCGCGGTCGATGAGCGCGTCCTCTTCAGCGGCGAAGCCGGAGGAGGCGGCCTTCTCCTGCGCGGGCGCCGTCTTGGGGCTGGCGCCGTATCCGGCCTGTTCCACGGCGTGGCAGATGGCCTCCGGCGAGGCGGTACCTTCCACACCCATGGAGTTGGTGAGCAGGCTCACGGAGACTTCCGACACGCCGGGCACTTTGGCCACCGCCTTCTCTACGCGCGCCTGGCACGCGGCGCAGCTCATGCCGGTAACAATGTACTGTTCCATAAAAAGTCCTTCTTTTACTTCATCAGTTTCTGCATGACGCAGACGAGCTCGTCGATCGCTTCCTCATCGCCGGCACGGATATCCTCGGCGACGCAGCTGCGGATATGGCAGGCCAGCAGCTCCTTGTTGAAGCTGTTCAGCGCGTTCGTGACTGCCGAGACCTGGATCAGGATGTCGGGGCAGTAGGCGTCATTCTCCACCATCTTCTGGATGCCGCGGATCTGTCCCTCCGCCAGCCTCAGCCTCCTGAGCAGGGCGTTCTTCTCCTCCCGGCTGCGCTTTTTCTTCCTCTCGCCGCAGTGCGGGCAGGTTTTTGTCTCGCTCATCTGTCTTCATCCTCGTTTCCGGATTGATACCCCCTCGGGGTATTTGTATCTTATACCCTCCGGGGGTATATGTCAACCCCACTCCCGGAAGCGGTTCCTTGACCGGACAGGGGGATTGTGATAGGATTTGTTTCAAACTTCGTGGAAGGAGCAAGCGAACATGAAAGACCGGAAGATCTACTGCCTGAACAATATCGCGAAGATCGGAACGGACGGTTTCCGCTCCGGCTATACCCTGATCGATTCCATCGACGACGCGGCCGGCGTGCTGGTCCGCTCCGCCGACATGAAAGAGATGTCCTTCCCGGCGGGCCTGCGGGCCATCGCCCGGGCCGGCGCCGGCGTGAACAACATCCCGCTGGACCGCTGCGCGGAAGAAGGCATCGTCGTCTTCAACACCCCCGGCGCCAACGCGAACTCCGTCAAGGAGCTGGTGCTCTGCGGCATGCTGCTGGCGGCCCGTGACGTGGCCGGCGGCATCGCCTGGGTCCGGGAGAACGCGGAGGACGGGAACATCGCCAAAACGACGGAAAAGGCCAAGAAGGCCTTTGCCGGAAACGAGCTTACGGGCAAG
>JAEEGH010006817.1_pt1 | contig 27795 bp, 29 predicted proteins | sample 9134181 | NCBI WGS metagenome assembly JAEEGH01 (sample SAMN16246544, study PRJNA631951) | gut metagenome | biome: gut microbiome; feature: rumen; material: DP-attached | host: Bos | place: Iran: Karaj | collected 2018-10 | reverse complement strand
GGTCGTGGGCGGGAATCTCGATGCCGCTCTCCCATCGGGTCGAGCCGTAGTAGTTCAGCGTGCCGGGGTCGTTGACGGTGCCGCCATCGACGGTCAGGTGATAGTAGTGGAAGCCCTCGTCGAGCGGGCCCTCGGTCTGTCCGGTGAACGAGCCGTCGTAGGCTTTCTTGAGCTTCGTGCCGCCGCGTCCGCCCAGTCCCAGGCTGACCGTGACCTCGTCGGCGTGGGGAATGTCGACACGGAAGCGGGCGTAGCCCTGCGAGTTGACCATCGGGAACTCCTGACCCGGCTGGTTCTTCGACGACGGGACGAAGTCCTCCTTCACGCCCTCCAGCTCGGGGAAAGCCAGCTCGGGCTTGAACGGGGCGCGCTGCTGCTGGGCCTGCTGGCCGCGGCGACCCTGCCCCTGTCCCTGCTGGTTCTGCCGGCGCGGCGGACGGTTGGGCATCTGCCACTGCGGAGCCTTCATGTCGCGGATATACTCGTAGGCCATCTTCGGCTTGTAGTCCACGTCGAAGGGCAGCGGGTAGTTGTTCTGCCCGAGCCACGAGTCGCGGTCGCTGAGGTTCCAGAACGTCACGCAGTCAATGACGTCCTTGTGCTTGCGGAACACGCGGAACACACGGGCGTACTGGTCGGCCAGGAATTGCTTCAGGGAGTCGGTAACGGCAGCGCCGTCGCGGCTGAAGGCCAGCTGTCCGCCCATCTCCTGATTGGCGCGGATATCGAGCTCGGTGACGTGGATGTGGCTGACCACCTTCTTATACAGCTCCAACGCCTTGTCGACGTCCTCCTCTTTCGGACCGTAGATGTTGTAGTGTCCCTGCATACCGATGCCGTGAATAGGTACTCCGGCGTCCTTCATCTTCTTCACCATATTATATATACGCTGGCTCTTCACGGGGTCGCACTCGTTGTAGTCGTTGTAGAACAGCAGCGCGTTGGGGTCGGCGGCGTGGGCATACTCAAAGGCCTTGGCGATGAACTCATCGCCGCAGAGCTTGTACATCACCGACTGCCGGTAGGGGTCCTGCGCATTGGCGTCGTCGGTCATCGCCTCGTTCACCACGTCCCAGACATAGACCACGTCCTTGTAGCGCGACACGACGGCCTCGATGTGGTTCTTCATGCGCTGATAGAATACCTCCTTCGTCGGGTTGTCCTCAGTCATCCAGCGACCTATCTGTGAGTGCCACATCAGGCAGTGGCCGCGCAGCTTGATGCCATTCTGGCGGGCGAAGTTGGCAATGCGGTCGGCCCCCTCCCAGTTAAACTGTCCCTGCCGGGGTTCCGTCGGCTCGGGCTTCATGTCGTTCTCGGCAGTCATGCTGCTAAACTCACGCTTGATCAGCGCCTGCTGCTCAGCGTTGGTCACATTGCGCTGGTTGACGGCCACGCCAATCAGGAAATAGTCCTTGTAGGCGTCCTTCAACCCCTGCGCAAACGATGCTGCACATAATGATAGCAGCACGGTCAGTACACTAATTCTTCTTTTGTTCATTTGAGTGTTGGTTTTAGGGTTTCACAATATCTTATCAATAGTTCTCCGCGTTTATCTCGAAATACGACTGCGGATGGAAACAAACAGGACAAACATCGGGGGCTTCGGTGCCGATGACGATGTGGCCGCAATTGCGGCACTCCCAGATGCTGACGCCACTCTTGCGGAATACCTCGGCAGCCTCAACGTTACGCAACAAAGCACGATAGCGCTCCTCGTGGTGTTTCTCGATGGCTGCCACGCCTCGGAACTGCTCGGCCAGTTCGTGGAAGCCTTCCTCATCGGCCTCGCGGGCGAAGCGGTCGTACATATCGGTCCACTCGTAGTTCTCACCCTCGGCAGCGTGCAGCAGGTTCTCGGCAGTCTCTCCCAGGCCGCCTAAGTGCTTGAACCACAGTTTGGCGTGTTCTTTCTCGTTTTCGGCAGTCTTCAGGAAGAGGGCGGCAATCTGCTCGTAGCCGTTCTTCTTGGCAACGGAGGCATAGTAGGTATACTTGTTGCAGGCCATCGACTCGCCAGCGAAGGCGGTTTCGAGGTTCTTCTCGGTGCGTGTGCCGGCATATTTTCCCTGCGATGAATCGCTGGGCACAGAGGTGACCTTCACGAAGTCTGATGCGGGATGCTTGCAGATGGGGCAGGTGAAGTCGTCGGGCAGTTCCTCGCCCACATATTCATAGCCACAGATGCTGCAACGCCAAATGGTCTTGCCCTCTGTCGTCTGGCCAACGGGCTGTGGCTTCGGCTTGATGTGCTGCTGGTAGTAGTTATACGTGGCCGAGGGAACGTCGGCGAAAACTTCCATTTCGGTAACGAGACCAACGAAGAGCGTATGGGTTCCTAAGTCAATGGCCTGCTCTACGTCTGCTGATATGAAGGCATTGGTGCCACGCGTGATGGCAAGCGTACCATTGGTTACGCGGCGGCAATCAGTGAAGTCGGCGAACTTATCGACAGTACGTCCACTCTGGAAGCCGAAGTGCTTGAACAGTTCGAAGTCGGCAGCCTCGCTGAGGATGGAGGCAGTGAACCGACGTGAGCGCTGGATGAGTTCGGTGGTCAAGTTGCCCTTGTTCAGGGCCACGGAGATACGGTTGGGCTGTGCCGTCACCTGTGCTACGGTGTTGCTAATGCAACCGTTGTCACGCCCATCGTCACACGTCGTGATGACGAACAGGCCATACTGGATGTTGAAAAGTGGATTGCTCATAAAATCAATCTATTAGTTAGTTTTTTGTTGGGGATATTCTGAAGTTACTTCAGCTTCGTGAGTATAAGCCAGGCTCCGATGACCTGGAGAAGCAGACCGGGCCAGCCAATGACGAAGTCGGCAATCGTAGCATTGATACCGCCAGTGAGGAGTAGTTCACCAAGGCAACCAATGGCCTTGCTGACGAGAACGACACCGATGATCAGCGGCAGGCTGACCGTCTTGAAGCACTGGGCAGTGAAGCCTGCAACAAGGGCGAGAACGGAGAGTTTCAGCGTCATCACAGGCAGTACGGCCATAGCGGGCATCCCCGTCAGCACATGGTTCACCAACGGTGAGAGCAGGGCTGCAAGAAGTCCAGTCTTCCATCCGAACTTGTAAGCACCGGCAAGGATGACAAGCGACAGTGGTGAGAAAATGACACCGCCCTGTGGAATGAGGTGGAACACTTGAGGCAGCACCAGATTGCAGGCCACGAAAACCATTGCCCACAAATAGGTCTTCACCTCGTCATAGTTAAACGCGTAAAGTCTTACATTTGCTTCCATATTACTTCTATTATTGATCATCTTATTTCTCCAGTGTTTCCACCACCTCTTCTAATAAACGGATGATAGGTAGGTGCTGCGGACAGGCCCCCTCGCACTGCCCACATTGAATACAGGTCGAGGCCAGGTTGCCACCGGGACGCCATCGGTATTCATTTCGTGCCTCAGTCAGGTTGCCATACATCTTATAGACGTTCATCACGGCGAATATCTCAGGGATGTGGATGCCCATCAGACAGCCGGGCGTACAGTAGTGGCAGGCGGTGCAAGGGATGTCGGCATACTGCTTCAATGCCTCGCAGGCTTCGTCTATCACACGGTATTCCTCATCGTTCAGGGGCTGGAAATGGCGCATGAACGACACGTTATCCTGCACCTGCTCCATGTTCGACATGCCGCTGAGCACCATCATCACGTTGGGCAGCGATGCCGCATATCGGACGGCCCATGAGGCAAACGATGCATCAGGATTGGCACGTTGCAGGATATCCTTCACCGCTTGGGGTGGATTGGCCAGTTTGCCTCCTTTCACAGGTTCCATCACGATGACAGGCTTGCCGTGACGTGTGGCTATCTCAAACAGCGCCGCGAACAGATCAGCGTGTCTTCCCAGTCTGCATAGTTAATCTGGAGTTGCACAAACTCAACGTCCGGATGGTCGGTAAGCAATTGTTCGAGATGTTCGGGCGTGGAGTGGAACGAGAAACCATAATGGCGTATCACGCCTTCCGACTTCAGCTGTTTCATGTAATCCCAGATGCCGTAGCTGTCGAATTTATCGTGATTCCCCTCGTCAATACCGTGCAGAAGATAGAAGTCCAGGTATCCTGCCCCCGTTCGTTCGAGGCTTATATTGATCTCATTCTTGGCTTCCTCCTCACTCTTGGCGGCAAAATCAGAGGCATTAAGTTTGTCGGCCAGATAATAACTCTCGCGGGGATAACGGTCACAAAGCACGGCTTTGGTTGCTTCCTCCGAACCCTCATAGATGAATGCAGTATCGAAATACCTGCCGCCAGCCTCGATAAAGGCATCCACCATTCGCTTGGTGTGCTCCAAGTCGATGTTGTTCGTCCCTTCTATTCTGGGCAGTCGCATCATGCCAAATCCCAGTTTCATGCAATTATCAACCAAGTTGCTCATCATCCTTATCCATTTTTGTTTTTGATTATCTCTGCAATCTCCTTACGGGCTATCCAGAATTCTGTTATCTTTTAGTTTTCTTTATCGATGTAGTCATATAGATTAATAGTCCCAGCTTCATTTCTGACATCAAGAGCAGGAACATACTCTTCCATCTTTGTAGTACCACTGGCTTTATCGACATAGAAATTCACGAAGGCACCCGTATAACTGCGGAATACTACCTGAAAAGCTGAATCGGTTTCTTCTCCCATCTGTACATACATGATGGAAGGATTGTCTTCAGCTACGCTCCAGTCATACGTGCTATGGCAATAGTTACTGACTCCTTCATAAGCCATTTCTGCAGTTATCTCACTCTTGGTGGTATTGCTGCCACACGAGCATAGAAACAGGACAACGAATACGAATAAAAAGGCTATTTGTTTCATAAAAAGCTATCTTACTAGTTCAATTTCTCTTAAACAATGTTGTATTAACAGGGCAAAGTTAGTGAATTTGCAGCAGATTTACTAAATTTGCATCTTAAATTTAGGATAGTTTATGAACTTTATATGATTCAACAAGTAGAAATAACTCTAAAGCCCAAGTCTCGCGGTTTCCATTTGGTGACCAGCGAGATACTGAGCCAGTTACCCCAGTTACCTAAGACTGGCATCATCAACCTATTCTGTAAGCATACGAGTTGCGGACTGAGCATCAATGAAAATGCAGATCCTGATGTCCGCATAGATATGGAGACTATTTTCAACCGACTCGTTCCTGAGAATCGACCTGAATATGAGCATACTTTGGAGGGTGCTGACGACATGCCTGCCCATGCCAAGTCTACTTTAAGTGGTGTCAGCCTAACCATCCCCATCACTAACGGGCGTTTGAACCTGGGAACCTGGCAAGGAATCTACTTCTGTGAGTACAGGAATAATGGCGGAGCAAGAAGATTGGTAATAACTATTATTGGAGAGTAAACTCTCCTTTTAATTCAGGAGAAAAAGAATATGATAAGCATCATTGCTGCTGTGGCGAAGAATCGCGCCATCGGCTTCGAGAACAAATTGATTTACTGGTTGCCTAACGATCTGAAGCGGTTTAAGGCGCTGACTACCGGGCACACCATCATCATGGGGCGCAACACCTTTCTGTCGCTGCCCAAAGGTGCACTGCCCAATCGTCGGAACATCGTGCTGAGTCGCTCGCAAAAGGAGTTTCCGGGATGCGACACCTACGCATCACTCAAGGAGGCTTTGGCTCACTGCGCACCAGACGAGGACGTCTATATCATCGGTGGAGCCAGCGTTTATAAGCAGGCACTGCCCTTGGCCGACCGTCTGTGCCTGACCGAGATTGACGATACGCCCGCCCAGGCCGACACCTACTTCCCTGACTACAGTGACTGGCACGAAGTAAGCCGTGAAGCGCATGAGACCGATGAGCGCCATACCTACCGCTACGCTTTTGTAGATTACGAAAAAGGCGTTTGACTTCCTATTTGTTGTTCTTGCCGTTATGCTGTTCTGTGGCAGCATAACTGATGTTAAGGGCATACGATTTCCGCAGGGCCTGCTTCACGTCGTTGATAACAGCCATCGGCACATCGCGGTCGGCCTCAATGCTGACGGTCATGCGCTCCTGGTCTTCGGGGGACATGCGGCGACGCTCCTCTTCTATGAAGCGGGCAATGTCGCGGGTCGTAGCTATCTGGTTGTTCAGCTGGATGCAATAGTCATCCGTCGAACCGTCCATCGGCTTACCTATATATATATGTGCCACCGACGACTTATGAACAGCCTTCTCCACCTCCGTGCCGGAAGGCACCTGATACTGCACCCGCTTCTCGACATCCCTCATGTGGGTGACAATCATGAAGAAGAACAGCACGGTAAAGATGAGGTCGGGCAACGAGGCCATGTTCAGCTCGGGCACACTATGGTCCGGACGACGAAAACGGCGGCGCATCATGGCTGACCTCCTTTCCCTGTTTGTTCTCCATGCTCCTCGATGACCTCACTGACACGGGGCTGGCACTTCAGCGGCCGGTATGCTACCACAATGGCATTCTGCAGTTGGAAGTAAGCATCGTACTTTGCCTGCGGGTCGGTCTTGATGGCCACCACCCGATGGCGTGGATTGACGGCGGCAAACTGGCGCACCTCCTGCTGCAGTTGCAGCAGGCTGAACTCGTTGCCGTCGACTGTCATCCGACCGTCAGCGTCCAGCACAATGGTCATGATGTCGCTGTCCAGTATGTCGGCCACCTGTTCCTGCTCCTGCGGCGGTGGCGGCAGCTGACGCTTCAACCCCTTCCCGGCATCCATCGACGATGTCATCAGGAAGAAAATCAACAGCATGAACGAGATGTCGGCTGTCGACGAGGTGTTCAGCGACGGAATTTCGCTACGACGACGATGGCGGAACATAGGCAGATAAGCAGGATGGATGTATAGATGAACATATCGGTCAGCCGCAACCAGAGGGTGTCCGTGAAGGGTTTCCCGTTGGTGACGACCGGCTGCGTAGAGGCAAGAAGATAGGTGAGCAAAAGACAGACGGCTACGAGACCGGCCGTCGCATAGCCTATCATCGACGTGCGGCGGGCAGCTATGGGGTCGGCAGACGACTCATGGGTACGCACACCGTGGACAGCCGACCAGACGGCCATCGCCACAGTTGCCGCCAGCAGCAGGTAGACGACCCATAGCAGGATGTCGATGAAAAGGGAACTTTCAGCCATGATGCTCGTGCTTGTATTTCATGATGATGTCGAGCAGTGTCACCACCGACTCCTCCATCTGCGACGTGAGGTGCTCAATCTTCGAGGTGATGTAACTGTAGAACAACTGCAGGATGAGGGCCACGACGATACCGAAGATGGTGGTAATCAGCGCCACCTTCATGCCCGATGCCACGATGGTGGCACCGATGTCGCCGGCTAACTGAATCTGCTCGAAAGCCATCACCATACCGATGACCGTGCCGAGGAATCCCAACGACGGTGCCATCGCAATGAACAGTTTGATCCACGACGTGCCTTTCTCCAACTTGGCCGTCTGCACCGAACCGTAGCTGTAGATGCTGCGCTCGATGTCGTCCATCTTCTCGTTGATGTGCATCAGTCCCTGGTAGCAGATGCTGGCCACCGGGCCGCGGGTTTCGCGGCACAATTGCTTGGCCCCCTCCACGTCGCCTTCGGCTACCTTGGCGTCGATGTCCTTCATCAGCTTCTTGGCATTGATTTCCGAGAGCGTCAGGTAAGTGATGCGCTCAATACAGAAGGCGAGGCCCAATACCAGCGCCAGCGCCACGAGCGACATGAACAACGGCGTGCCGTCGATGAAGAACTTCTTCAACCGGAAGTGAACACTGCCGCCTGCATCGGCATCGAGGTCTTCGCTCATCCCCACGTCGTCCATCGTCACAGCCGACGAGTCGGCGACGGTCGATACTAAGGCCGACACGCTATCGGTGACAACGGTATCCGTAGAATCCTGTTGTGGTATTGCCTGAGCCTGAACGGTTTGAACGAAAGCCATCAAACCAATAATTGCAACAAGAGCAATTAGCTTTTTCATACGATAATACAATTCATCTTTTTAACAGCTTGCAAAATTAGGCATTTTATTTCAAACCGCCAAACTTTAGTACAATTATTTAACATCTACCCTGGGATCTGTTGCGATGGTCCTAAGGCTGAAGCGCCGTTGGGTGGGGGCTAAAGTTAAAATTGCGACGACGGATGTTAAAACTGCGTCGGTGGATGCTAAAATTGCGACGTTGGATGATAATACTGCGCCGATGTTAGGTATTTTGTTCAACTGCAAATTTACACTTACTTTAGTTTCACGATGGCATAAGAGGTAGCGGGCATGTGGATGGTCATATTGCCCGTCTTCTTGTTGTGCTCCATGCTGAAGCTGTCGCCGGCCAGAAGCTGGGTTTTCTTGAACTTCACGTTGATGTGGAACGTGGCATCCGAAGCCTCAGCCTTAGGGTTGAGCATCACCAGCACTACGTCGTTGCCGGCAGCGCGGGCATAGACAAAGGGATAAGGCGACGCAGCATTCTCACCCGGATAGACCGGCACGAACTCGGCATAGTTGGCGAGGGCGGGTTCGCTGTGGTGCAGGGCGATGAGGCGGCGTGTCTTGTTGAGCAACGACTGCGGGTTGGCCTCCTGTGCCGCTACGTTGGGAGCGTCAGACGAGGGGTCAACAGGCAGGTACAGCTTATCGGCATCGCCGGACGAAAAGCCCAGATTCTTGCCGTTGCTCCACTGCATCGGCGTGCGAGCACCGTTGCGCGGCTGGTAGGCTCCCTCCACCTGCGGCCAGTTGGTAGGCAGCTGGCGCATGCCAATCTCGTTGCCATAATATAAGAAAGGTACGCCAGGCATGGTAAAGCCGAAAGCGTAGATAATCTCCAGCTCCTTGTCGCTGCGGCGGTTGCCGAGTCGGGCGTTGTCGTGATTGCCCAACGGCAGACTGATATAGCCCTTGCCGACGGTCTTACGGTACTGGTCCATATAACTCACAAGAAATTCCGAAATACTGCCCTTGCCCTCGGCGTCAAAGTAGCTGTGGCCCTCGCTCACGCCGTTCAGTATGCGCCAGCTCTCTTTCTGGAACAGGTCGTTATAGCCTTTGAACCAGTGGAAGAAGTCGACGTGGAAGCAGTTGTCGAGCGCGTCGGCGGGATACGACCACTCGGCCACCATGAATCCCTGCGGGTATTCCTTTTCCAACAGCTGGCGTATCTCGCGCCAGAAGAGTTTCGTGGCATTCTCATTGGTGTTGAAGAACTGCTCGTTGCCTCTCACCCTTCGCGTCTTGACCAGGGCACCGGCCATATCAGCACGGAAGCCGTCGGCTCCCATGTCCATCCAGAAGCGCAGCACGTTCTTCAGGTCCTCGCGCATAGCCATCACGTCGGGGTGGTCGGTCGGCAACTGCCACTTTTGGGTAGGATCGGGATTGGCAAAGCCAAAGTTCAGCGCGGGCTGGCACCAGTAGAAATTACGCATGAACTGTCCGTTGCGCTGGCCATAGCCCTTTACGAACTGTCCGGCAAACTCCATGGGGGGATCCACCCAGTTGGTCTCCGTCCAGATGTAGTAGTTGGAGTACTTGTTCTGCTCCTGCTTCTGCGAGGCCACAAACCACGGATGGTCGATGGCTGTATAGCTGATGACATAGTCGAAAATGACGTGCATGCCACGCTTGTGAGCCTCTTCAAAAAGTCTCCGAGCATCCTCGTTGGTGCCATAGCGCGGCGCTATCTTGTAGTAGTCGCGTATGTCATAACCAGCATCATGGAAAGGCGAGTCGAAGAAGGGATTGAACCAGATGGCATCCACACCAAGGCTCTTCACATAGTCGAGCTTGCTGATGATGCCCTGCAAGTCGCCAATGCCGTCGCCGTCAGAGTCGCAAAAAGTCTGTGGATAGATTTGGTAAAACACCGCATTCTTCGCCCAGTCAGGCATTTTCGGTATTTCATACTTACCAGTAATCGTTTGTGCCGACAGGCTCAGCACGGCAGTCATTGCCAGGAGGCAGGAAGTCAACTTTCTCATCATAGTCTTTGTTTGGGGTCGTGATTTACGATTGCAAAGATACGAAAAAAAAGAGAAAGTCAACAAAAAATGGGAGATAATTAAAGAAAATTGCAGAAAAGTTTGGATACTTCAAAAAATATGTGTACCTTTGCACCCGCAAATCGCAAAACAGTGCGATGCACCCGTAGCTCAGTTGGTAGAGCACCTGACTCTTAATCAGGGTGTCCAGGGTTCGAGCCCCTGCGGGTGTACAAAGAGAGGGCAACCTCTTTTCTTTTTGAGACACAGTAAACGGATGCACCCGTAGCTCAGTTGGTAGAGCACCTGACTCTTAATCAGGGTGTCCAGGGTTCGAGCCCCTGCGGGTGTACACAATCGAGAGGGATTGCCGATATGGCTCAGTTGGTAGAGCAACGCATTCGTAATGCGTGGGTCCCCGGTTCGAGTCCGGGTATCGGCTCCAGGTTAAATCACAAGTCTTTTTTCAAGCGGGATTAGCACATCGGTAGTGCACGGGCTTCCCAAGCCTGGGAGGCGGGTTCGATTCCCGTATCCCGCTCAGGCTTGGAAAACAATCAAGGTTCTTTATTTTTCTAATAATGTTTGCGTGCGCACGCGTGAGAGGGTCTCAGGCGTCATCTGCAGGTACGAAGCAATATAGACCAGCGGTGCACGGAGCACAAGCTGGGGCGAACGCTTCACGAGCTTCTGATAGCGGTCGATAGCCGACTCAAAGCGAAGCATGTCGGCATGTATCTGGCTGAGAATAAGGCTCTCCTCCAGAATCTTACGGTAAAGTATCTGGATGTTGACGCTCTTCATGGCCACAGCTTCGAGCCTGGCCTTGGGCAGACAATAGAGGATGGTAGGTTCGATAGCCATAATCTGCAGTTTGGAGGGCTGTTCGCGGAACAGGCTCTCAATGCACATCACCACCGTGTTCTCGGTGGCCATATACTCGGTGAGTTCCTTGTTGTTCTTATAGTAGAACTGGCGTACCAGTCCCTTTACAATCCAGTAGATGTTCTCGCAGGTTTCACCTTCAGAAAGAATCTTTTCGTTCTTGCCATATTTCTTTGCTACCAGAATGCTTTCCAGCAAATCCAGTTCTTCGTGGGTCATTGTACTGTAGCGGCGGGCCAGTTCGCGGGCAACGTCGCGGGGGGCAATACTTATGGTTGGCATAGGCTATGTGAGTTTACGATTTAACGGTTTGAATTTTTAATTTTAATCTTTCTCAATTTCTTAGTCGAGCTTCAGGACTGCGAGGAAGGCTTTCTGCGGCACCTCCACGTTGCCTATCTGCTTCATGCGCTTCTTACCGCGCTTTTGTTTCTCAAGTAGTTTGCGCTTACGGCTGACGTCGCCGCCGTAGCACTTGGCCGTCACGTCTTTGCGTACCTGCTTCACTGTCTCGCGGGCAATGATCTTGGCACCGATGGCGGCTTGGATGGCAATGTCGAACTGCTGACGTGGTATCAGCTCCTTCAGTTTCTCACACATCCGGCGGCCGAAGGTGACGGCATTGACCTGATGAGTAAGCGTTGAAAGGGCATCAACCGGCTCACCATTAAGCAGGATGTCGAGCTTGATGAGCTTGGAGGGACGGAAGGAGTCGATGTGATAGTCGAACGAGGCGTAGCCCTTTGAGATGGACTTCAGCTTGTCGTAGAAGTCGATGACGATTTCACCGAGGGGCAGCATGAAGTGCAGCTCCACGCGGTTACCGCTGACATACTGCTGGTCAATGAGCTCACCACGCTTGTCGAGACAAAGAGTCATGATAGGCCCGATGAAGTCGGCAGCAGTGATGATGCTGGCCCGGATATAGGGTTCCTCAATGTGGTCAATCAGCGTCTGGTCGGGCAATCCCGAAGGGTTATGTACTTCCTTTACCTCACCCTGCTTGGTGTAGCAGATATAGCTGACGTTGGGCACGGTGGTAATGACGTCCATGTCGAACTCACGGTCAAGGCGTTCCTGCACAATCTCCATGTGAAGCAAACCGAGGAAGCCACAGCGGAAGCCAAAGCCGAGAGCCACACTGGACTCGGGCGTGAAGGTCAGCGAGGCATCATTCAGCTGCAACTTCTCAAGCGAGGCACGCAGGTTCTCATACTCCGTCGGGTCAATGGGGTAGACACCCGCAAAGACCATCGGCTTCACTTCCTGGAAACCCTCGATGGCTGTCGAGCAGGGACGAGCCACATGGGTGATGGTGTCGCCCACCTTCACCTCCTTCGAATTCTTAATGCCACTGATGATATAGCCCACGTCGCCCGTCCGCAGTTCCTGACGGGGTATCATGTCCATCTTCAGCACGCCAATCTCGTCGGCGTCGTACTCCATGCCAGTGTTGAAGAACTTCACGAGGTCGCCCTTCCTGATACAGCCGTTGACAATCTTGAAGTAGGCAATAATGCCGCGGAAGGAGTTGAACACAGAGTCAAAGATGAGTGCCTGGAGCGGAGCATCGGGGTCGCCTTCGGGATGGGGCACACGGTCGACGATGGCATCGAGTATCTCCCCCACTCCTTCGCCTGTCTTGCCGCTGGCGCGGATAATGTCTTCGGGGTCGCAACCAATAAGGTCGACAATCTCGTCCTCTACCTCATCGGGCATGGCCGAGGGCATGTCAATCTTGTTGATGACGGGTATAATCTCCAGGTTATGGTCGATGGCCATATAGAGGTTCGAGATGGTCTGCGCCTGCACGCCCTGCGTGGCATCCACCACTAACAGCGCACCCTCGCAGGCGGCTATCGAGCGCGACACTTCGTAGCTGAAGTCGACATGTCCCGGCGTGTCAATCAGGTTGAGTATATATTTCTCACCACCGCGCACATACTCCATCTGGATAGCGTGGCTCTTGATGGTGATGCCGCGCTCGCGCTCCAGTTCCATGTCGTCGAGCATCTGCCCCTCAGTCACTTGGATGGTGTTGGTAGCCTCCAGCAACCGGTCGGCGAGTGTCGACTTTCCGTGGTCAATGTGTGCAATGATGCAGAAGTTTCTTATGTTGTTCATACCTATGTATATTCAAATAATTTGCAAAGATACAATAAAAAAAAGTTTTTGTCGAATAATTTAGCTTTTTTTTGTAACTTTGCACGCAGAAAACTTGTAAAGGATGAAAAAACTATTCGTATTTGCCCTTATGGCACTGACTTTTGCAGCCTGTCAGGAATCTCTGGATGAAAGAGCTGCACGCGAGGCAAAGATGTACACCAAAAAGAACTGCCCTGCCAAAATTTCGGAAACGGTCGTCATGGACAGCATGACCTTCGAGGCCGATACACGTACCCTGCACTACTATTACACGCTGACCGGCAATGCCGACAGCTTAGGCGTGGAAGACAAGGACGAAGCGCGCAGCCGGCTGCTGGCCGAACTGAAGAACACCACGTCGCTGTCGAGCTTCAAGGAAGAGGGATTCAACTTTGCCTACACCTACCACTCGCAGCGTTCACCTGAGACCGTGCACTTCGAGACTGTTTTTAAGAAGGGAGACTATTAACCCCAGCTTCCTCAAGTCATTCTCATTTCGATTTTTTATCCGTCACATCCGTCACCTCCTTGTAATCATCTCATTTTCAGAGCGTTTGATGGGTGACGGATAATGGTGACGGGTGACGGATGAGAAGATAGTATTTCAAAAAAGTTCATAGGTCGTGAATGTTTGTTCATAGGCCGTGAATCTTTTCAGTAGCCGAGGTTGACGCCTTCACCGGCCAGTCTATCCGTCACCCGTCACCATCATCCGTCACGCCCGTACTGTCTGAAAATGAGCGCGTTACAGAGCGGTGACGGATGTGACGTTTTTATTTTAAAACAGAAAGTCCCGCCATCGCATGGTCGGGACTCTCTGTTTTTTTTCTTTGCCTTGCCTTCCTATTCCTCGATGGGCTCGGGCTTCATGTTGGTATAAACCGTCTGCACGTCGTCGAAGTCCTCCAGACGCTCTACCATCTTGTCGATGGTCTCACGCTGTTCGGGCGTCACGTCCTTCAGGTCGTTGGGGATGCGGGTAAACTCTGCACCAGTCACCTCGAAGCCGTTCTCCTCCAGATGCTTCTGGATGGCTCCGAAGCTCGACGGATCGCCGTAGATAGTGATGCTGTTCTCCTCTTCATCCTCGTCGTACTCATCCTCCACGCCGTAGTCAATCAGGTCGAGAATCAGCTCGTCCATATCCAGACCGTCCTTCTTCTTGAAGGTGAAGACGGCCTTGTGGTCGAACAAGAACGACAGCGAACCCTGCGTACCCAGGTTACCATTGAACTTGTTGAACACCGAACGGACGTCGCCCACGGTGCGCGTGGTGTTGTCGGTCAGGGTGTCGACAAAGATGGCAATGCCGTGAGGGCCGTATCCCTCGTAAGTCACTTCCTTGTAGTCGCTCTGGTCCTTACCCATAGCGTTCTTGATAGCACGCTCGATGTTGTCCTTCGGCATGTTCTCACGCTTGGCATTGGCGATGATGGCGCGCAGTGCCGGGTTCATGTCGGGCTCGGGACCGCCAGCCTTCACGGCAATGGCAATCTGCTTACCGATCTTAGTAAAAGTCTTGGCCATGTGGCCCCATCTCTTCAGCTTTGCAGCCTTACGATATTCAAATGCTCTTCCCATTGTTATTTACGATTTACATGATTTTCGATTTTCGATTTGTTACCTTAACTCGGCGCCCAGTTGCTTCTTCAGATTGGCGATGAGCTTCTGCATGATGGCATCAATCTGCTTGTCACCCATCGTCTTCTCCTCGTCCTGAAGGATGAAGTTCACGGCGTACGACTTCTTGCCGGCGGGCAGTTTGTCGCCCTCGTAGACGTCGAACAGCTCGACGCGCTTAAGCAGTTTCTTCTCCGACTGGCGGGCAATCTGCTCAATCTGCGCGAACTCCACATTATTGTCGACCAGCAGGGCCAGGTCACGGCTGACGGCGGGGAAGCGGGGAACTTCGGTAAACTTCACCTCGTTCTTCTTCGTGGCCTTCATCAGCTGCGTCCAGTTCATCTCGGCATAGTAGACGGTGTTGTCGATGCCGAACTGCTTCTGCATCTTCTTGGTCAGCACGCCCATCTCGCAGAGCAGCTTGCCACCACGATTCTCAATGGCTATGCCGGCGGCAAAGAAGGGGTTCTCCGACTTCTTGCGGACGGTCAGGCCAGGCTTCAGACCAATGCGGCGCAGCACATTCTCGACGTAGGCAGACAGCTCGTAGAACGAGGAGTCCTCATCCTTGTGGGCCCACGAACCCTCGACGCGCTTGCCCGTCAGCCACAGTCCCAGGTGGTACTGCTCCTTGTAGGCCTGCATGGGGTCATCGTCGTTTTGCTTCTCTGGGTCAACGCTATACACATTACCAAACTCAAAGAAGCGCAGGTTCTGGTTCTTGCGGTTAGCGTTATGGGCGATGCTCTCCAGACCGCCATACAGCAGCGTGGCGCGCATCACGTTCAAATCGCTGCTGAGCGGATTCATAATCTTCACCAGCTTGTCCTGTGTGTCGGCATAGTATGCCGACTTCGTCAGCGAGTTGTTCAGAATCTCGTTGAAGCCCTCGCCCACCATCTGCTCACTCACCAGGTTGGCCAGCTTGTGCTTGCGGTCCTCGTCGCCCTTGATGACGAGCGATCCCTTCAGCTGCGTGGGAATCTCCACATTATTATATCCATAGATGCGCAGGATGTCCTCAACCACGTCGCACGGGCGCTGCACGTCAACGCGGTAGGCAGGCACCTCCAGCTGAAGTGACTCAGCATTCTCGCTAAGTATCTTCATCTCCAGCGATGTGCAGATAGCCTTGATGGTTTCGTGAGGTATGTCTTTGCCTATCAGCGTCTTTACATAGTTAAAGTCAAGTTTCACTTTGGGGTTCTCGATGGGCGAAGGATACTCGTCGCGAATCTCCATCGACACCTTTCCGCCAGCCAGTTCGCGGCACATGATGGCGGCCTGCTTTAGGGCGTAAATGACGTCGTTGGGGTCGATACCGCGCTCAAAGCGGAACGAGGCATCGGTCGACAGACCGTGACGGCGAGCCGACTTGCGAATCCAGGTGGGATGGAAGTAGGCACTCTCAAGCACCACGTTCTTCGTTGTCTCGTAAGTACCACTACCCTTTCCGCCAAACACGCCGGCGATACACATGGCATCCTCGGTGTTGCAAATAGCCAGGTCGCGGTCGGAGAGCTTATGCTCAACACCGTCCAGCGTCTGGAACGGCGTGCCCTCGGGCATGGTCTTCACCACAATCTTGTGGCCCGTCACCATATCGGCATCGAAGCAGTGCAGGGGCTGGCCGTATGCGAACATAATGTAGTTCGTAATGTCTACGATGTTGTTGATGGGACGAAGACCAACGGTGGTCAGGCGCGTCTTCAGCCACTCGGGCGACTCCTTCACCTCGCAATCGGTGATGCTTACGCAGGCATAGCGGCGGCAAGCCTCGCTGTTCTCAATCACCACGTCGATGGGCAGGTCGTTGTTGTCGACCGTAAAAGCTGACTCGTCAGGACGGTGCAGCGAGGTTTCGTAACCATTCTGCTTCAGCCAGGCGTAGAGGTCGCGGGCCACACCCCAGTGGCTCAGGGCGTCGGCGCGGTTGGCCGTGATGTCAATCTCAATCAGCCAGTCGCTCTCCAAGTTGTAGTACTCGGCAGCGGGCTGACCGACGGGTGCATCCTCAGGCAGAACGATAATGCCGGCATGCGAGGTGCCCACACCAATCTCGTCCTCGGCGCAGATCATGCCGCACGACTCAACGCCGCGCAGCTTCGACTTCTTGATAACAAACTCGTTGTCACCGTCGTAGAGCACACAACCCAGGTCGGCAACTATCACTTTCTGACCGGCAGCCACATTGGGGGCGCCGCAGACAATCTGGCTCGGCTCGCCCTTGCCCAAATCAACGGTCGTCACATGCAGGTGGTCGCTGTTGGGATGAGCCTCACACGTCAGAACCTTGCCGACGTACAGTCCCTTCAAACCGCCACGAATGCTCTGTACCTCATCCAGGGCATCGACTTCTAGGCCTGTCGACGTCAGTGCGTCGCACACCTGCTGGGGTGTCAGGTCGAAGTCGACGTAATCCTTCAGCCACTTATAAGAAATATTCATAACTTAATTCTCAATTGTCAATTATCAATTCTCAATTAAAAAAGAAACGACTGGACACTGAGCTATGCCCGATGTCCAGTCAGTGTCTTTGCGAACTTTAAGGAAAGACTTAAGCCTCGGCGGGAGCTTGCTCTGCAGCAGCGGCCTCAGCAGCCTTTGCAGCCTCTTCCTCTGCCTTGGCGGCAGCGGCAGCAGCCTTCTTGTCAGCCACCTTCTTGGCGATTTCCTCATTCACTTTCTTCTCGGCATCGAGAGCCTTGGCGGCAGCGTCCTTCTTGGCCTTAGCCTCAGCATCGGCGATCTTGTTCAAACCGCTCTGCTTGTCAGCCTTCCAGGCGTCGAACTTCTTCTGTGCAGCAGCCTCGTCGAAAGCGCCCTTCTTAACGCCACCCTTCAGGTGCTTCATCAGGTAAACGCCCTCACGGCTGAGAATGTTGCGTACTGTGTCTGTGGGCTGGGCACCTACCTCAACCCAATAGAGAGCACGCTCGAAATTCAAGTCTACTGTGGCGGGATTGGTGTTGGGGTTGTACATACCAATCTTTTCAGTAAAACGACCATCACGTGGTGCTCTGGCGTCGGCGATGACGATGCGGTAAACTGCATAGCCCTTACGGCCGCCGCGCTGCAATCTGATTTTTGTTGCCATTTAATTGTTTGATTTTGTAATTAATAAAATGAATTTCATGCCATTATCTCGTAATAGCGGGTGCAAAGGTACTACTTTTCAGCCAAAAAACCAAAATATTAGCGAGAATATTTTTTCTTTTCACAGATTTTGTGTAATTTTGGAGCGTGGAACAGAAGAAAAACGAATTATCCATACTGCTTCCGGTCTATAACACGGTTTGTACGGGCTTTGTCCGTCAGCTCCAGGCAATAGCCGAAGAGACTGGCATCGAGTATGAAATCATAGTCGCCGACGACGCCTCCACCGACACATCGTGCGTGGAGCAGAACAGCCAGATCAACCAGCTGGCTCATTGTCGATATATTATAAAAGAGGTGAACTCTGGCGCTGCCGCCACACGCAACTTCCTAGCCCGGCAGAGCCGCTACCCATGGTTACTATTCCTCGACTGCGACATGCAGTTGCCAGGACCGCAGTTGCTTACCCGATACCTCGCCCCATTGGACGCCCCCGTCGTCATGGGCGGTATCAGCTTTGGTGGCAGCACTGAAGAACTACGCTCAAATCTGCGCTACCGCTACGAGACGGCAGAGGCTCCCAACCACACCGCTGAGATGCGCCAGCAGCGACCCTACCAGTCGTTCCGCTCGTGCAACTTCCTTATCCGTCGCGATACGATGCTCAGCTGTCCCTTCGACGAGCGGTTCAGAAAAAGCGGCTACGAGGATGTCATGCTCGGCAAACAGCTCAAGCAGCAGCACATCGGCATAGCCCATATCGACAACCCCGTCCTCATGACCGACTATGAGACCAACGAGGATTACGTCGCAAAGGTGGAGCGCAGTCTACAGACTCTCTACGAATTCCGCAACGACCTGAAAGGGTACTCACGCCTGCTGACACTGGCCGACGGTATTCATCTCGGCATCGTCCGCCGCTTCATCACGCTGCTTCACCACCTCTGTGGTTCAGCCATGCGCCGCAACCTCTGCGGACAGAACCCCAACCTCACCGTCTTCAAGCTTTACAGATTAGGCTACTATTTATCCATAAAAAACTAAAACAATTATGACACGCAGATTCGCATTTAAAATGAAACTGAAGCCCGGCTTCGAGAAAGAGTACCAAAAACGTCACGCCGCCATCTGGCCTGAACTCGTGGAAATGATCAAGGAACAAGGCGTCGGAAACTACAGCATCTACTGGGACCGCGACACAAACATCCTCTTTGCCTACCAGGAATGCTCGAAGGAAGGCAACTCACAGGACACCGAGAACGTAGACCCCATTACGCAGAAATGGTGGGACATGATGGCCGACATCATGGAGGTCAATCCCGACAACTCGCCCGTTACGATTCCTCTCGACGAAGTGTTCCACTTAGACTAAGTCAGCATTTTAATACGTCAGTACTTCAACTCCGTGCTCAGTCATTAGCAGGGTGTGTTCCCACTGAGCACTGGGTTTTTCGTCCTCGGTGATGACCTCCCAGCCGTATGGGTCGTCCTCGTCGATGAAGACTTTCCATGTGCCCATATTCACCATCGGCTCTATAGTGAAGACCATTCCCGGCACCAGAAGCATACCCGTGCCGCGATGGCCGTAGTGGTCGATGTCAGGCTCTTCATGGAAGTGGAGCCCTACGCCATGACCCGCCAGGTCGCGCACCACGCCATAGCCAAACTTCTTGCAATGCTTCTCAATGGCATGGCCGATGTCGCCCACGAAACCAAATGGCTTGGCAGCCTCCATACCAATCTCCAGGCACTCCTTGGCCACTCGCACCAGCTGTTCCTTCTCAGGCGTCGTCTTACCTATTATAAACATACGCGAGGCGTCGGCGTAGTAACCGTCGACTATGGTCGTAAAGTCGACGTTGATGATGTCGCCCTCCTTCAGCACGTCCTCTGCCTTCGGAACGCCGTGACAGACCACTTCGTTGATGCTCGTACAAACCGACATAGGGAAAGGCATCGTATCGTCATCACCCCCATAGTTCAGGCAGGCGGGCGTGGCATTGTGCTCATCGCAGTAACGGCGACAAATCTGGTCTATCTCAAGTGTCGACATACCTGCACATATATGCTTGGCCACTTCGTCGAGCACACCAGTATTCACTACCCCAGCCCGTCTGATACCTTCAATCTGTTCGGGAGTCTTGATCAACTCGCGGGTGGGCACCAGCTTACCTTTATTCTCCCAGTACATAATCTGTTTGTCAAGTTCTGTCGGCTCCTGTCCTGACAGGCAGTGCCACCTTCTCTTCTTTGCCATATATTCTACCTGATTTCTTTTTCTCTAATCGCCTGCAAAATTAAGAAAAAAACAGGAAGCCTGCAAGAAAGGGATGCAAAATTTGCTCTATAAACATAAAAACCGCAACCAAAGCCTGCGGGATAGCCCAGCACTTTTACACCTTATTATTTCTTTTCTGCAGCTTTTATTTTGCCATATCAGTTTTTTTGCTTACCTTTGCAGCAAAATCTTATCAGTAAACCTACGTTACTTATGAAGAGGCTTTTCCACGTGCTGCTTTTAGGCTTGATGGCCATAACGGCCCATGCGCAACTATCGTCGAATCCCGACAAGTTCCTGGGTAATATTACGACATACGGCAGCGTGGACTATGGCAACGAGGCGTTCCACACGTTGTGGAACCAGATAACGCCGGAGAATGAGACCAAGTGGGACGCCATAGAGGGAAACCGTGGTTCGTTTAATTTTTGGGGAGCCGACAATTCGGCCAACTACGCCGAGCAGCATGGTTTCATCTTCAAGTACCACACGCTGATATGGGGCTCACAGTACCCCGGATGGATAAACAACTTGTCGACAAGCGAGCAGTACACTGCCATTGTCGAGTATTTCGACGCCGTCAAGCAGCACTATCCCAACCTGGGAATCATCGACGTGGTGAACGAGGCTATCGCCGGCCATGCGCCCGCTCCCTACCGTGCTGCCCTGGGCGGCGAGGGCAAGACGGGCTACGACTGGATTATCAAGGCTTTCGAGATGGCCCACGAGCGTTGGCCGGACGCCATCCTCGTCTATAATGACTTCAACACGTTCCGCTGGCAGAAGTCGGAGTTTATCGACCTCGTCCGCACCATCCGTGATGCTGGCGCGCCTGTCGATGCCTACGGCTGCCAGAGCCACGACCTGACCGACATGAACGTCAATGATTTCAAGGCGGCTATGGACGAGATACAGAATGCCCTGAAGATGCCGATGTACTCGACGGAGTATGACATCGGTACCAACGACGACAACCTGCAGGCTCAACGCTATCAGGAGCAGATTCCCTATATGTGGGAGAAGGACTACTGTGCTGGCATCACGCTCTGGGGCTACCTCCAAGGGCCGCCTGCTCGTACCACTGCAGAAGGGTCGGCAGGTCATTCGTCTGACCATCACCGGCGGCTGGTGCAACATCGACAAGATTAAATTCACACACGTGAGCGACCTAAACGGCGACGGCGAGGTAAACATCGTCGACATTACTAAACTAATAGAGATTGTCAAGAAACAGAAATAAGTAAGTAAATTTATATATAATAGCAATGAGTTTTTTAAGCAAACTATTCGGAAAGAAGGAGGAAGAACAGAAGGTTGGCGGAATGGAGGACTTCATGACCCTCATCCGCGTGTATTTCCAGGCGGTTATGGCTGCCGACCTTCATATCACAAACTTGGCGGCCCTGCCCGACCTGCGCCTGTTCAAGGCCACACTGAAGGTGCCTACCGTTAACAACCGGCTCGGCGTCGGCGAAAAGCAACGCGTGACGAAGATGATGAAGGAGATGTACGGCATGGACGAGTCGTTCACCAAGGAGATCGACCAGAGCATCCGCCGCCGTTGCAAGGGCATGCAGGACGTGCAGACGTATATGTACCAGTTCCAGGGCTTTACGCAGGACATGATGATGCTCGTCACGAACCTGATGAAGTATAAGCTCCGCATTCCCGGCATCTTCAAGAAGACCATCTACTCGCTGACCGAGAAGACCGTGGGCGACATCTTCAACAAGAACGACTTTACCGACGCGAGCGTGCTGCAGACCGTGGTCAACGTGCGCAAGTACAACCAGAAACTGGGCTTCTCGCAGAAGTGGATTACCGACTTCGTCTACCGCGTGGTGATGCTCGCCAAGAAGGAAAAACAGCCTTCAGACGACGCCACGAAGTGAACAACTTCTTAAATATTATTAAATAACTGGCGCAAAAGCAGGTCATTACGCAAAAAATGCCTACTTTTGTGGGATAAAAGTTCAGTCATGACAAAGAACGAGCAAACTCTAACCACGTTTGAGACCCGCGTACGGCAAATGATTCTCCGTTTTCAGGAACTGAAGAAGGAGAATGCTGAGCTGTACCAGATGGTCGAGAAGAACGAGCAGGACATCAAGGCCCTGCAGGGACAGTTGGCCCAGGCTTCGAATGACTATAACGCGCTGAAGATGGCCAGGATGATTGAGATAACCGACAGCGACCTGCAGGGCGCCAAGGACCGGTTGTCGAAGCTCATCAGGGAAGTCAACAAGTGTATATCAATGCTACAGGGCGAGAAGGCGTAGGTCCGTCAGCCCAGTAAAAAGCTAAAAGCCGACGACAATGGCAGAAGTAAACAAAGAGAAACTACATATCAGGTTGCATGTCTACGACGAGGAAATCGAGGTTACCGTTAACCGCGACGACGAGGCGTACTACCGTGCAGCCGCCAAGCTGATCACCGACCGCTACAATGCGTATGCGCGTGCATACAAGGGGCGGAAGAGCGACCACACCATAGCGCTGATGTCGCTCATCGACATCGCCTTGATGTATCAGCGTGAGCATGGCAAGAACGACACCACGCCCTATAATGATATTCTCTCGCGTCTGACTTCTGAAATTGAAAGTGCGCTGAAGTGACGACCAAAGTGAGAGAGTATTAACTTTATTATAGATTTATTTATGGTTTATGTAATTGTTGCCGTAGCCGCCCTGATTGTGGGTGGTGTTTGCGGATACATGATTTTCCGTTATGTACTTAAGGGAAAATACAACGAAATGGTCGAGGCTGCCGGGAAGGAGGCCGAAGTAATCAAGGAGAAGAAGCTGCTCGAGGTGAAAGAGAAGTTCCTGAACAAGAAGAGCGAACTCGAGAAGGAGGTGCAGCAGCGCAACCAGCACTTCCAGCAGAGCGAGAACAAGCTGAAGCAGCGCGAGATCTCGCTCAACCAGCGCCAGGAGGAACTGGGCCGCCGCAAGAACGACCTCGACAACCAGCAGCAGCGCATCGACAACGAGAAGAAGCTGCTCTCAGTCAAGCAGGACGAGCTGGAGAAGATGCAGCTGAAGGAGCGCGAGAAGCTTGAGGAACTCTCGGGACTGAGCGCCGAGGAGGCCCGCAACCGTCTGGTGGAAAGTCTGAAGGACGAAGCCCGTACCGACGCCCAGGCCTACATCAACGAGATTATGGACGAGGCCAAGCTCAATGCCAATGCCCAGGCTAAGAAAATCGTCATTCAGACCATTCAGCGCGTGGCTACTGAGACTGCCGTCGAGAACTCTGTCTCGGTATTCCACATCGAGAACGACGACGTGAAAGGTCGCGTCATCGGTCGTGAAGGTCGTAACATCCGCGCCTTGGAGGCCGCCTGCGGTGTTGAAATCGTCGTCGACGATACGCCCGAGGCCATCGTCATCAGCGGCTTCGACCCCGTTCGCCGCGAGACCTGCCGCCTGGCCCTGCACCAGCTGGTCAGCGACGGCCGCATCCACCCCGCCCGCATTGAGGAGGTTGTTACCAAGGTGAAGAAGCAGTTGGACAACGAGATTATCGAAACCGGCAAGCGCACGGCCATCGATCTCGGTATCCACGGCCTGCACCCCGAACTCATCCGCATCATCGGTAAGATGAAATACCGCTCCAGCTACGGTCAGAACCTGCTGCAGCACGCCCGCGAGACGGCCAACCTCTGTGCCGTGATGGCTGCCGAGCTGGGACTGAACCCGAAGAAGGCCAAGCGCGCCGGACTGCTGCACGACATCGGCAAGGTGCCCGACGAGGAGAGCGAGATGCCCCACGCACTCTATGGTGCCAAGCTGGCCGAGCAGTTCAAGGAGAAGCCCGACATCTGCAATGCCATCGGCGCCCACCACGACGAGATGGAGATGCAGACATTGCTGGCTCCAATCGTACAGGTGTGCGACGCTATCAGCGGCGCCCGTCCTGGTGCCCGTCGCGAAATCGTCGAGGCTTACATCAAGCGTCTGAACGACCTCGAGGCCATCGCCATGAGCTATCCCGGCGTCACCAAGACCTACGCTATTCAGGCTGGCCGTGAGCTGCGCGTCATTGTTGGTGCCGACAAGATGTCGGATGCCGAGACCGAAGCCCTCAGCGGACAGATTGCCTCGAAGATTCAGAACGAGATGACCTATCCCGGACAGGTAAAGATTACCGTTATCCGCGAGACCCGTAGTGTAGCTTACGCCAAGTAAGCTACACTAATCCTCGCTCATATCGTGAACCATCTTACGATAGAGCGTGTAAAGGCGCTGGCGGGAAATATAGCCCTTCAAGTGGTTATTGCCGTCGATGACGGGGAGCCACTCGGCTCCGGTACGCTCGAAGGTTTTCATAACGGTGGTCATCGGCGCAGTATCCGTCAGCGTAGCCACCGGTTCTTCCATCAATTGTGAGGCTCTGAAATGGTGGTAGAGCTCGATGCGGAAGAGCACTTTCCTGATATGTGTGATATCGACCTCGCCCAACAACGTGCCGGCACCGTCGGTGACGGGCAGCACGCGGCTGTGGCTGCGGCTCACCTGGTTCACGATCTGCCCCAGTTCCATATCGGGGCTGACGGCCATATAGTCGCGGTCGATGACCGATTCAAGGTTCATAAGCGTCAGCGCGGCGTGGTCGGTGTGGTGCGTCAGCAGCCGGCCCTCTTTGGCCAGCCGGGCACCGTAGATACTGTGGGGCTCGAAGATGATGATGGTCAGATAGGCTGAGACAGAGACAATCATCAGCGGCAGCAGCAGACTGTAACCGCCAGTCAGCTCGGCGATGAGGAAGATACCCGTCAGCGGGGCGTGCATGACACCCGACATGACACCGGCCATTCCCATCAGCGCGAAATTCTTCTCAGGCAGGTAGACGCCTACCTGCTCGATGTTCCACAACCGTGAAAAGAGGAAACCCGTAAAGCAGCCTATAAACAGCGAGGGCGCGAACGTACCGCCACAGCCTCCGCCGCCATTGGTGGCCGATGTAGCAAAAACCTTGGTCAGCAGGACCAGCGCCAGGTAAGGTATGAGCATCGACGCCTGCCCTGAAAAGAGCGAGTTGTCGAGAATCTGATTCCAGTCGGCTTCCGTTTTCCCGTTAAGCAGCAGGTTGATGCTGCTGTAACCCTCGCCGAAGAGTGCCGGGAAGAGGAAGATAAGCAGACTGAGCAGCGTGCCGCCGATGGCCAGCCGCACGTGGGGCCGGTCCTTGAACCGTGCAAAGATGCCCTCGGCAAAGCTCATCGTACGGATAAAGTAGAGCGACACCAGGCCACACGAGATGCCTAACAGCAGGCAGGCCGGTATGCGCTCCACCGTCCACACGTTATCAAGGTGGAAGGTGAACAGGGCCGCGTCGCCACTGAAGATATAGGTGAAGCAGGTGGCAGTGACGCAGCTCACGAGGATGGGCAGCAGCGACGACATCGTCATATCAATGAGCAGCACCTCGAGCGTGAAGACCAGTCCGGCTATCGGCGCCTTGAAGATACCTGCAATGGCTCCGGCGGCACCGCAGCCGACAAGCGTCATCAGCGTCTTGCGATCGAGGTGGAACAGCTGGCCAAGGTTCGAGCCGATGGCCGAGCCAGTCAGCACGATTGGCGCCTCGGCTCCCACAGAGCCTCCGAAACCGATGGTGATGGCCGATGCAATGACGCTCGACCAGCAGTTGTGCGACTTCAGGCGTGACTTGTTCGACGAGATGGCATAGAGTATGCGGGTAATGCCGTGCGAGATGTTGTCACGCACGATATAGCGCACGAAGAGCGACGTCAGGTAGATGCCCACCACAGGATAGACCAGATAGAGCCAGTTGGCGTGCGACCGCTCGAACTGAGAAGTCAGCAGGGCCACAATCAGATTGATAATACCATGGAGGACGTAGGCGGCCACAGCGGCAAAGAAGCCCACGATGAACGCCAGAATAAGCAGGAACATCTTATCGCTGACGTGCTCAACACGCCAGTTATGCACCCGTTCTATCCATTTCGCATTACTCATTTCTCATTCTTCATTTTATCGGCAATGGCCAGCGCCACAACGTAAGCCGTCGTCCAGGCTGCCTGGAAATTAAAGCCTCCCGTCACGCCGTCGATGTCGAGCACCTCGCCGGCGAAGTAGAGGTTCGGCACGTGTCGGCTCTCTAAGGTGGCAGGGTTGACACTCGTCAGCGCGATGCCGCCGCAGGTGACAAACTCATCGCGAAAGGCGGCACGCCCTGCTGTCAGGTAGCTGTCGTTGGTCAGCACGTTTGCCAGTCTGTTCAATTCTTTCTGGTTCAGGTTCTGCCAGCGGTTGGTGGCACGCTCGCCCAGCGTCTTCTGCAGCAGATAGTCCCAAAGCCGTGTGGGTAGTCCACAAGGACGGACGCTCTGCAGCTGCTTCTGCGGATTCTGCGCCATCACGGCCTGCAATGCCGACAGCACCTCCGGCTCACGGAGTCCCGTCCAGTTGATGCTTAGCGGCATCTTGTAACCGGCCTCGGCCAGATGACGGGCGGCATAGCTCGACAGCCTCAGAATGACCGGACCGCTGACGCCCCAATGGGTGATCAGCAACGGTCCGTCGGCACGCAGCTTGGTGCCGGGTATCATGGCCTGCGCCTGCTCAACCACCGTCCCCATCAGCGCCGTCAGAGCCTCGTCGGCAATGCTCAGCGTGAAGAGCGACGGCACGGGCGGCACAATCTCATGGCCTGCGTCGGCCAGCCACCGGAGCCCCTCCGCACGCGGCGAGCCGCCTGTGCAGACGGCCACATAGTCGTACTCAGACAGGTCGGCAAGCGCCTCAACCTTCGCGCCCGTACATATCTTAATAACGTGGCGACGAGCCTCACTGAGGAAGCAGTTAATGATGGTGTGTGAGTCCTGCGAAGCGGGAAAGACACAACCAGCGTCCTGTGTGGTGAGCCTGACGCCGTGACGCTCGAACCACGCGTAGGCATCGCGGTAGTCGAACTGACGGAACAGGCGCTTCAGCAGTCTGTGGCCGCGCGGGTAGACCTGCGAGAGGTCGCCGACGCCATCGAAGGAGTTGGTGCAGTTGCAGCGGCCGCCGCCCGACACTTCGACCTTAGCCAGCACCCGCTTGCTGCGCTCCAGGATGGTCACTTCCATCTGGGGCACCATCTCCTTCAGGTTCACAGCCAGGAAGAATCCGGCTGCCCCACCGCCAACGACTGCCGTCCGCATCACTTCCTGATAATGGTGACCTCGCCGTCAAGTCCGAGCTTGATAATGCTCGACGGCGTGTGAGGCTTATGTTCCTGCCGGCGACTCCAACAAACGTAGTCGACAGCCTCAACAATTTTTGGGTCGATGTCACAGTAGTTCTGTGCTGCCGGCTCGCCACTGATGTTGGCCGATGTCGATACCAGCGCTTTCTGGAAGCGGTAGCAGAGCTCCTTCGAGAAGGGCTCCTGCGTGATGCGTATGCCTATCGAGCCGTCGTCGGCAATGAGGTTCGGCGCCAGGTTGACGGCCCCGTCAAGGATAAGCGTTGTCGGCTTGCCGCCATCCTGCAGACTGTCAATCAGCTGCCAGGCCACGTCGGGCACCTGACGGACATAGCGCTGCATGCGGGCGTCGCTGTCGACGAGGCAGATGAGTGCCTTTGAATCGTCGCGCTGCTTAATCTCGTACACCCGTTTCACAGCCTCGGCATTGGTGGCGTCGCAACCGATGCCCCAGACGGTGTCTGTCGGGTAAAGTATCACCCCACCCTGCCGCGATGTCTCAACGGCTCTTCGTATGTCTTCTTCGCGTGTCATTAGAATTCTGATGTAAAGTGGAACTGTATGTGTTCAAATTCCTGCTG
>JAEEGH010006816.1_pt1 | contig 27799 bp, 23 predicted proteins | sample 9134181 | NCBI WGS metagenome assembly JAEEGH01 (sample SAMN16246544, study PRJNA631951) | gut metagenome | biome: gut microbiome; feature: rumen; material: DP-attached | host: Bos | place: Iran: Karaj | collected 2018-10 | reverse complement strand
GATTCTCCGGCTCCGACTTCACCTTGTTAAGACCTAAGGGGTTGGCCAGGGGCGCATAGATATACAGTGTCTCACCGGCAATCTTATATTGCTTGTTGGCAGGCTGCGACTCCAGCGTTCGCATATTGTGCAGACGGTCGCAAATCTTGATGAGGATAACACGAATGTCGTCGCTCATGGTCAGCAAGAGCTTCTTGAAGTTCTCGGCCTGTGCAGAAGCCTGTTCGCCGAAGATTCCACCGCTGATTTTCGTCAGTCCGTCAACAATCTGTGCTATCTTTGGGCCGAAGATGTTGGCAATGTCCTCAGTGGTATAGTCAGTATCCTCCACGACGTCGTGCAACAGTGCCGCGCAGATGCTGGTAGAGCCCAGTCCCACTTCCTCGCAAGCTATCTGTGCCACCGCGATGGGGTGCATGATATAGGGTTCTCCAGAGAGTCGCCTGACACCCTTATGAGCCTGTTTGGCAAAGTTGAACGCCTTGGTGATGATATCCACCTTCTTGCGATGCCGCGAAGCCAGATAGCTGTCCAGCAGGTGCTGGAAAGCGCCGTTGATGAGCTGTTCGTCTTGCTCTTCTTGCTTCAAAAGATCTTCGTCCATAGTGATAAGTTTAAGTTACCTGCGTCTACGCTTTTTGCCGCCACCACGCTTTTTACCTCTGGCAGCACCACGTTTCTTGCCAGCAGCTGCGCCACGTCTCTTGCTCACTGCATGACGCTTGCCGCCACGCACGGCATGGCGCTTGCTATAGCGACCACCACGCTTGCCACGGTGCCAGCGCTTGCTCTTATGATAGTAGGTCGGCACATCGTCCTTGACCTCCACCTCCATACGATGGGTCAGCAGTTCGTCGGCCCTATAGGCATAGACCGAGTCTTCCAGGTCGATGAACTTGTTGATGTCGGCCAACGGCATGCGCAGGGGCATAGGCTCCGTGTTGCCGGGGATGACGTCACGACGATACATCGGATTGAGGGCTCGCAGCTGGTCAATGCCGATACCCACCACAGCGGCAATCTGCTCCAGATGTACGTCCCTATTGACCATTACCGTATCGGTCTGTGCAGGCAGACGCGACATCATAGGACAGATATTGTGCTTCGAATAGTATGTCATGATGTAATTAGCGGCAATGAAGGCAGGCACATAGCCTCGCGTCTCCTTGGGCAGGTAGGGGTATATCTGCCAGTAGTCCTTCTCGCCGTTGGAGCGGTGGATGGCCTTGTTGATGTTCTCCGGCCCGCAGTTGTAGGCGGCGATGACGAGGTTCCAGTCGCCGAAGACCCTGTAGAGGTCTCTCAGGTAGCGTGCTGCTGCATACGATGCCTTCACAGGGTCACGGCGCTCATCAAGCAGCGAGTTGACCTGTAGTCCATACTGCTTGCCAGTGGTAATCATGAACTGCCACAGACCCGTGGCTCCTACGCGTGAAACGGCCTTGGGGTTCAGTGCTGACTCGATGATGGGTAGGTATTTCAGTTCCAGCGGCAGCTGGTAGGCTTCCAGGGCTTCCTCAAAGATGGGGATGTAGAAGTTTGATGCCCCCAGCATGTAGCTGATGCTATGGCGCAGGCGTCCGCTGTAACGGTCGATGAATTTCTGCACCACGTCGTTATAGGCCATCTCCATCACTGTAGGGATGCGGCTCAGGCGGTCAATATATTCCTCTTTGGAGAATACTGGGTTGATGTCGCGCATGTTGCAGTCCTCCTCATCCAGATAGGTCTTCGATGTGTAGAGGTTCAGCAGGCTGTCCAGGTCATAGGTCATGGCTTCGGGGAACTCAATCACTTCCTCGTTACCCTCCTGGTCCATCACGATAATCTCATCATCGCTTGTCGCAACGACTTCTTCCTCATCGTCGTCGTCTTTATTAATCTGCGCTAAGGCATTGAAAGGTAAAAAGATAAAGAAGCAAAGAGGTAAGAACCATTTTACCGCCTTGTTGAATGTCACTACTAAACTGTTGTCCGTTATATACATATTCTCTATTTGTTCTGTTTTATATTCTACTTATTTTTACCTTTCTTAGAAGTTCAGCTTGCAACTGAGACCCAGGGACTGCGCATCTATCCAATTGCCACCGCCATGATTAGGGATGACGGCAGGTTCGACCCGCAGACTGAGGTCTTTCGAGATGTCGAATACCGACAGTTCTGCATCGACATAGGCATCGATGACGGAAATGGCATAGACGCCCAGCATGGCAAAGAAACTCAGGTCGCGCCAGCGGCGGTATTTGTTCTTACGGTTCTTGAAGATTTCCGTATACTTCTGGATGTCAGCTTCCGTCGTGATGGTCTTGCCCAGATGCAGGAACTTGTTGTAACTGGCTGTGCCCGGGTCGTTGTCCGAGATGTCAAGGTAGGCTTGCGAGTAGTCTTTGTACATCATGTCGTTCCACGTCAGGGCATAGATGCATCCCATGAAACCGCCATAGATGATAGGTAGCTTCCAGAATTTCCGGTTGTATATCTGTCCCGCTCCTGGGATGACCAGTGCCAGCCACAATGCCCGTTGCGGGTCTGGTGTCCATGTGCTCCAGTCGCGCTTCACTTTGATTTTGCGCTGTTTCCCCTCTTTGACCAGGTCGATGATGTCGGTCGAATCTGCCATGAGTTTGGCTAAAGCACTTGCTGCAGAGTCTGTGGCGGCTTCGACGATGGCCGTGTCGGGCTTGATGTTTTGTGCCTCAAGAGCCTCTTTGAGCTTTTGTGCTTCAAGGGCCTCTTTGATTTTTTGTGCCTCACGCTCCTTCGTGATAGAGTCCAGAAATGCTTGGCGTCGCTTCTGCAGATCCGCATCAACTTGCTGGGCCATACTCGGCATCGTGGCTGCCATGAGGAGCAGCAACGCCGTGAGCCATCTATGAATCAGCCGTTTACGCATTCTTTGTTCCGTCCAGTGCGTTCATGATTTTCTCCAGTTCCTCCTCGCTGTCGAAGAGAATGCTAATCTTGCCTTTGCCCTTGGGGGAGCAGGTCATCTGCACCTTGGTCTGGAAGAATTGTGCCAGGCGCTCTTTGAGAATGTTGAATTCCTCAGGCAGCACCGTCCTGGCGGCAATCTTGCCCTTGGCTGTCTTGACGTCCTCGCCGTTTTTCAACGACTGGATGAGTTCTTCAACCTTGCGTACGGAGTATTGTTGCTGCTGTATTTCCTTGAACAGCTTGATTTGCTGTGAAGGGCTGTCGATGGCCAGCAGAGCGCGTGCATGTCCCATTTCAATCTCATGGTTTTTCAGTGCCATCTGCACCTGAGCAGGCAGTTTGAGCAGTCGCATATAGTTGGTGACGGCTGCACGGCTCTTGCCCACGCGCTCCGAAATCTTCGCCTGCGTCATGCCTGTGGCCTCGGCCAGATGCTGGTAAGCCAGTGCAATCTCTATGGCATTCAGGTCTTCGCGCTGGATGTTCTCTACCAGTGCCATCTCCATCACACCCTCGTCCTCAACGGTGACGATGTAGGCGGGAATCGTGGTCAGTCCTGCCAGTTGTGAGGCTCTCCATCGGCGTTCTCCGGCAATGATCTGATATTTGCCGCCCTCCACCTTACGCAGGGTGATGGGCTGGATGATGCCCAGTTCGCGGATGCTGTTGGCCAGTTCCTGCAGGGCCTCGCTGTCAAACTCCCGGCGTGGCTGGTTGGGGTTGGGCTCAATGAGCGCCACTTCTATCTCGTTCAGGTTGGAGCCTCCTTGAGTATTCACCTCACTGGTGTCAATGAGCGCATCGAGTCCGCGACCGCTGCTGATGTCGTCCAGACCGCGTCCCAGGACGCTCCTGTCGTATTTCTTTTTTACTGCCATCGTCTTAACTGTTCTTGTTGATAATCTCCTTTGCCAGTGCTAAGTGGTTCTTGGCTCCTGTCGAGTCAGCATCGTAGAGAATGACGGGCAGACCGTGTGAAGGACTCTCCGACAGTTTGACGTTGCGCTGGATGACGGTCTTGAATACCAGTTCCTGGAAGTGACGCTTCACTTCGTCGTAAATCTGGTTGGCCAGACGGAGACGTGAGTCGTACATGGTCAGCAGGAATCCCTCGATTTCCAGTCTCTGGTTGAGTTTCTGCTTGATGATCTTGATGGTGTTCAGCAGTTTCGAGATGCCTTCCAGTGCAAAGTATTCACACTGTACGGGGATGATGACCGAGTCAGCTGCTGTCAGCGAGTTGACGGTGATAAGACCTAACGACGGTGAGCAGTCTATCAGGATGTAGTCGTAGTCGTTGCGGATGGGCTTCAACACCTGGCTGATGATTTTCTCGCGGTTGGCCAGGTTCAGCATCTCTATCTCGGCACCCACCAGGTCAATATGGCTCGGAATGATGTCCAGCCCGTCAATATCAGTTGTGTAGATGGCATCGCGGACATCCGTTTTGTTGATAATGCATTCATAGATGGAACAGTCCACCTCCTGTATATTCACACCCAGACCACTGGAGGCGTTGGCCTGTGGGTCTGCATCAACCACGAGCACGCTTTTCTCCAAAGTTGCCAGCGATGCTGCCAGATTGATAGTAGTCGTCGTCTTGCCTACGCCGCCTTTTTGGTTTGCTAATGCTATAATCTTTCCCATAATCTATTTTACCTAAAAGTATATAATAGGCTGCAAAGGTACGAATTTTCCACCAAACACAGCACGCTTTCCAAGTATTTTAAACATTTTTTGAGTAATTTGCTGTCTTGTTTTGAATTTTATTCGTACCTTTGCAAAATATCTTTGAAATGATAGCACAAGAGTACGGATGAATCCCCTGATACTGATATCGAACGATGACGGCTATGAAGCCAAAGGCATCAACTGCCTGATAGACATGGTGAAAGACTACGGTGACGTGTTGGTCTGTGCACCGGAGGGAGCCCGTAGTGGTATGGCCTGTGCTTTCACGGCAGGTGCTCCACTGACGCTGACACTTCGCCGCAAGGGCGGTGGGGTAGAGGTGTGGTCGTGTAATGGTACGCCTGTTGATTGTGTCAAGATGGCGCTGGCCGAGCTTTGTCCGCGAAGGCCGAGTATGGTTATTGGTGGAATTAACCACGGTGACAACGGTTCGGTGAATACGCATTACTCAGGCACCATGGGTGTGGTGTTGGAGGGTTGTATGAAATATATCCCCAGTGTGGCTTTCTCACTGTGCAACTCCAGTGCTGATGCCGATTTCAGCCCGTTGGAAGCGCTAATACGTCAGATAACCCAGCGGGTGCTCAGCGAGGGGCTTCCGTCAGGCATCTGTCTGAATGTCAACTTCCCCGACCTCCAGTCGGAGCGTGACTACCGTGGCGTGCGCATCTGTCGCATGGCCAAGGGAACCTGGCAGAATGAGGTGACGAAGTGCCATCATCCCCGAGGCTATGACTACTGGTGGATGGTTGGCCGCTATTGCAATGACGAGCCAGAGGCCGACGATACCGACAACTGGGCGCTCAACCACGGCTATGTGGCTATTACACCAACCCGTATTGACGTCACAGCCTACGAAGCCATGGAGCAGCTCAAAGCCTGGGGACTTTAATGTTTAATGCATAATTCTTTAATTTTCCAACTCTTCAATTTTTCAATTTCCCCTTGAAATACTATCTGATAGCCGGAGAAGCCAGTGGCGACCTTCATGCCTCGCACCTGATGCAGTCGCTGAAAAAGCAGGACGCTGATGCCCAGTTCCGTTTTTTCGGCGGTGACTTGATGGCTGCCGTTGGCGGCACACTGGTGAAGCACTACCGCGAATTGGCCTATATGGGTTTTGTACCTGTGCTGTTGCACCTGCGAACCATCCTGCGCAATATGAAAATGTGCAAGCAGGACATTGCCACATGGCACCCTGATGTTGTGATACTGGTTGACTACCCTGGCTTCAACCTCAACATCGCCAAATTCGCTCACCGCTTGCGGCAGACCCCCGAATACGCCAAACTCAAAGTCTACTACTATATTTCGCCGAAGATATGGGCGTGGAAGGAATATCGCATTAAGAACATCAAGCGCGACGTTGACGAACTGTTCTCCATCCTGCCCTTTGAGGTGCCGTTCTTTGAGCAAAAGCATCACTTCCCCATCCATTATGTGGGCAACCCCACCGCTCAGGAGGTCAGGGAATACCTGCAGGCCCTCTCCGCCACCCCCAGTTCGGTGGAAGCGGCATTAGCCCCTCTGGCACAAGGACGCTTGACGGGGGCTCCTGTCATTGCCCTTTTAGCCGGTTCCCGCAAGCAGGAAATCAAAGACAACCTGCCTGCCATGATTGCCGCCACGCGCCATTTGGCAGACCGCTATGACATCGTGTTGGCGGGTGCTCCGTCGATAGAGCCTGCCTACTACGGCCCCTTCTTGGCTGGTACACATGTAGCGCTCGTTGTCAACAAGACCTACCCGCTGCTGTCAAAAGCGGTGGCAGCCCTCGTTACCAGTGGCACCGCCACGCTGGAGACCTGTATGTTCCGTGTCCCTCAGACCGTCTGCTACTATACACCGTTACCCCGTATCATCGGCTTCCTGAAACACTCGTTCCTGAAAGTCAGGTTCGTGTCACTGGTCAACCTGATAGCCGACCGCGAAGTGGTGCGTGAACTGGTGGCGGATACTTTCAGCGTGGAGAACATCCGTCAGGAACTGGAGCGCATCCTGCCTGGCGGCGACCAGCGCCAGCGCATGCTCGCCGACTACGAGGAAGTTCATCGTTGTCTCGGTGAGAGTCATGCTCCTGACGAGGCTGCAAGAATCATGGTTCATCTATTAAAACAAGCATAGCCATATGAAAAGACTTTTTTCCCTAATGTGTATGTTTGTCGGACTGACAGCCGCTGCACAAGACATTCAGTTGCACTACGACTTTGGTCGTAACATCTACACTGGCGAAGAATCCGGGCGCCAGAAAGTGACCCTGACGCTGGAGCAGTTCAAGGCCGACCGGTGGGGCTCATGGTACTATTTCGTCGACATCGACTTTTCAAGACATTTCACGGAGAGTGCCTATACGGAAATCTCGCGTGAATTTAAACTGGGCAAGCAGTCACCTTTTGCTGCTCATATTGAATACGACGGCGGTTTGAGCAGGAACTTCAGTTTTCAGCAGGCTGCCCTTGTGGGTGCTGCCTTTAACGGCCATTCCGAGGACTTCCTGAAGACATGGTCCGTACAGTTGCTCTACAAGCAGTATTTCAAGAGCTACGACGATACCCATGCCTATGCCAGTGCCCAGCTGACTGGTGTGTGGTCGCTGACGTTTGCCAGGAAACGGTGTACGTTCTCCGGATTCATTGACTTCTGGCGTGGCGAGAAAGCCGACAGCCACGGTTGTCTGGTCATTCTCTCGGAACCTCAGCTGTGGTATAACTTTACGGAGCACTTCAGCCTCGGCACGGAATGGGAGTTCAGCAACAACTTCGTCCACAATGCCGACCCCGCCAGTTCAAAGACTTTCTTCTGGAATCCGACACTGGCCGCGAAGTGGAACTTCTGACTTTTACTTTTTTACCTTTAACCTATAGGATAACGTAGCTGTTGCGGCGCTGCATGTAGCAAGCCTCATGGGCTTCCTGCTGGCAGACCTGTGCTTCTTGTTCTGTTATGGTGTCGGGATAGTAAGGGTTGCCGTCGACGCTGCGCCCCGTCAGGTACTCGCACCATGTGCATGCTGCCGTGTAACGCCCAATGGTGTAGCTCAGGTGGTAGCCGTCGCGATTGAGGACATTGCCCATGCGCCGGCGCATCAGCTGGATGGCGGTGCCTGTGGGTATGATGCGTCGTATGCCCACCCCCGGCAGCACATTCAGCATGGTGCTGATGATGTCGTAGTACATGCGGCGCTGGTTGTAGCCGTAGGGACTGAAGCGTTCGGCGGTGTAGTCGTCAGCATAGGCCCATGTCATGTGCCATACAAACTCCACGTGCAGGTTGGTGGTATAGCTTTGTATGAGCCGTTTCAGCAGCGGCAAGTTGGAAAAGCTGGTGGGTATGCCGGCATATTGGCTGGCTTGTTGCAGGGTGATGATATCCCATTGCTCGTCACGAATAATGGTTTTCAGCATCGTCTTTTTGTGTTCAGCCCTGACGCCTCCCACAATCTTGCGGTAGGCATACACGGCACTGTCGCCGCGCAGATTGTCATAGTGCCGGTCGATGGTGCAGCCGGGGATGTAGGCGTTGCCGATGATCAGCGAATCGCCCTGTGCCGCCGCCAACTCGTAGAGGTATTGCTCGACGGCATCCTCTGAGAAGCTGTTGCCGACGGCCAGCACGCGGATGGTCTTGGCCGTTGCTGACAGGGTGCTCAGCAACAGCAGTGCATAGAGTGTAATGGTCTTTGTGTTCACTGGTGCTTTATCCTTTCAATGCCTCTCGTGAGGCAGCCTTGTGCAGTTTTCGTATGGCCTGGTTGCGTATCTGGCGCACGCGCTCCCGTTTCAACGACATCTTCTCGCCAATCTCTGCCATCGTCAGCCGCTGTTCCTGAATGCCATAGCAGTGGCGTACGACGGTTTGTTCGCGTTCGTTGAGCACGCCGATGGCGCGCACCAGGTCTTCTGAGAGCGAAGCCTCTTCTACAGCAGCGTCGGCCTTTGCTGCGTCCTTGTCCTCTAACACGTTGAGCAACGTGTAGTTGTTATGACTGCCTACAGGCAGCGACTCGTCGGTGGAGCGCACCTCTGTATCCTCGTCAAGCCTGCTAATGGCCGTCTCTATGCTCCGTCGGATATAGGGAGCAGCGAAGGTGACAAAAGGCTTTCCTCGGCTTGGGTCGTACTTCGCAGCGGCCTTCATCAGACCGATGCTTCCTTCGCTGACCAGGTCGTCCGTGCTCAGGATGTCGCTCTTGTATTGTCTGGCCAGTGTCACCACATAGCCGATATTCTCAGTGACCAGTTTCTCTTTGTCCGTCATACTACAACTCTTCAATACTTCAACACTTCAATTTTTCAATTCTTCATCCTTCAATTCTAAAACATCGACAGCGTGTACAGGTACACCACCGCTGCAGGGATGGCCAGCAGCGCCGAGTCGAAGCGGTCGAGCATACCGCCGTGTCCGGGCAGTATGTTGCCGGAGTCCTTGATGCCCAGCGTACGCTTGAAGAGGCTCTCCACCAGGTCGCCCCAGGTGCCGAAGACCACCACGACTATTCCTAATCCCAACCACTCCAGAGTGGTGAGCATGACGCCGTCGAGCCAGTAGCTGATGGCCCAGGCTGCGGCCAGTACGAAAACGGCACCGCCGATGCTGCCCTCCCACGACTTAGCTGGCGAGATACGTGGAAACAGTTTGTGGCGTCCTATCAGCGACCCCGTGCAGTAGGCGCCCGTGTCGTTGATCCAGAGGAACACGAATACGGAGAGAGGCAGCAGCGTGTTGAAGTTGACCGTCCCTTGCGGTGTCGCCGTGAAAGCCAGCACGTTGAGCAGCGAGAAGGGCAGGGCGATGTACATCTGCGAGAGCATTGTGTAAGCCCAGTCTGCTATGGGGTCTTCCTGCTTCAGGTACAGCTCGGCCACCAACAGGTAGATGATGGTCACCAGATAGGGGATGAACACCACGCTCTTCGCCGAGCCACCGTAGAGGTCGCTGCAGAAGTATGTCATGGCATAGAAGAAGTACACACCCGCCGCCGTCGAAATAAACCGGTTAACGTTGACGTTAACGTTAACGTTGCCATTGACCAGTCCCGTAAACTCCCAAATGGTCAGTCCGGTGACGATGCTGAACAGCAGTACCATGGCCTCTGGCCGCAGGAAACTGGCAACGATGGCTGCAACAAAGATGATACCAGTAATGGTTCTAACGATAAAATTCTTCATACTTCAACACTTTAATCCTTCAATCCTTCAACACTTCAATCCTTCAATTTTTCAATCCTTCAATTCTTCAATCCTTCTTCTCCGTTTCCAGCTCCTTGGTCTCTATCTCCTTGGCCTCTAACTCCTTGGCACGGCGCTCGGCCATAGCCTCGGCGTCGGCGCGCATCTGGGCCTCCAACAGTTCCTCGGCCCGACTGGTCCAAGGACGCTTGCCGAAGATTTTCTCCACGTCGTCGGCAAAGATGACTTCGCGCTCCACCAACAACTGTGCCAGCTGGGCATGGCCCTCCTTGTGCTCCGTCAGTATCTGCTTGGCACGGTCGTACTGCTCGTTAATCATCTTCAGCACCTCCTCGTCCATGATCTTCGCCGTCGTTTCCGAATAAGGCTTCTGGAACGCGTAATCCTGGTGGTTATAGAAGTTGACGTTGGGCAGTTTGTCGCTCATGCCAGCGTATGCCACCATGGCGTATGCCTGCTGTGTCGTGCGCTCCAGGTCATTCATGGCCCCCGTCGAGATGTGGCCGATAAACAGTTCTTCGGCAGCACGGCCACCCAACAGCGAACACATCTCGTCCAACATGGCCTCCTTGGTTTGCAGCACGCGCTCTTCGGGCAGGTACCATGCCGCACCCAAAGCACGTCCTCGTGGCACAATGCTCACCTTCACCAGCGGGTTGGCAAATTCGGTGAACCACGAGATGGTGGCATGGCCCGCCTCGTGGATGGCTATCGACCGCTTCTCGGCCTCCGTCATCACCTTCGTCTTCTTCTCCAGTCCGCCAATGATGCGGTCTACGGCATCGAGGAAGTCCTGCTTGCCCACCTTCTCGCGGTTGAAGCGGGCAGCAATCAGGGCTGCCTCGTTGCAGACGTTGGCAATGTCGGCACCCGAGAATCCGGGCGTCTGACGTGCTAAGAAGTCTACATCTACAGTGTCGTCGAGCTTCAGCGGCTTCAGGTGGACGTTAAACACTTCCTTACGTTCGTTAAGGTCAGGCAGATCCACATGTATCTGACGGTCGAAGCGCCCTGCACGCAGTAGGGCTGAGTCCAGCATGTCGGCGCGGTTGGTGGCAGCCAGCGTGATGATACCGCTGTTGGTGCCAAAACCGTCCATCTCTGTCAGCAGCGCGTTCAGCGTGTTTTCGCGCTCGTCGTTGCCGCCCATGGCAGGATTCTTTGAGCGCGCACGTCCTACGGCGTCAATCTCGTCGATGAAGATGATGCACGGTGCCTTTGTCTTGGCCTTTTCAAAGAGGTCGCGCACGCGACTGGCACCTACGCCGACAAACATCTCAACGAAGTCGGAACCCGACATCGAGAAGAACGGCACGCCGGCCTCGCCAGCCACCGCCTTGGCCAGCAGCGTCTTACCCGTTCCCGGAGGTCCTACCAGCAGCGCACCCTTGGGAATCTTGCCGCCTAAGTCTGTATATTTCTGCGGATTCTTCAGAAAGTCCACAATCTCCTGCATCTCCTGTTTGGCACCTGCCTGTCCAGCAACGTCCTTGAACGTGATGCCCAGTTCGCCGCCCTTTTCATACATTTGCGCCTTGGACTTGCCGACGTTGAATACGCCGCCCATGCCCATGCCGCCACCGCCGCCCATGCGGCGCATCAGGAATATCCAGACGAAGATGATGCCGCCAAAGAACAGGATGTTCATCAGCAGCGAATTAAGGAATTCGCCGTCCTTGCTGTTGTCGTATGAGAACTTGCCATTGAACTTCTTCTCCTTGCGGGCTTGGTTGACGAACTGCTCCACCTGGTCTACGCTGCCGAAGGCTACGGTGACGCTCGGCGTCTTGCCCGTCTGCTGCACGCCCTGGTGGAACACGTCGCGTATGTGCTCCGGCTTCACGTACATCAGCAGCGTATTGCTGTATTTGTTGACCACTATCTTGTTCGCATAGCCCTTCATCACCATCACCTTGAAGTCCGAGTACGACGTCTCCGTCCTGACGCTTGACTTCTCGTTACCCTGTGTGAAATACAGGAATATCAGTGTGATGATGACTAAGCCGTATATCCAGTTCATGTTGAACTTGGGCATGTTCATCTGCGGCTTGTTGTTATGTTGTTTATTGTCCATCCAAACGTTTTGCTAATTGATAATTAAAAATTTCATTATTATTCAGTCCAGGTCTTCAATCTGCGTCAGTTCCGCATCGTCCCAAAGATGTTCCAGATCGTAGTATTGGCGTACGTCGGGCAGAAAGATGTGTACCAGTACGTCCGTGTAGTCCATAGCCACCCACTGCGCCTGCTCCAGTCCTGCCACCATGGCGGGTTTTTCACCCAGTTCCTTACGGGCAAATTCACCCACAGACTCCGTGATGGCCTCTACCTGCGCCGGTGAATTGCCCTGGCAGATAATGAAATAGCGACAGATGGCACCTTCTATCTGCCGGAGGTCAGCCACCACTATCTGATGCCCTTTTTTCTCTTGTATTCCTTTGGTTATTGTCTCTACTAATTGTGCTGTTTGTTCCATTAATATTTGTCAATATTACGTAATCGTGAATGCAAAGGTAGTGCAAACCGAGCGAAACGCAAAATAAATTATGATTTTTTTCATTTCCGAGTCTCTAACCTCCAGCCTCTTTAAGAATCCCCCAACATTCTCCATAGTGGGGCGTCATGACGGTTAATTGTTTAGTATCCGATAACAGTTTGTAATAAAATGACAGGTTTTGTGTGCAAAGTGGTAGCAAAAGGTAAGGAAAAAGATGCTGTTTGTTTACAAATTGTAAGTGCGTAAAGTTTTTAACACTCAAAAAGTAAGGGAACCGGGGACTTCCCCGACATTTAACAGTACCTTTGCACCCGCAAACTTATATGTTATTAGGTATTAAGGTATGAAGATTAAGATGAATACAAAATACATCTTCGTCACTGGCGGTGTGGTTTCCTCGCTTGGCAAGGGCATCATCTCGGCCAGCATCGGTAAATTGCTGCAGGCACGTGGCTTCAAGGTCACTATTCAGAAATTCGACCCGTATATTAACATCGACCCTGGGACGCTGAACCCCTACGAGCACGGCGAGTGCTATGTGACGGTGGACGGCATGGAGACTGACCTCGACCTGGGACATTATGAACGTTTTACGGGTATTCACACGACGCGCAACAACTCAATAACCACAGGACGCATCTATAAAACGGTGATAGACCGTGAGCGTCACGGTGACTATCTCGGCAAGACGATTCAGGTGGTGCCGCATATTACGGATGAGATAAAAAGATGTATGCTGAGGACTTCATCAGACCAGGATTTCGACTTCGTCATCACTGAGGTGGGTGGCACCATTGGTGACATAGAGAGTGCGCCGTTTATGGAGGCCATCCGACAGTTACGCTGGCAGTTGGGACGTGACGCAGTATGTGTACACCTGACCTACGTACCTTATCTGAAAGCTGCCGACGAGCTGAAGACGAAGCCCACGCAGCACAGCGTGAAGGAACTGCAGGGGATGGGCATCCAACCGGATATCCTCGTGCTGCGTACGGAACGCCATTTGGACGACCACATTCGCATGAAGGTAGCCTCGTTCTGCAACGTCGATTTGGAGTGTGTGGTGCAGAGTGAGGACATGCCCAGCATCTATGAGGTGCCGGTGAGCATGCAGCAGCAGGGACTGGATGCTGCCATCCTGCGCAAGATTGGCATCCCGGTGGGTGAGACACCCGCCATGAAGCCCTGGCACGACTTCTTAGACAAGCAGCGCAACGCTAAACGCGAGGTACACATTGGACTGGTGGGTAAATACGACCTGCAGGATGCCTACAAGAGCATCCGCGAGAGCCTGAACCTGGCTGGCATCTATAACGACGTGAAGGCACGGCTGCACTTCGTGAACAGCGAGGAGATTACCCGTCAGAACGTCGCCGAAAAACTGGAAGGTATGGCAGGCATCGTCATCTGCCCGGGCTTCGGAAAGCGCGGCATAGAGGGTAAAATTGTTGCTGCCGAATATACCCGTACCCACGACATCCCGACTTTCGGCATCTGCTTGGGCATGCAGATGATGGTGATAGAGTTTGCCCGCAACGTGCTGGGTTACAAAGATGCCAATAGTAGCGAGATGGACGAGCAGACACCGCATAACGTTATTGACTTGATGGAAGAGCAGAAAAGCGTCACCCAGATGGGTGGCACGATGCGACTGGGCGCCTATGATTGCGAACTGAGAGAGGGCAGCAAGGCAGCACAGGCTTATACGGCGGCAGCAAACGCTTCACTTACCATACGTGAGCGCCACCGCCACCGCTATGAGTTCAACAACCAATACCAGAATGAGTACGAGGCAAAGGGCATGAAGTGTGTAGGTGTCAATCCCGCCGCCAATCTGGTGGAAATCGTCGAGATTCCTGACAAACGCTGGTACATCGGCACGCAGTTCCACCCAGAGTATTCGTCTACCGTACTCCATCCGCATCCGCTGTTTATGTCGTTTATAAAAACCTGCACAATGAATTAAGATGATGGAACAGCTGAAGCATGAATGTGGTGTGGCGATGATTCGCCTGTTGAAGCCATTGGACTACTACGAAAAGAAGTACGGTACTTGGGCCTACGGTTTCAACAAGCTCTACCTGATGATGGAAAAACAGCACAACCGTGGTCAGGAGGGTGCCGGTATTGCGTCGGTGAGCCTGACCAAGGAGCCGGGCACGGAGTATATGTTCCGCGAGAAGGCTGAGGGCAAGGATGCCATTACGGAGGTCTTTTCACGGGTGACGAAAGAGATGGCTGGCGAACTGCTGCTGGGGCATCTGCGCTATTCAACCACGGGTAAGAGCGGACTGACGTTCGTACACCCGTTCCTGCGCCGTAATAACTGGCGTGCCAAGAATCTCTGTCTGTGCGGCAACTTCAACATGACCAACATCGACGAGGTTTTTCGGTTTCTGACAGCCCAGGGACAGTCGCCGCGTATCTATGGCGACTCGTACATCACGCTGGAACTGATGGGTCACCGTCTGGACCGTGAGGTGGAGCGACTGTACGAAGAGGCCAAGGCCAAGGGACTTGAGGGTCTCGACATTACACGCTATATCGACGACCATGTAGAGATGGCCAACGTGCTCAGGAAGACGATGGAGCACTACGACGGTGGCTATGTGATGTGTGGCCTGACGGGTAGCGGTGAGATGTTTTCGGTGCGCGACCCATGGGGCATCCGTCCCGCGTTCTATTATCGCGATGACGAAATCGTGGCCTTGGCCAGCGAACGCCCTGTACTACAGACCACGTTCAACCTCGCTACTGACGATATCTGCGAGTTGAAACCTGGCGAAGCACTCATCGTACGAAGAAACGGAGAAAGTCGTCTGGAACAAATCTTAGGAGAGGGAGCTACGGAAGGAAATGCTTCACCCTCCGCTCTTCAGACATCATATAAGTATAGTGCTTGTTCGTTCGAGCGCATCTACTTCAGCCGAGGCTCTGACCGCGACATCTATCAGGAACGCAAGTGCTTGGGCGAGCAACTGACTCCCGCCATTATGAAAGCTGTTGACGGCGACATTGATAACACCGTCTTCTCATACATCCCCAACACCGCCGAAGTGGCCTATTATGGTATGACGGACGGTTTCCGTCAGCAAGGCTACAATGTGCGGACGGAAAAGGTGGTGTGGAAGGACATCAAGTTGCGCACCTTCATCGCTGACAACTCCGAGCGCAACGACCTGGCTGCCCACGTCTACGACATCAGTTACGGCTCGCTGCGTCCCTATGAGGACAATCTCGTCATCATCGACGACTCGATAGTCCGTGGTACGACGCTCCGTGAGAGCATTTTCAAGATTCTCGACCGTCTGCATCCCAAGAAGATTGTGATGGTGTCGAGCTCGCCACAGATTCGCTACCCCGATTACTACGGCATTGACATGGCCCGTCTGGAGGAGTTCTGTGCCTTCCGTGCCACAATGGCGCTAATCAAAGAGAGAAACCTCACCTCCATAGTCGACGAGGTCTATCAGGCCTGTAAAGAGCAGCCCTTGGCATGCAATCACGTGAGACGTATCTACGAACCTTTCACAGTCGAGGAAATCAATGCCAAGATTGTGGAGATGATGCGTCCCAAGGATATGCAGGCACCTATCGAGCTGGTTTTCCAGAGCATCGAAGGACTGCACAGGGCTTGTCCCAACCATCCGGGCGACTGGTACTTTTCGGGACATTATCCCACGCCTGGCGGCACCCGTCTTGTCAATCAGGCATTCGTGAACTATATTGATAGTAAAACAATTAAAAAGTAGAAATAATATGTGTGGAATCGTTGGATTATTCAAAGTCAAGGAGCAGACCCAGGAGCTTCGTCAGAAAGCATTGAAGATGAGTCAGAAGATCCGTCACCGCGGACCTGACTGGAGTGGTATCTATTGCGGCGGTTCGGCCATCCTGGCACATGAGCGTCTGAGCATCGTCGACCCTGAAAGTGGCGGCCAGCCGTTGTTCTCACCCGACCGCAAACAGGTTCTTGCCGTCAACGGCGAGATCTATAACCATCAGGAAATCCGCCGCCAGTTTGCCGGACGCTATGAGTTCCAGACGGGTTCAGACTGCGAGGTCATCTTGTCACTGTATAGAAGCCTTAACCTCACTTCCGACAAAGGAAATGATGACATGCACCGGCAGATTTGTAACATGTTGGAGCAATTGAACGGCATCTTCGCTTTCGCCCTCTACGACGAGGAGCGTGATACATTCCTCATTGCCCGTGACCCCATCGGCGTGATTCCCCTCTACATAGGCTATGACAGCGACGGCACCATCTATGTGGCCTCAGAACTGAAAGCCCTTGAAGGACAGTGCGAGCGTTACGAACCATTCCTGCCCGGACACTACTTGTGGAGTGGTGATCCTTCACTTAAAAGATATTACCAGCGTGATTGGTTTGACTTTGAAGCGGTGAAGGACAATGCCGCTTCCGTCACTGCCATCCATGATGCATTGACAGATGCCGTCAAACGCCAGCTGATGTCGGATGTTCCCTATGGCGTGCTGCTGTCGGGCGGTCTGGACTCTTCCGTCATCTCTGCCATTGCCGAGAAGTTCTCTGAACACCGCATTGAGGACGATTCGAAGACCAGGGCCTACTGGCCGCGCCTGCACTCCTTTGCCGTAGGCTTGAAGGGTGCTCCCGACCTTGCCAAGGCTAAGATGGTGGCTGACCACATTGGCACCGTCCACCATGAAATCAACTATACCATTCAGGAGGGCCTTGATGCCATCCGCGACGTCATCTACTTCATTGAGACCTACGATGTCACCACCGTCCGCGCTTCTACGCCGATGTACTTGCTGGCTCGCGTCATCAAGTCGATGGGTATCAAGATGGTGCTCTCTGGCGAAGGTGCTGACGAGATTTTCGGCGGCTACCTTTATTTCCACAAGGCACCCTCAGCAAAGGATTTCCACGAGGAAACCGTGCGCAAATTAGGAAAGCTCTACCTCTACGACTGCCTGCGTGCCAACAAGAGCCTCTCGGCATGGGGTGTTGAGGGGCGTGTGCCCTTCCTCGACAAGGAGTTCTTGGATGTTGCCATGCGTACCAATCCTGAGGCGAAGATGTGTCCCGGCACCACCATGGAAAAGAAGATTGTCCGCGAGGCCTTCGCCGACATGCTTCCCGCCGAAGTGGCCTGGCGACAGAAGGAACAGTTCAGCGACGGAGTAGGCTATTCATGGATTGACACCCTGAAAGACCTTACCTCGAAGGCTGTCACCGACGAGCAGATGGCCCATGCCGCCGAGCGTTTCCCCATCAACCCGCCAAAGAACAAAGAGGAATACTACTACCGCAGCATCTTTGCCGAACATTTCCCCAGCGATTCTGCTGCGCGCAGCGTACCCAGCGAGGCCAGCGTGGCCTGTTCCACCGCTATCGCTCTTGAGTGGGATGCCGCTTTTAAAAACATGAATGACCCCAGCGGCCGTGCCGTCAAGGGTGTGCATGAGCAGGCGTATTGACCCGTTTTGGGCATGCGAAATATGCGAGCAACCAACGAAACTTGAAAGAAATAATAAAAAAAGTTTGGAAATTCTTTGGTAATTCAGAAAAAAGCTGTACCTTTGCACCCGCAAATCAGAATTTTGGGGTATGGTGTAATGGTAACACTGCAGATTCTGGTCCTGCCTTTCCTGGTTCGAGTCCGGGTACCCCAACCAAGAGTAATCGCCAAGTTGTTGACACCGACAGCTTGGCGATACTTCTTTTTCATGCCTCGAAAATAAACCCAGCCGAAAAAAGGCTTCCTTGTCTGGAGGAAGCCTTTTCTTATTGGTGAATGCTTGGCCGCTTATGATTCCTTGGCGGCGTTCTCGGCATCGATGGCCTTGATCTTGTCGCGTACCAGCTGAACCTCGTCCTTGAGCTTCTGGACCTTGCGGTTCATCTCGTCGATGAGCGAGCTGCCCTTCTTTGAGGAAGCGTTCAGGAAACCGAGGTTGTTCTCGTAGGTCTGTACCTCCTGCTTCAGCTGCTCGTACTGGCGCATCAGGCGGGCGCGCTCGTTGTCAAGGGCATTCTCGCCGCGCTCGGCTACCTGTTTGAGGTTGTCCTTGAACTTCGACAGGCGGCGCTTGGCAACGCTGATGTTCAGGTCCTTGTAGAGCTTGTCGAGTACGGCATGGTACTCGTCATAGAGCTTGTCCTTCTCCTTGAACGGTACGTGGCCGATGCCCTGGTATTCCTCGACGAGCTTCTGCACCTTCTCCTGCAGACCGTCTCCGGCTTCCTCGCAGGCAGCTTTCAGGCGCTCAATGACGTCGCGCTTCTTCTCCAGGTTCTGACGCTCTTCGCTGCGGGTACCTGCCCCGGCGGCATTGCGGGCCTCGAAGAACTTGTTGCAGGCACCGAGGAACTCATCCCACAGCTGGTCGCCCAACTTCTTGGGTACCATGCCGATGGTCTTCCACTCCTTCTGCAAGTTGATGAGCTTGTCGCTGGTAGACTTCCAGTCGGTAGAGTCCTGCAGGGCCTTGGCTTTCTCGATGAGGGCACGCTTCTTCTCTGCGTTCCCCTTGAAGGACTCCTTCAGGCTGCGGAAGTATTCGGCCTTGCGTCCGAAGAAGTCGTCGCAGGCAGCGCGGAAGCGCTCGAATATCTTGACGTTCATCTTCTGCGGAGCGAAACCGATGGTCTTCCACTCCGACTGCAGTTCAATGATTTCCTTGGTGTGGCGTTCCCAGTCGTTGCTGCCCTTGTTCTCCTCGGCGGCAATGGCTTCTGCCTTCTCGCACAGGGCTGTCTTGCGCTCCAGGTTCTCTTCCTCCTTGGCACGCAGGCTCTCAAAGTGCTGCTGATGGCGCTTGTTGATGACGGTCGACGCAGCCTTGAAGCGGTTCCAGATCTCCTCGCGCAGCTCCTTGCTGACGGGACCGATCTCGCGGTACTCCTGGTGCAGCTTCTGAAGCTGGTGGAAGGCGCTGATGACATCAGGCTCGTCGGCCAGTTTCTCGGCGGCTTCGCAGAGCTTGGTCTTCAGTCCGAGGTTCTTCTTGAAGTCGTACTCGCGGGCTTCGCTGTTCAGCTTCAGCAGGTCGTAGAACTGTTCTACGTACAGCTGGTAGTTGCGCCACAGCTCGCTGGCACGCTCGGCAGGCACGTTCTTGATGTCGCGCCACTCTTCCTGAAGGGTCTTGAACAGCTTATACGACTTGTTGGCCTCCTCGGGAGAGGTAATCATGGCCTTGATCTTCTCGATGATGTCGAGCTTCTTCTGCAGGTTGTCCTGCTTTTCCTGCTCCTGCTCCTTGAACAGCTTCTGACGCTTCTCCTTGATGATGCCCATCTCAGCCTTGAAGGCTTCCTCGACATCGTCAGGCCTGATCTGGTATTGCTCCGGATCGCCGCCGCCGTCAATGTATTCTTTCAGCTTGGCTTCGCGTTCGGCAATATGCAGTTTATAGAAGATGGTTTTGAGGTAGTCGATCTCGTCCTTCTGCGGCGCTTCGTCGCCATGGGCCAGTTCGCGGACGCGCTCCAACACTTCCATCTTGTTCTGATACTGCTTCCGCTCTTCAGTCACGGCTGCCTCTTCTGCCTGAGGCTGCTCTGCCTCTGCAGGCTGCTCAACCTCTGCGGGCTGTTCAACCTCTGCAGGCTGTTCAACCTCTGCGGGCTGTTCAACCTCTGCGGGCTGTACGGGCTGTTCGGCTGCGGTTTCTACTACGTTCTGTTCTTCGTTCAACTCTTGTTCCAGAGCTTTTTCTTGAGAGTCCATCATCTAAAAGTTTTAGTGAATGATATGGTTAGTTTACACATGATGACCACCCCCGTCGAAGGGATGGGGCAAAAGCCATGCGGCAAAATTAGCGAAAAAAACTGAACTGACCTAATTTTTTCGCATAAAAGTGTATTAAATCAGGCGTTTATGTCTGAAAACGAGCAGTGAGACGACTGAAATGGCCACGGAGAGTATGATGGCAATGGCGAATCCTATGGGGCTGTTCTCCATGCCGTTGACCAGATTCATGCCGAAGAACGAGGCTACCAGCGTCGGCAACATGAGGATGATGGTCACTGAGGTCAGCGTACGCATGATGGTGTTCATGTTGTTGTTGATGATGCTCTGATAGGTGTCCATCGTCGACTCCAGAATGTTGGAGTAGATGTTGGTGGTTTCGCGGGCCTGCGTCATCTCAATGGTCACGTCCTCGATGAGGTCGGCGTCCAGTTCGTCAATCTGCAGCTTGAACTTCAGTTTCGACAGCAGCGTCTCGTTGCCTCGGATGGAGGTGTTGAAGTACGTCAGCGAGTCCTGCAGGCGTGACAGGCCGATGAGGCTTTCGTTGTTCACTTCGCGGTCCAGGTTGCGCTTGGCCTTGTCGATGAGCATGGATATTTGCTTCAGTCGCTTCAGGTACCAGACGGCAGAAGAGAGGAAGAGGCGAAAAATCATGTCCACATAGTCGGTGAAGCCCTCGCCGCGCTTCTGGTGGAAGGAGACGAAGTCAATCATCATATTGGTCTCGTAGAAGCAGACGGTGATGGTGACGTCGCGCTTGTGGATGATGCCGAGCGGCACCGTCGTGTACGGGGTACGTGAGCGTATCTCCTTGACGTATGGGATACGCAGGATGATGAGCATCCATCCGTCGTCGTATTCGTAGCGGGCACGCTCGTCGGTATCGCTGATGTCTGAGAGGAAATAGTCTGGAATCTGATACTCTTCTTCCAGCATTTGCTGATCTTCTTCTGTCGGACACGTCACCTGTATCCAGCAGTTGGGCTGCCACTCGTTAAGCTGGCTCAAGCCCCCTTGGGTGTTCCAGTAAGTCTTCATTGTGCTAATCCGTTTTCTTAATTGACAATTCTTAATTGACAATCGATGATTTCAGCGGCAAAGGGATTAGCAGCCTTGCCACCATGTCCCCCGCCTAACGTTTGTTACTATCCGCCGGGTAATCGTCCATAATTAATGTTGTTGTTTTTTTGTTTTTACGGGTGCAAAGTTACGAATAAGCGAGTAAAAAACCAAAAGAATTTTAAGTTTTTTCGAGCGTGAGTAACTTCGAACATGGTTCAAAGGTAATAAAAAAAGGTAAAAGTGAATAGTGAAAAGTGAAAAATTTGCTGCCGCCCGTCGTTTTTTTTGTTGTTACAGCTGGGCGGCAGCAAATTATTCACTATTCACTTTTACTTTTTCACTCTTTATTCTTCACTCTTCACTTCTCAGGTGCGTCGGCAAGTGTTGCCTTCAGCAGCTGCCAGAAGGGGTCAATGGTCTCGATGAGGACACGCTCCGTGGTTGTGTGCGGCGACTTCATCGTGGGACCGAGGCTGACGACGTCAAGCCAGGGGTACTTGCCTAAGATGACGGAGCACTCCAGTCCGGCATGGTCGACTTGTATGATGCCGTCCTTGCCGAAGAGTGCCTTGTACTCCTTCAGCAGCAGGTGCAGGATTTCGGAGTCGGGGTTGGGATCCCAGCCGCCATAGTCTCCGGCAGTTTCCACCTTCATGCCGGCCATGTTGAAACAGCTCTCCAGAGTCTTGACCACGTAGTCCTTCATGTCCTCGCGACTGCTGCGTGCCAGAATCCGGATATTGGCCTTGCCTTCGCCGATGTTGATGATGGCCAGGTTGCTGGAGGTCTCGACGACGCTGGGGTAGGCAGGAATGAAGCGGATGACACCGTCGTGGCAGGCAAAGATGGCGTCGATGAGGTTGTCCTGAATCTCGACAGGAACCTCCTTGGCGGGCGTTGCCACCTCTTCGACGATGACTTCAACGCCCTGCGGCTCGATGAGCTTGAACTCGTCGTTGAAGGTCTCTTTCCAGTCTTCGGCCATGTCCTTCACGATGGCGACATTCTCCTTGGGCAGCGTCAGCACGGCCTCGGCCTTGAAGGGAATGGCGTTGCGCATGTTGCCGCCCTGCCACGAAGCCAGACGGGCCTCGCACTCCTCGATGGCCTCGCGGACGAGACGAACGAGCAGTTTGTTGGCGTTGGCGCGTCCTTCGTGGATCTCCAGGCCAGAGTGTCCGCCACGCAGACCTTTGACAGTTACCTTGACGGCAGCATCGTCAGCATCCGTCTCAGCCTCTTTGTAGTCGAGGGTGGCAGTCACGTCGATACCTCCTGCCGAGCCGATGACGAACTTGCCCCAGTGCTCAGAGTCGAGGTTCAAAAGAATATCGCCCTGCAACTCGTCTTTAGGCAGGTCGTTGGCGCCATACATGCCCGTCTCTTCATCAGCGGTGATGAGGGCATTGATGGGGCCGTGTTTCAGGGTCTTGTCCTCCATGATGGCCATAATGGCAGCCACACCCAAACCGTTGTCGGCTCCGAGGGTCGTGCCCTTGGCCTTCACCCACTCGCCGTCAATCCAAGGCTGGATGGGATCGGTCTTGAAGTTGTGAGTACTCTCGGGTGTCTTCTGTGGCACCATATCCATGTGGGCCTGGAGGATGACGCCCTTGCGGTTCTCCATTCCCGGCGATGCGGGCTTGCGCATCACGATGTTGTTGCCTGGATCCTTGAAGGCCTCGACGCCTGCCTCTTTGGCAAAGTCTAGCAGGAACTTCTGGATTTTCTCGAGATGTCCGCTCGGACGCGGTACCTGCGTCAGTGCATAGAAGTTCTTCCAGATGCACGCTGGGTTCAGATTCTTAATTTCGCTCATAGCTGTTTGTTTCTTAAAATTTATGTTCTTATGTACTTATGTCTAAAAATATGTTCGTATGTTAATCTGTCTTTAATTTGTTATTCTGTCTCTTCGTAAACGAAAGTGCGGCCCAGGCATAGATGCCAAGGGCGACGACGAGCATCGTCTGGACGGTGTGGACGATGAGGACAAAGTAGAGCGCATACTCATCGACGACGCCGTAGAGGATGAGCATCGTCTTGACGGCAAAGTGCCAGGGTCCTGCACCGTTGGGGGTAGGCACGATGACGGCGATGGAGCCGACGACGAAAGTGACCAGCGCACAGGCCAGTCCTAAGTGGGATGTGGCCTCGAAACAGAAGAAGGTCAGATAGTAGTGCAGGAAATAGCTGACCCAGATGCCGATGGTGAAGAAGATGAACAGCGGCAGGTTCTTCACGTCCTTCAGGGAGATAACCCCTTGCCAGATGCCGCTGGCCGTCGCTTTCACCTTACTGTATATGTTAAGGCTCTGGAACAGGATATGCAACAGGATGAGGATGGCAATGGCACAGACGGCTGTCACCAGATAGCCTGTCAGCGAGAATCGTGCGAGGATGGTGTCGAGGCTGGTGCCCGTCTGGGTAAAGAATGTACCAAAGATGCTCAGCTGAAACAGCAGCGTCAGTCCTGCCACCGTCCCCATCAGCAGGGTGTCGATGGCGCGCTCTGTCACCACCGTGCCCAAAGCCTTCGAGAAAGAGCAGCCGTCGTAACGCTTCAGCACCCCACAGCGGGTGAACTCTCCAAGACGGGGGATGATGAGGCTCACGGCATATGACAGGAATACGGCATAGATACTCGTTGACGTGCGTGGATGCTCGTCGATGGGCTCCAGTGTCTGCTTCCATCGCCAGCCGCGGAACAACTGTGCCAGGATGCCAAAAGGGAACGAGAGCAGCATCCACGTCCAGTTCATTTCTTCCAGCAGGACATGCTTCAATCGCAGAAAGTCCTCGCCGCGATACATCCAATACAGAATGACCCCACCCAGCAGGATAGGGGCGATGATTTTGGCTATGTTGGTGAGGACCGTTTTCATTTCCATGGGGACAAAGGTACGAATAAAAATTGATACGTATCAATGAATTGTCTATTTTTCACCCTTTTTCTGCCAAAATCTTGTCTGTGCGCGCAAACAGTAGTACCTTTGCATCGTCTTAAGACAGACTAAAGTTTAGAGAAAGGATAAAGTTATGGTTTTAGGTTTTATGGTAACCCTCGCCGTTGCAGTCTTCGTGGCTGAGGCCGTCAAGATGAACAACGACATGAATTTAGGACTGAAGTAACGAAAGTATTTAGAAAAGAAAGCATAGACGAAGATGGGCCGGATGTGAATCCAGCCCGTCTTTTTTGATTTTACTTTTAGGGAATATTTACGTGACGATGGGTACGGTGAAAGTTCTTCCGTCTGCTAAAACGAAAGTGATGGATTTATTGTCTTCGGAAATGCTGATGTCTACAAAAATGTCATCAGGTCCATCCTCGCCGTCTTTACCATCCAGTCCGTCTTTACCATCCTTGCCGTTTTTACCGTCTTTGCCGTTTTTACCGTCCTTGCCGTCTTTACCGTCTTTACCGTCCTTACCGTCTTTACCGTCCTTACCGTCTTTACCGTCGGCTGAAATGCCAGTACTATTCCAAGTGTTACCGTCGTCAGTGGAAATCTCCCATATACGAGTTTCTTCGTTAATGCGAACCTGAGGAACAATAGCTGGTGCTAATGGATTGTTTTCTCCATCTTTTCCATCTTTTCCATCTTTTCCATCTTTTCCATCTTGACCGTCTTTACCGTCCTTACCATCTTGACCGTCCTTTCCCGTGACTGGCATTTTATTGCCATTTCCATCAAGAATCCATTCGCCGTTGAGAGTCCAGTACCAGATACCATCTGAATCTTGTCCGACACTGATGAGAAAATCTATGTTTTTCCCGTCTTGCCCATCTCGTCCATCGGTACCTTCTTTACCATTCCGAAGGGTCGTTGTCTTACCATTGTTGAAAGTAATGGTGTATGTCCCGTCTCCATTTTGGTTGACGTTTGTGATGTAACCTCGTTCCTCTATGGAAGTGATAATCAACTGTAAGGCGGAAAGGTCGGTGTTGATGTCAAACAACTCTTCTTCCAAAATTTCCACACGTTTTCCCAATCCCTGCAACTCGTCGGTATAATTGTATTTATCGCATGAGATAACCGTCGATAGGATTGCCAGTGCGAAAATGACTGTAATAACTTTTTTCGTTGTCTTCATCTGCCAATGGTTTTAGGAGTTCTTGAAGATAGGTATTCTGAAGGTCTGTCCGGACTTGGTGACAATCACCAAGAACTCGCCTTCTCCAATGATGCCTTCGTAGTAGATACTCGAGAAGAATTGGTTTCCGTCCTTGCCGTTTTCACCGTCTTTACCGTCCTTGCCGTTTTCACCGTCTTTACCATCTTTTCCGTCTAAACCGTCTTTACCATCTTTTCCGTCTACACCATCTTTACCGTCTTTTCCGTCTTTACCATCCTTACCGTCTTTTCCGGTAGCAGAGGTACCTGTTGGCATCCATGTCTGGCCATCGTCGATGGAGATCTCCCAGATTCCTGTTTCTTCATTGATTCTGACCTTGGGGGAGATGGCGTCTTTACCATCTTTACCATCTTGACCGTCTTTACCGTCTTGACCGTCTTGACCGTCTTGACCGTCTTTACCGTCCTTACCATTGGCTCGTACAGGTTCTCCGTTGGGGTTGGTAATCCATTCGCCGTTGATTGTCCAGTACCAGTAACCGTCTTCACCTTGTTGGACAGAAATATCCGGTGTCTGTGCATCTTTTCCGTCTACTCCGTCTTTACCGTCCTTACCATCCTTGATGACGATGGCACCAGATTTGTTGAAGGTGATGATGTAGCCTTGACTGCTTTTCGTGACATCGGTAATGTAGTCACCATTTTCCATAGCAGTGACAATAACCTGCGTAGACTCCAAGTCGGAATTCAACTGCCTCACTAAATTTTCCAAAACGGTGACGCGGTAGTCGAGGGCATCAATCTCGTCTTGATAGTCGGTGCACGCCGTAAAAGCCGGAGCCACTAAAGTGACAATGGCTGTTAGTAAGATTCTCTGTATTCTTTTCATATTCTTATATCTTTTTTATATTAATACTCAAATGCTTGGGGTACTGGATTGTCTGGATCGTAGACAAAGCAGATACATACTCGGTTATCTTCTGGGATGTCGAAGGGCTGAACACGGTCACCCTTGGCAAATCTGCGGATACGCCATTCCTGTATACCGGCATCCTGCAGATACTGCGAGACGACTTGTGAGCGCTCGATAGAGAGTCGCATATTGATCTCGGGCGTTCCTGTGTCCTTGTCGGCAAAGCCTGACAAACGGACGAAAGCTCGTGGATGCTCGCGCAGATATTCTAACAGTCGCGTCAATTTCCGGATCTGATTGGAGCGAATGACGCTCTGGTTGATCAGGAAGTGGATATTGACGTTGAAGGAGATCTTCTCGATGGGTACATCTACGAACTGATCCTCAGTAGCAGGCTCTGGGATTGGATTATGAATAATTTCGTAGATAGGCTCGGTCCGTCCTGAACTCTTGCCAATAGTGAACTTCACACCGACGAGGGCATTGAAATGCCAGTCGCGATTATCGTTCCTTCCCAGTTTTGAGTTGAAATGGTCGGGCATCATGTTGGCATTGACTTCAGCTCCGATAGCGATGTTTTTAGTGAGACTAAAATCTACTCCGATACCTCCTCTGACCACTGGATTCAGACGGGTACCCGTCCATAACTTCTGAAAGTCGATACCATAACGCTTGTCGGCCTCAATAGCATCGTCATTGTTGAACGAAATGGCCAATCCTGCTCCGGCAAAGAGATAGAGGTTAACGGGTCGTTCAGGATTCCTTCCGAAAAAGAGAGGTAGCAACTCGAGTTCCCCTTCTATGGCGGGTTGGATGAAATTCCATTTGTATTTCGCCTCAGGGTAGGCATAGCGGTTTCGTGCCCAGATACCGCTCACGCTACCTCTGACACCAAACAACTCATCAAACTTATAGCCGAAGGTGAGTTGCGCGGCAGGGGAGATTAGTTGAGAGAACTTTGCTTCACCCACATCGTAAGCAGCGCCACCTTGGGCCTTGACATACCAATGTGGGACGAAGAAAACACGAGAAGGTTGTACTAACCTACGCTCAACGCTATCGTTTAGTTCTTGGGCTTGTGCGCTGAACGTCATGCAGAAAAGCATACTGATTAGAAAAACTAGTCTATTCATATTTGTTATTTTAACATAAGTTCTTTAGTTATTTCTTTTGTGCAAAGATACGAAAAAAAATAATAACAAACAAAAAAAATAAGAAAAAAAGTAACATTTGGAGTAAAAAAAAGTAAAATTATGCATTTTTATAGGTTTTTCATACTTTTTTTTGTACTTTTGCACACAAATGAAACAAGTAAGACCCAAAAAGAATCTCGGTCAGCACTTCTTGACTGACCTGAGTATTGCGAAGAGAATAGCCGATACGGTGGATGAACCGTTTGCCGATCTGCCCGTGCTCGAGGTAGGTCCTGGTATGGGTGTGATGACCCAGTATCTCGTGGAGAAGCCACGTCCCTTGAAGGTGGTTGAGATTGACCGTGAGAGTGTGGCTTACCTTCAGGAGCATTTTCCACGTCTATATAATAATATAATAGGTGGAGATTTCCTCCGCATGGACCTCTACGGTGTCTTCGACGGACAGCCTTTCGTGCTGACAGGCAACTATCCCTACGACATCTCCTCGCAGATCTTCTTCAAGATGCTCGACAACAAAGACCTCATTCCCTGTTGTACAGG
>JAEEGH010006815.1_pt1 | contig 27802 bp, 17 predicted proteins | sample 9134181 | NCBI WGS metagenome assembly JAEEGH01 (sample SAMN16246544, study PRJNA631951) | gut metagenome | biome: gut microbiome; feature: rumen; material: DP-attached | host: Bos | place: Iran: Karaj | collected 2018-10 | reverse complement strand
TCCTGCTCACCGCCGGCCACAAGACCACGGCGCAGGACCACGTCCACCCGACCTTCAAGCCCGACGGCACGGAGATCGAAATCCAGTCGGCCATGCTCTCCGAGGACGGCCGCTCGATGAACATCTGCATCGTCAAAATGCCGCAGGAACTCATCGACCGTTACAAGAAATAACCATTTCGACAGAAAAAACAATTATGAAAAGATTTTCGACATTTTTGGCGCTTGCGCTGATAAGCTTGACCGCCTGTGCCCAGAAGGCCCCCAAGACCATCCAATTGCTGGAGCCCACTTACAACGAAGGATTGACCCTTATGCAAGCCCTCAAAGCTCGCAAGTCTTCATCAGGATTCACGGACAGGGATATTCCCCTCCAGGACTTATCCAACATCCTGTGGGCCTCCGTGGGCGTAAACCGTCCCGATGGCAAGCGGACCTCTCCTACTGGCTCCAACCGGCAGGAAATCGAAGTTTACGCCTTCTTCAAGACAGGCGTTTACTACTACAATTATAAGGACCACACCCTCGAACTGGTAAAAGAGGGCGACTATCGCGCCCTGACCGGGCGGGGTGAGGCGGCATCAGCCGCACTGGATCTGCTTTTCTTTGCCGACACCGATAAGACGACTGGCGAGAACCCCGCAGGCGGCGGTGCTGCCACCGTGTCCTACGTCGATGTGGGCTACGTGTCCCAGAATGTCTATCTGGCCTGTGCGAATGCCGGTATCGGCAGCCGTGCCCGTGGCGGCTGGGATCAGAAGAAACTCGTCGAGACGCTCGGAATCAAGCCCTCGCTGTTCGTTGTGCTTGGCCAGACTGTCGGCTACTGTAACGAATAATTGTCCGTTGATTATGCGTAGAATCACTTTATGCTTTCTCGGAGCGGCCTGCCTGTGGGGCATCGCCGCTTGTTCATCTGCACCTGTAGTGCAGGAGAACCTTACAGAACCCCCGCATCTGGAGCAGCGCGGAGAAGCCACGCAGCTCATCGTCCACGGCAAGCCATTCCTGGCCCTGTCCGGTGAACTCGCCGGCTCCAGCGCCACGAGCGCGCTGTATATGGAACAGTTCTGGCCGGAATTCCGCAAGGCCGGTCTCAACACCCTGCTGGCCACGGTCTACTGGGAGCAGCTGGAGCCCGAGGAGGGCAAGTTTGATTTTACCCGCGTGGACGATCTGATCCGCCAGGCCCGCGCCAACGACATGCACCTCGTCTTCCTGTGGTTCGCTTCCTGGAAGAACGGCATGACCAGCCATATCCCCCTGTGGATGAAAGAGAACCAGCAGAAATACGCCTTGGCCGAGACGGCCGCCGGCAAGTCGGTCTCCATCCTGTCCACCTTCTGCGAAGCCAACCGCGACGCGGATGCCCGCGCCTTCGCGGCGCTGCTGGGCCACATCCGCGAAGTGGATGCCCGCGAGCAGACGGTCATCATGATCCAGATCGAGAACGAAATGGGTCTGCACGGCAACACCCGCGACCACAGTGCCGCGGCGGAGGCTGCCTTCAGCGGGCCCGTGCCCGCGCAGTTGATCGACTATATGGTCGCGAACCGCGACAGGCTGATTCCTGAATTCCGCACGGCCTGGGAGAAAGCCGGCGCCCGCACCTCGGGCAACTGGGAGCAGGTATTCGGCAAGGGCGACTACACCGATGAACTCTTCATGGCCTGGCACTACGCTTCCTACATCGAAAAAGTGGCGGCGGCCGGCAAGGAAGCTTATCCGATTCCGTATTTCGTCAACGCCTGGCTCGTCCAGCCCGAGGACATCCATCCCGGGACCTATCCTTCCGGCGGCCCGCAGGCCCAGAACCACGACGTGTGGCGCTGTGCCGCCCCGCACGTGGACATCCTCGCGCCGGATATGTACCTGGCCGATTTCCCGGGCATCCTGCGCCGCTATATGCGCGGCGGCAATCCCGGTTTCGTCCCCGAGTCCCGCGACGGCCTGAAAGGCGCCTCCAACGCCGCTTTCCTGCTCGGCGAGATGCGCGGTATCGGTTATTCCCCGATGGGCGTGGAGCGGATGCTCCAGCGCGAGAGTTTTGTCCCGTTCGGAGAGTTCTACCGCATTGTCGAACGGATGATGGATACAATCACGGAACACCAGGCCGCCGGCACCATCCGTGCCGCCTGGCTGAACGGCGAGGATCCCACGGCCTCTTACAAGGCGGGAGATTATGTCCCGATCGTCACCACGGAGACGCTCCGGATGGGCGGACAGGACGTCGTGGTCACGCTCAACAGCCCCGTGACCCGTTTCGGCACGAACCCCAACTACTGCGGCTATGCGATGGTGATGCAGGAGTCCGACAATGAGTTTACCGTGGTCGGAGCCAATGTATCCGTGGCCTTCAAACCGGCTGACGGCAAGGGCTTCACGGGCCTGGGCCGCGTGGAAGAGATGGTCTGGGTGGATGGTGCCTGGCAGACTTCCCGCTGGCTCAACGGCGACGACGTCCAGCTCCGCTACGACATCCTACAGTCCATCGACGAAGGATTCTCCAGCCAGGGCCTGCGCTTCTCCGCCGCTTCTCCGCAAGTCATCCGCGTCCGCCTCTACCACTACGACTAGTCTTCAAGATACTCAATAATCAAAGTTTCTTGTAGACCAGGTCGATGGCGGTGTACTGGTGCTCCGCGTTCCAGTGCTCGTGCAGGCCGAGGGGCTCGGAGAGCGGAACGCCGTCCTGCTCGGGGTCATAGGTGATGCCGCTGGGTGTGTCGGGGATGGACGCCGCCTCGACCAGATAGAGGTCACAATACGGCAGGCTGTCCACCTCCGGCCATTCGCTGGCCAGCAGGTCCAGGCCCACGGAGTCGATGGCCAGCGGGTCCTGCGAGAGCAGAATCGAGCAGGCCCAGTCGCCATTGAAAGGAGCTTTATTCCATTTCGGCGCGGGAGCGCCGTTGCAGTCGCGTGAGCCGTAGGTGCCGTCGACAAGATACAGGAGCGTCTTGCCGCCCAGGTCCTTGTGGCCGATGAAATCCACCTGGCTGCTATACTTGGCGTGGCCCCAGCGTTTGTCCTGGTTTACGCCGTTGTGGGAGTTGTGGTGCCAGTCTTTGTCCAGCGAGGTGGCGCCGTACCAGTTCTTGCCGGTCAGGGTCACACCCGGGCCGACATGGATCTTGAGCAGGGCGCTGTTGATCACGTAATCGGCCTCGGCGATGCACTTCGCCAGTCCATACTGCTTCTCGCCGTGGCCGGGGGTGAAGGGGATGGCATTCTCCACGAATTCGCATTTCTCCCGGCCCTCCTCGCCCACATTGTCCACATAGTGCACACGCGGGAAGGCCGCCTTGCAGCGCTGGTAGAGCGCGTCCGTGAGATAACGGCTCGGCTCACAGACCGTGATGTCCTCCTGACGGACACCCGCTTTCTTCACGAGGCTCTCCAACAGGGCGTACGTCACATAAGGAGAACTGTTCAGTTCCTCGTTGTCCGCATAGGCGAAGGTATTGTTCATGTTGAGTTTGATCGCGATCTTCTCGCCCTTGCGGTAGGCGTGACTACCCCGGTCGTGAGCCTTATTAAAAGAGACGAAGAGCTCTTTCCAGGCGCGGCGGACGCTCCAGCGGCCGGTGAGGCTGCGCAGGCCGGCCCAGACCATCCGGCGGGCTTTGCGCTGGTCGTTCCAGCGCTCCTCCCACCACAGGCCGGTCTGCCCATCCCAGGTGGCAACACCGGGCGCGTGGATCCAGGCCACACGCCCCGGGTGCAGGCCCTTGCCGACTCCCATCGGGTTATTGGGAAGGTCGTTGTGCAGGCGGGGCGTACCATCGGCGTGGCGCGGCCGCAGGACGTCCACGCCGCGCGCCGCATCCGGTTCGCTGACGATATCGAGGTAGGTGCAGGGACCGAGATCGGGATTCTTCCACTGCGAGACCTGCCAGACGATCTGCTTGTCGGGGGTGATCTCAAAGAACTGCACACTGCCCGCCCAGGTCTTCTCCGGCTGGCCCGCCACCCAGTTGCAGATCAGCGTGTTGCCGTTCTGCAGCCGCGTGGCGGTCTGGAGGTTCCAGATCGGGAAGGGCAGGTCCGCCTGCGTGACCTCCCACACGGTCTGGCCGTTTTCATCCAATTCCCGTACATAATGCTTGCTGTCGCCGCCGATCAGGTAGTGGCCGTCGGGGAGTTTGTCCACGTGCCAGGCAAAATGGCCAGGGAAGCGTTTCAGGACCTCCCCTGCCGGCGAGATCTCGATGACCTCGCTCTCGTGCATCAGCCCGGTCACGAAGTTGCCTTCCGGAGTGCGCCGCACGTGGCGGAACTGTCCGTGCGTGCTCTTGCTCTCGGTCGGAACGACGATCTCGCTGACCATCTTGTCCAACTTGGTGTTCCATACCACGATCTTGCCGGGAAAGCCATTGAGGGCGAAATAGACCAGGTCCGGCCCCATCGGCTGGCAGGAATGCGACTCCGTTCCCTGCGGGCAGACATACTTCCAGAGATGTTCGCCCTTGCGGTCGAGCAGGCCCAGCTGGGACATCGCTGCATACAGGATGTTGCCGTCCGGCAGGATGCGGACATCGTCGAACTCCAGTACGCGGTTCCATTCGTCGCGGAGCGGGAGCACAAACTCGAAATCGACCTTCCCGTCCTTGATGATCCGGAGGACCTGCCGGTCGGGATGGCGGGTATCCCATTCGCCGGCATAGGCGTATTCAGGGTAACGGGACAGCGAGGTGTCCTGGGCGCCGGCCGTCCAGCCGGTCATCATACAGGAGAGGAACAAGAGGAATAAATGCACAGATTTCATAATGCAAAGATAGTTCATCTTGCCATTATAGGATTAACTGTATATTGGTCAAATACGATACGGGTTTTTGTCATTGATGTCTTCTCTTTGACCGGAATGGTGCGGTTTTGCCGGAAAATGACTATTTTAGTATCTAAATCCATCTGCACCTTGAAACGCTCCTTCGTTTTATTACTCTGCCTTTTTTGCCTTGGAACGACATCCCTCTCCCAAGAGATCCGCCTGTCCAACCGTTTCGTCATCGATATGGACCTTGACGCACAGGATCGCGTCTGGATCGCTACGGAGGAGGGCTTGAACTGCTTTGACGGGATTGAGACCACAGCCTATATGAAGCGGCCTGACGGACTCCCTGTCAGTCATATCAACAGCGTCCTGGCAGATAGCACGGAGCCGCTGGTCTGGGTGGCGATGCAGAAGGGCGGTCTGGCGTGTCTGGACCAGCGGACTGACCGATTCACCGTCTACCGGGCGGGCGATGTACCGGATTCGTTGTCTGACAATGACCTGAACCACATCGAGCAGGCACCTGACGGGGCTATCTGGGTCTCTACTTTCTCGAAGGGCCTTTGCAAGTTCAACCGGCAGACCGGCTCGTTCGACCGCTATAATGCAGATACCTTCTCCGGAATGCAGGACCATTCCCTGCACACGTTCACTTTTCGCGGAGACCAACTCATACTGGGCCACTGGGAGGACGGAGTCAGCATCCTGTCCCTGACAGACCACACGCGGATTGATTTGCGATACCATCCGGATGATCCCACTTCCCTGCCCTCGGACGAGATCCGCGCCCTGTTGGTAGATAGCCAGCAACGCATTTGGGTAGGCACCTTGGATGGTCTTGCCCTTTACTCCGATTCGGACGGCAGTTTCACGGTCTTCCACCCTGTGCCCGGCCATACGTCTTCCTCGCCGGAAGGAGCGGTCTATGACCTGGCCGAAGACAGTCGGGGACGTCTGCTGGTCGCTACGGGATCCGGCAGCATCTATGCGCTGGATATCAGCGCTCCCGGCCGGATAAGCGCCGAGAGTCCTTTCGTCTTGCTGACGCAAACCGGCGTAGCCGACCTTCCGGCGGTCCGGACCTTGGTTGTGGACCGTTTCGGCAACTGCTGGGCCGGCACATACGGCCAAGGCCTGGTTTTCCTGTCCGGAAAGCCGGCCGGTGCCGGCAAACAGGCGATTCCAGGCAATTCGAATGAGGATGCGGAAATGCCTGCCTTGCTGCTAGAAAAGGAAGGGAACGGGGTATACGTTCAAGAGCGCGGACAGTTGGTTCCCGTCCCGCTGCCATCCCAAGACATATCCGTCTTCTCTCTGGCGGAGGATGGCGCTGTCTTGTGGGTCGGCACCGACAAGGGACTTTGGCGGATCGACCGGAAGAGCGGACAGATCATCCATCACTATACGCGCCAGGACGATGGCCTGCCGGATGACCTGATACGCGCCCTGCTCCTGGACCGTGCCGGGAATCTGTGGCTCGGCACCTATGGCAGCGGCCTGGCCATCTTTGACAAGGACATGCAGCAACTGGCCGCATACGAGGGAGGCTCCGGGCTCCCCTCCGACCGGGTGAATCATTTCTTGCTTGACCGGGATGGCCGGATCTGGGCGGCGACCGCAGGCGGTGTCGTCCGCTTCGATGAGGGACCCGGTCAGATATCCGCCCTGTTCCAGACCGAATCCGGCCTGCCGGACGACAACATCCGCGCCTTGGCAGAGGATGCCGGCGGCCGCATCTGGATGAGCGGTAATGAAAGCGTATTCTGTCTGTCGCCGGACGGGTCCGTGAGGGCCTATGACAGCCGGGACGGCCTGCCTGATGGGAACTATTATGCCGCTGCGGTGGCGACTTCCCGAAACCGCATCTGGTTCGGCAACACGGACGGCGTCGGCTGGGTCGAGCCAGAGGTCCTCCTATCCTCGAAGGAATTACCTGCGGTCGAATTCCTGACCCCGGAGTCACAGTTGTCCACCGGCTGGAAGGACAATCACCTGCAACTGCGCTTCCGCGTTCCGGATTATTCCTATTCGTCGAATGCCGAGTATTCCTACCGGCTGGTGGATATGGACCAGGATTGGCGACCTTGCGGAAAAGAACTGGAATTCAATCACCTGCCATACGGGAAGCACACACTTCAGGTCCGGGCGCGCCTCCACTCGGAAGCCTGGCCGGAGGAATTCTCGCAAACGACGCTGACAGTACGGCCCCCTGTCTGGCTCACCTGGTGGGCCAAGGTCATCTACGCCCTGCTGACGCTTGCCCTGCTGGGCTTTGCCGTGCAGCGTTGGTTATACAAAACCAAGAAGAAGAACCAGGAACGGCTTCAGCAGGATCTTTTGTTGGCGGAGCGCCAGGCCAACGAAGAGCGGATGGTCTTCTACACCAACATCACCCACGAACTCCGGACCCCGCTGACGCTGATCCTGGGTCCGTTGGAGGACTTATCCGAAGACGAAGATATTCCCGCCAAGGCCCGGAGCCGGATCGGGAAGGCCAGGCAGAGCGCTCAGCAACTGCTCTCCCTGGTCAACAAACTCCTGGAGTTCCGCAAGACGGAGACGGGAAACCGGCGGCTCTCGGTCCGGGAGGGTGACCTGTCGCGCTGTGTAAACGAGGTCGGAGAGCGTTTCCGAGACCTGTCCACGAACAAAGCCGTCCGTTTCCTCCTGGCCGTAGAACCGGATATCCGGCTGCAATTCGATCCGGAGGCAATTGTGATCATCCTCAACAATCTGCTGGCCAACGCGCAGAAATTCACACCCTCCGGCCAGATCGTCCTCGCCCTCCAGCGGGAAGAGAAGAAGGTCGCCCTCACGGTCAGCGACACCGGATGCGGCATCCCTTCGAAAGACCTTCCTCACATTTTCGACCAATACTATCAGGTCAAGGGGCCTCTTTATGCCACCGGAACGGGGGTCGGTCTCGCGCTGGTCAAAAACCTCTGCGAACTGCATCACATCGAACTCAGCGTACAAAGCGAAGTGGGCAAAGGGAGCGAGTTCCGGCTGCTGCTCGATCCCGCGGAGGATTATCCGGAGGCCCTCCATCCCGTGATGGAATACCTGTCCGAAGCGGAAGAAACGCAGGAACCTCCGGCAGAACCGGACCGGGTCCGGGTCCTCGTCGTCGAAGATAATCCGGACATCCTGGAATACATCCGGGAATCCCTCGACACCGAGTTTTCCGTCCTGACCGCCACCCAGGGACGGGAAGGACTGAAGATCGCCATCCGCGAGATTCCGGACATCATCGTCAGCGACATCATGATGCCGGGGATGGACGGGATCGATATGTGCAAGGCCATCCGGCAGGATGTCCGGACATCGCACATTCCGGTCATCCTGCTCACGGCCAAAGGGTCGGAAGAAGACCGCCAGGAAGGCTACGAGGTCGGAGCGGACAGTTATTTGGTCAAACCTTTCCGTAAAGCCTTGCTGATCAGCCGCATCCGCAACCTGCTCGAACGTCGGGAACGGCTGATGGCCGAATTCTCGGAAACCGGAACCTCGCCCGGACTGTCTCCCGTGGACAACGAGTTCCTGGAACGGTATGCACAATATGTGGAGGAGCACATCTCCGACGAGCGGATAGACATCACTTCCCTGGCCTGCGAGTTCGCAATGAGCCAGTCCACGCTCTACCGCAAGGTCAAGGCCGTCTGCGGACTCTCCCCTGCCGAACTGGTCCGGAACATCCGCCTCTCCAAAGCCGCCGCCCTGCTGGAGAGCAAGACACTCTCCATCGCAGACGTGGCCTGGCGGACAGGGTTCGGCAGTCCTATCTATTTCCGGACGTGCTTCAAAGAGCGTTACGGGCAGACACCCAGCGAGTACAGAGCCGCAAAAAGTCCGAAACAGGGTTGACCCGGCCGATTACCCGATCACCAGGCCGTCCCAGGCGGGATGAACGTGCGGCGGGAGCATCGCCGCGAATTCTTCGTGGCAGGGCAGCTGGTGCGAGAGGTGGGTGATAAAAGATTCGCGGGCGCCCACGCGCTCGAAGAAGTCCAGGGTCTCCCGGAGGGAAGGATGGGCGTGATGGTCGGGAATCTTGACGCAGCCGAGCGTGACATATTCCACGCCCTTCAGTTTGTCATATTCCGCCTCACTGTCCAGCATCTTGATGTCGGTCAGATAGGCGATGTTACCGAAGCGGTAGCCCAACACGGAGAGTTTCTTCTCACGGTGATGCCAGCCCCGGATAGGGACGACCTCCACCCACGCATCCGCATCGGACTGCGGCGGAAGGTGGTGATAACCGAAGCCGCGCTCCCAGCTGAGTACCTCCTCATTGGCGTTGGAATGCACCCGGAAAGGCTTGTCCCCCTCGATGGTATGGACGTGCCACTCGGGTGCGCCCGGATACCTCGGCTCCGCGAAGGCGTAGGCGTACTCGCGGTGCAGGCTGTCCGCCACATAGGGCTGGCAGTAGATATTGACCGGGTGGCGCTCCGCCAGGTTGAAGGCGCGGATGTCGTCCAGGCCTGCCGTGTGGTCTTTGTGGTTGTGCGTGAGCAGGATGGCGTCGAGATGACGGACGTCCGCACGCAGCATCTGGGCCCGGAAATCCGGTCCGGCGTCGATCAGGATGGTCAGTCCGCCGTATTCAACCAGCGCGGCGGCGCGCAGGCGCTTGTCGCGCGGGTCGGCCGAACGGCAGACCGCGCAGTCGCAGGCGATCATCGGGATGCCGGACGAGGTGCCCGTACCGAGGAAGGTAAGTTTGGCTTTCTTTTCCATACTCAATCGATGACGATATCCACGAGCGTGCCCACCAGCGCCGGGTCGTAGGGGCGCACGATGCGGATGTAATTGCCCGTATAGCCCTCCATCATCCCGCCGTGCTCCGTGGACTCGAAAAGCACGCGTTCGCGCACGCCCCGGTTCGCTTCGCGGAATTCGGTGCTCAGGCGTGCGCAGAGCTCCTCCAGCACGGCCACGCGGTGTTTCTTGACACGCTCCTCCACCTGGCCGGGCATCGCCGCCGCCGGCGTCCCGGGACGCCGCGAATACGGGAAGACGTGGATGAAAGCGGGATGGACGCTGTCAATGAAGCGGAAGGTCTGCCGGAAATGCTCCTCCGTCTCGCCGGGCAGGCCCACCATCACGTCGATGCCGAAAAAGACTTTCGGCCCGCCGGGACGCTCCATCAGGCGGCGCACCATTTCCAGGCGCTCCGCGAAGAAAGCCGTGTCGTAGCGGCGGCCCATCCGCGCAAGCAGTTCGTCGGAGCCGGTCTGCAGGGGGATATGGAAATGCGGCTGGAACTTGGTCCCGGAGGCGATCCAGTCCACGATTTCTTCCGTGAGAAGGTTGGGCTCGATACTCGAGATGCGATAGCGCTCGATGCCTTCCACGGTGTCGAGGGCCTTGAGCAGGTCCAGGAAGGACTCGCCCGTGCTCCGGCCGAAATCGCCGGTATTCACACCCGTGAGCACGATCTCCCGGACGCCTTCCGCCGCGATCCGCTCCGCATTGCGCACACAGTCAGCGACAGGAAGGTTGCGGCTCCGTCCGCGGGCATACGGGACCGTGCAATACTTACAGAAATTGTCGCACCCGTCCTGGACTTTCAAGAACGCACGCGTGCGGGACTCCGCGGACGAAAAAGCCGGGAAAAACGAATCCGGCTGCGGCGCAGGGCCCTCCAGTCCCAGCAGTTGCAGGCTCTCCTGCACCACCTGGCCCTTCTGAGCGGCGCCGAACACGCGGCTCACGCCCTCGATCCGCCCGATCTCGGCACGCCGCAGTTCGGCGCTGCAACCGGTCACGACGATGCGGGCGTCCGGGTTGACGCGGTGGACCTTGCGGATGAGATTGCGGGACTTGCTGTCGGCAGTGGCGGTGACGGAGCAGGTATTGATGAGGTAGAGGTCGGCACGCTCGCTCCAGGGCACGACCTCCAGCCCTGCGGAGCGGAATCCGCGTTCATAGGTGGCCGTCTCGGCAAAATTGAGCTTGCAGCCCAGGGTCAGCAGCGCTACCCTCATAGGATCAGGTCGCTCTGGTCCACGTCGCCGAACCAGTCATAGACTTTGGATTCGGCCTGGGCGCGGACTTCCGGCGTGATGCAATGCCAAACCTTGTAGATGGCGAATGCCAGCGCCGCGATATCATCCGTATAGCCGATTGCCGGCAGGAAATCCGGCAGCAGGTCGATGGGCAGCAGGAAATAGCCCAGCGCACCGAGGATGATCCCCTTCTCCCTGGCGGAAACCTGCGGGCTCTGCATCGCATAATACAGCACCAGGGCATAATAGACGGCTTTGGCACCCAGTCGCTTGATGCTGCGGCGCAACTTCTTCCAGAACTGCTCGGCGTCGTAGTTCGGGATATATTTCTCCAGATTCTTAGGTGCTTTCATCTCTACAAAGATACACATTTTTGAACGATTCGCTATCTTTGCGTACAGAATGGACACGGCAAAAGACAAGACCCTCTCCTCGCTCGGCGAATTCGGGCTCATCGAACGCCTGCGCCAGCGCTTCCCCGCCCCGGAAGGCCTGACGGGCATCGGTGACGACTGCGCCATCCTCCCCCAGCAGAGCGGACGCGACACCCTTGTGAGCACCGACATGCTCATCGAAGGGACACACTTCCTGCGCGGCGACATCCCCCCTTATGCGCTGGGCTGGAAGAGCGCCGCCGTCAACATCAGCGACATCGCCGCGATGGGCGGCCGTCCCACGGCCACTTTCCTGTCCCTGGCCCTGCCCGCCGACCTGGGCACCGCCTGGGTGGATGAATTCTTCCGCGGCTATACCACTCTCTCGAAACGCTTCGGCGCAGCCTTGCTGGGCGGCGACACCACCGGCTCGCCCCGGGGGATCTGCATCAATGTGGCCGTGCTCGGCGAATGCCCCGGCGGGACCGCCCGCAAACGCAGCGATGCCCGGGAGGGCGACCTGGTCTGCGTGAGCGGAAACCTGGGCGATTCGGCCCTCGGGCTCAGGGCCATCCTGGAAGGATTGGAGCGCGACGCCGACATCCAGGCCCTCATCGACCGCCATTACCTCCCCCTGCCCCGCGTGGAAGAAGGACTCCGCCTCGCTGCCACGACAGGCGTCCACGCCATGATGGATCTCTCCGACGGACTCGCCTCCGACCTCCCGCACATCCTGGAGGCCTCCGGCAAAGGCGCCGAAATCGATACCGCCGCCCTGCCGCTCTCGGACACCCTGCAGCGCGTCTGCACCCGCCTGGACTGGGATCCCCTGCCCTTCGCCCTCGGCGGCGGCGAGGACTACGAACTGCTCTTCACCGTGGATCCGGACGCGGAGAAGGACCTGGATGTCCCCCACAGCGTCATCGGGAAGATAATCCCCTGTCATTCTGAGCGAACGCGAAGAATCTACTGGCACGGCACGAACCGGGCCTTCTCAGGATTCGATCATTTCCACCGGGACTAATCTTCGGTATAGAAACGGACCATCGCACGGATGGCCTCCTCGCAGACCGGGCAGAAATCGGGACTGCCATTGGTGCGCATCCGGCAGTCTTCCGTGGCGCGCCACACGCCCTTGGTCTGGTAGCCGGCACCCTCAATCAGCCCCACGCCGTCGCGGCCCATCATCCGCTCCCATTTCTTCCCGAAATCCGCCTGCGTGGTGATATTGGGCTCCCAGGGTTCGATCCCCGGGAAATACTGCTCTTCGTACTGGTCGTCATAGGCATACTCGTCCGCCAGGCCGCCGAAACTGTGGCCGAACTCGTGGACCACCACGGGCCGGAAAGAACGGTTGTGGGCCGTGGTGAGGGTGTAGGAATTGAAGATGCCGCCTCCTCCGTAGGTCTCGGTATTGGCCAGGATGATGATGTGCTCATACGGGAGTCCCGCGAGCAGGTCGTGCATCCGGCTCAGCTGGAGCGTGGTGAGGTAACGGTCGGAATAGAAGGTATCGAAATGCGAGCCCAGGGCCGTGTCCTTCCACTCCCCCCGGCGCGGCACGCTCACCCCGCTCTCGGCGGAAGGCAGCTCCACCGCCACGAAATTGAAGCGGTCGCGCAGCTCCCCGAACACCCGGTGATTCATGAAACTCTCCACCGCCGCCTGCGCATCCTGATAGAAGGTCTCCATCTCCGCGGCGGTATAGCCCTCGGGTAGGATCACCACGTCGATGCACGCCTCCGCGCTCCCGCTGCGCAGGATGTCGCGCGTGGGTGCGGGATGCTCTCCCAGGTGCCGGATTAGGATGTCTGCGGGGTCGACGCGATGCGTCAGCCGGGCGGTGATGTTGCGGTGGAAGTCGAACAGCACCACCGTCACGTCCACGGGCACGGAGGGCATCGGCAGCAGGAAGACATTCTCGAAACTCTTCTGCACGCGCGTGGCCTCCTCGGTGGCCTGCCACTCCTGGAAGAGCGTAGAGAACGAATTGCAATACAGCAACTTGCCCGTCTGTGCATCGTGCATCCGGATCTGCCCGTTGCCCCGGAGCGCCAGCGAGTCCAGGTGCACGCGCCGCCCCGCCCAGCCGTCGAAGCAGCCGAGTTCGTCCAGGGCGATGGAGCAGGAGCGGTTGTTCCCGGAGAAGATATAATCAACGCGGAGCGTACGTTCCGTCAGCGGTTCGGGAAGGGGCTGTGCGCCCAGCAGGCAGGCCGCCCAGAGCGCGGCCCAGATGGTCAAAAAGCGTTTCATACCTCTAAGATACGCACTTTTCGCAGAAAAAATACTATCTTTACCCAACCACAATCCCCGTCAGCAACTTATGAAGACAAAAGCATTCTGCCTGGCAGCACTCACCCTGCTCCTCTGCGCCACTGCCGCCTCCGCCCAGCAGTGGGAAAACCTGTTCAACGGCAAGAACCTCAAGGGCTGGAAACAGATGACCGGCACGGCCAAATTCCAGGCCGTCGACGGCATGATCGTCGGCACGTCCACGGACAGCAAGGTCAACTCCTTCCTGGCCACCACCAAGAACTACGGGGATTTCATCCTCGAAATGGAGTTCATGACCGAAGACCTCAACTCCGGCGTGCAGCTCCGCAGCCACCTGGACAAGTCCCGGGGCCTCGTGTACGGCTACCAGTTCGAGATCGACCCCACCGACCGCGCCTGGAGCGGCGGCATCTATGACGAGGCCCGCCGCCTGTGGCTCTACCGGATGACCGAGAACCCGGCCGGGCAGAGCGCCTACCGCCCGGGCTGGAACTCCGCCCGCATCGAAGTGGTGGGCAACCACATCCGGACCTGGGTCAACGGCATCCCCTGCACCAACCTCATCGACGACGTGGACGCGGACGGGTTCATCGCCCTGCAGGTCCACACCGTCAGCGCCGACCGCCGGGGCGCCCGCGTCTTCTGGAAGAATATCCGCATCCTCACCCAGGACGTTGAACGCTATTGCACCCCTTCACCCGCACCCGTGGTCAACTGCGTCGCCAACACCCTCACCCCGGAGGAAGTCGCCGACGGCTGGAGGCTGCTCTTCGACGGCCAGAGCTCCAAAGGCTGGCAGAGCGCCCGGAGGCAGGGCGTTTTCCCCGAGCGCGGCTGGACCATCGAGAACGGCATCCTCTCCGTCAACAAGGGCGACGGCGGCGAGAGCACCAACGGCGGGGACATCATCACCGACCGCAAATACCGCAACTTCATCCTCAAGGTGGACTTCAAACTCACCCCGGGCGCCAACAGCGGAATCAAATACTTCGTGGATCCCTTCATGAACCAGGGCGCCGGCTCCGCCATCGGCTGCGAATTCCAGGTCCTGGACGACAAGCTGCACCCCGACGCCAAACTGGGCGTCAACGGCAACCGCACGATGGGCTCGCTCTACGATCTCATCCCCGCCCCGAAGGGCGTCTGGGAGACCTACACCATCGACGGCTGGCAGCGGGCGATGATCATCGTGCGCGACAAGCACGTCGAGCACTGGCTCAACGGCCACAAACTCCTCGAATACGAACGCGACAACCAGATGTGGGACGCCCTCGTGGACTATAGCAAATACAAGGACTGGCCCGACTTCGGCAACCTCCCCGAAGGCTACATCCTGCTCCAGGACCACGGAGATCACGTCTCCTACAAGAACATCAAGATCAAAGAACTCCCCTGACGAGCCAAGCTATGGAAGTCAATGTCTATTCGCAATATTTCGCGGCACAGGGGCTCTTTTCCGGCGTAGAGCGCCGGGGGGCCCTGGTGCTGCTGATCTCGGATTCCGACGCCGGGACCATCTCCTACCGGGCGGCGGTGTCCTTCTTCCCGCACCGCGACGAAGAGGACTTCGCCGTCTCCTATGACGCCTATTTCGAGAAAGAACTCTACCGCGCCCCCGGCCGCCGGTCGCGCAAACGCGAGGCAGCCCTGCTGGAGACACTCAGAGATGAGATCGACGCCCTCGCATCGGAGCAGGGCGCCACGGTCGATTGGGAGCAGCCCTTGGGCGACGCGCGCCGGGACTAGTCCCTACAGCAGGTGCTCGAGGAGGCCGGAGCGCTCGACATAATCCACGAAGGCCCGGTTGACCAGGCGGATACCGCCGGGGGTGGGATAATGCCCCGTGAAATACCAGTCACCCGGATGGTCCGGACACGCCAGGTGCAGGCCCATGATGCTCTGGAACACCAGTTCGACCGGCGTCTCCATCCCCTCCGGGCGCAACATCTCGACAATCTTCCCGTTGATCTCCTCGACGGAGAACGGCTCATAAATGGCACGCACGAAATTCTCCTGGGCATCCGGCTGCTGCTTGCATTTCCAGTAAGTCTGGGTGATGACCTCGTGCAGGCAGCGCTCCCGGAGCAGCTCGATGGCCGCCCGGAAGGCGCAGAGCTCCTCCAAATGCGACATGTCGATCCCGTAATAATCCGGATAGCGGATCTGGGGAGAGCTCGACACCATCACGAGCTTCTTGGGATGCAGCCGGTCCAGGATCTTGAAGATGCTCTCCCGCAGCGTCGTGCCCCGCACGATGCTGTCGTCGATGATGACCAGGTTGTCCTGGCGCGGCCGCAGGCAGCCGTAGCTGATGTCATAGACGTGCGCCGCCAGGTCGTTCCGCGCTGAATTGTCCGTGATGAAGGTACGCAGCTTGATGTCCTTCCAGACCACCTTCTCCGTCCGGATCTCGTCGTGGAGGAGGCGGAATCCGCCGATCATACCGTAAAAAGCCACCTCGGCCGTATTCGGAATATAGGAAAAGACCGTATTGTCCACATCGCCTCCGATCGCCTTCAGGACGGGCTGGACCAACTGCTCGCCCAGGCTCTTCCGTTCCCGGTAGATATCGCGGTCCGATCCGCGGCTGAAATAGATGCGCTCGAAAGAACAAGCGCTCAGTTTCTGCGCCGGCAGGATCTGCTCCAGGGCCACTTCCCCGCTCCGGCGGACGATCAGCGCCTCCCCGGGCTTCAGTTCGTGAATATCCTCCGCCTGCAAGTCGAAGGTCGTCTGGATCACGGGGCGCTCGCTGGCCACGGCCACCTTCTCCTCGTCCCGGTACCAGAATGCGGGGCGAATGCCCCAGGGATCCCGCATCGCGAACATCTCGCCGCTGCCCGTCATTCCGCACATCACATAACCGCCGTCGTAGTGAACCATCGTCGAGCGCAGCACGTTGGCCATCTGCACGTGGTCGTCGATATAGCGGGTAATCTCCCCATTCTCCAAACCCATCTGCCCGGCCTCGGCGAACAGCCGCTCCACCTCGCGGTCCAGGCGGTGCCCCATCAGCTCGAGGGTGATGTAGGCATCGCCATACTGGCGCGGAGACTGACCCTGCCGGGTCAGGAGCTGGAAGACCTCGTCGATGTTGGTCATATTGAAATTGCCGCAGAGACAGAGATTCTTCGCCCGCCAGTTGTTCCGGCGCAAGAAAGGATGGACGAAGGTCAGGCCGCTGCGGCCCGTCGTCGAATAGCGCAGATGCCCCATGTAGAGCTGGCCGATGAAATTCGGATCCACCCGCTTGAAGATCTCCGTGATGGCATCCGATCCTTCCGCGCGTTCGCGGAACATATACTCGGAGCCCACCTCGGCCTCGAGATCGACGCAGGCGATGCCCGCTCCCTCCTGGCCGCGGTTGTGCTGCTTCTCCATCAGCAGATAGAGTTTGTCCAGCCCGTAACGGGCCGTCCCATACTTCTGGCGGTAATGCTCGATCGGCTTCAACAGGCGGATCAGCGCCACGCCGCACTCATGCTTAAGCTCTTCCATTTTCGGAATATAAATATACTACTTTTTTCTCAATTATAGCAGCTTTCTCCGTGTTCGTAGATATCGAGGCCCTCCTCTTCCACACGCTTGCCGACACGCAGGCCGTGAAGCTTCTTGATGCCGAAGAAGAGCAGGATGCCGGTCGCGGCCGCCCAGAGGTCGATGACCAGGATGCCGAGGCACTGAACGCCGAAGAAATGCCAGCCGCCACCGTAGAGGGCACCTCCGTCCGTGGCCAGCAGACCCGTCAGGAGCGTGCCGAGGATGCCGCAGACACCGTGTACGCTGGAGGCACCCACCGGGTCGTCGATATGCAGTCTGCGGTCAATGAACTCGATGGCGAAGACCAGCACGTTACCGCAGATGAGGCCGATGACGACCGCCCCGAGGGGAGATACCACATCGCAGCCCGCGGTGATGCCGACGAGGCCCGCCAGCACACCGTTGAGCGTCAGGGAGAGTGACGGCTTGCCGTACTTGATCCAGGTCAGGAACATCGTGGCCACGCCGCCGGCGGCAGCCGCCAGGTTGGTGGTCAGGAAGACGTGTGAGATGGCCGTGCGGTTCACCTCACCGGAGGCAGCCAGCTGCGAACCCGGGTTGAAGCCGAACCAGCCCATCCAGAGGATGAAGACGCCGAGGGCTGCCATCGTCAGGTTATGGCCCGGGATAGCCCGGCTCTTGCCATCGGCCGTGTACTTGCCGATACGCGGGCCGAGTGCAATCGCACCGATGAGCGCCAGCACGCCGCCTACGCTATGGACGATCGCCGAACCGGCGAAATCGTGGAAGCCGAACTGCGAAAGCCAGCCGCCGCCCCAGGTCCAGTGACCTTCGATCGGGTAGATAAACAGCGAAATGAACGCGCTGTAAACCAGGTACATAGAAAACTTCGTCCGCTCCGCCATTGCACCGCTCACAATCGTGGCGGAAGTGGCGCAAAACACGGTCTCGAAGATTAGGAAACCCTCCACGGGCAGGTCGTTCTTGTAGAAAGACAGGTTGCCCCAGTTGGGAGCGCCGACGAAACCGGCGCCGTCGCTGCCGAACATGAAGCCGAAGCCGACAAACCAGAACAGCAGGGAGCCGAACATGAAGTCCACGAAGTTCTTCATCAGGATGTTCGCCGTATTCTTGCTGCGGGTGAAGCCCGCCTCACACAGCGCAAAGCCCGGTTGCATAAAGAAAACCAGCATCGCAGCCAACAACATCCAAACGGTATCGAGGGATATAGCTAATTCTTCCATAAGGCATTCATTTTAAAGGTACTACTAACCACACTACTTCTTATCACGGAGCACCGTATCGCCGTGCTCTCCCGTGCGGATGGACCAGGTATCGATCACGTCGCTGATGAAAATCCGGCCGTCTCCGATCTCGCCCGTCGAGGCCGTCTGCAGGATGACCTTCACGGTCGGCTCTACGAACTGGTCACGGCAGACGATGGTCAACGCCACGCGCTCGATCACGTCCGTGGAATACTGGACGCCACGGTAGATGCGCTCCTCCCGGCTCTGGCCGATGCCATGCACATTGTGGTACTCAAACCAGTTGATGTCTGCCCCGAGCAAGGCCTCCTTGACCTCCTCGAATTTCGTCTTGCGGACGATCGCTTCAATCTTTTTCATACTACTAACTAACGATTAATTGGTAAACAACTCTCAAAAAAACAAAAAATCCCCCCCTACAAGCAAACTGTCACAAATTTGCAATCTACTATAAATCAAATATTTAAAGAACGAATTTCTATTCCGTACAGGCTTTCAGGAAACTCATGAAGAGCGGATGGGGATGGAGCACCGTCGAACTGTACTCCGGATGGAACTGCGTGCCGAGGTACCAGCGCAAATTGGGGATTTCCACGATCTCGACGAGGTCGGCATCCGGATTCACCCCCACGCACTGCATTCCGGCCTGTTCATATGCCTCCCTGTAGCGGTTGTTGAACTCGTAGCGGTGGCGGTGGCGCTCCCGGATGGAAGCCTTCCCGCCATACGCTTCGCTGGCGCGGCTGCCGGACCGGAGCTCGCAGGGATACGCCCCCAGACGCATCGTGCCGCCCATCTGCGTGATGTTCTTCTGTTCCTCCATGATATCGATCACGTTGTGCGGCGTATCGGGATTCATCTCGCTGCTGTCGGCGTCGGGCAGGGCCAGCACGTCGCGGGCGAACTCGATGACCATCATCTGCATACCCAGGCAGATGCCGAAACACGGAATATCGTGCGTGCGGGCATACTCTGCGGCGAGGATTTTCCCGGGAATCCCCCGCTGTCCGAAGCCCGGGCAGATCACGACGCCCGCCATGCCGGCGAGCCGCTCCGCCACATTCTCCTTCGTAATCCCCTGGCTGCCGACGAAGTGCGCCTTCACTTTCACCCCGTTGTAGATGCCGGCCAGATTGAGGCTCTCCCGAATGCTCTTGTAGGCATCCTGGAGGTCATATTTGCCCACGAGGGCGATGTGGATCTCCCGCGTGGCGCTCTTCTGCTTCTCCAGGAAATCATGCCAGCTCGTCATCGCAGGCGTCTCTCCCACGGGGATGCCGATTTTGCGCAGGATGGCGGCGTCCAGGCCCTGGCGCTGCATATTCACCGGCACCTCGTAGATGCTCGGCAGATCTTCGCTCTGCACCACGCACTCCAGGTCCACGTTGCAGAAAGAAGCCACCTTCATCCGCAGGCCGTCGTCGAGGTGGCGCTCGGTGCGCAGCACGAGGATGTCGGGCTGGATACCCATCCCCTGCAGTTCCTTGACGCTGTGCTGCGTCGGCTTGGTCTTCAACTCCTCCGCGGCCTTCAGATAAGGCACGTAAGTGAGGTGGATGCAGACCGCGTCGCGGCCCAGCTGCCAGCGGAGCTGGCGGATGGCCTCCATGAACGGCGCGCTCTCGATGTCGCCGATGGTGCCGCCGACCTCCGTGATCACGAAGTCCAGATCCTCCCCTTTCACATCCGAGCGCAGCATCCGGCGCTTGATTTCGTCGGTGATGTGGGGCACAACCTGGATGGTCTTGCCGAGGTAGTCGCCCCGGCGCTCCCGGTCGATGACCGTCTTGTAGATGCGGCCCGTGGTGATGGAGTTGTCCCGGGTGGTGTGGATACCCGTAAAACGCTCATAATGACCCAGATCGAGGTCGGTCTCCATCCCGTCGTCCGTGACGTAGCACTCCCCGTGTTCGTAAGGATTGAGCGTTCCCGGATCGATGTTGATGTAGGGGTCGAACTTCTGGATCGTGACCTTGAAGCCGCGCGCCTGCAGCAGCTTCCCGAGGCTGGCGGAGATGATCCCCTTGCCCAGGGAAGAAACCACGCCGCCGGTGATAAAGATATACTTGGTATTCATCATTTCTGTATGTTCTTGCAATAGGTATCCACGGCCCGGGCGGCCTCGTGGCCCGAGGCCATCGCCCGTACGACCAGGGAAGCGCCGTTCAGGGCGTCCCCGGCGAAAAAGACATTCTCCCCCACCTCGGGCAGCTGCGGCTTCAGGAAGCCCATCGCCAGCAGGACGATGTCCGCCTTGACCACTTCCGGCTCCCCGTCGGGAACCATCACCGGACGTCCGCCTTCCGGGTTGGGTTTCCAGTCGATGGGCTGGATCTCGACCCCGGTCAAATGACCGTCCTCCCCGAGAAAACGGAGCGTATTGATATTCCAGCGGCGCACGCAACCCTCCTCGTGGGAAGAGGAGGTCTTGAGCGTCCGCGGCCAGGCCGGCCAGGGGTTCGCCGGATCATCCGGACCCGCGGGCGGCTTGGGAAGAATCTCGATCTGCATCACGCTGCGGCAGCCCTGCCGGTGCGCCGTGCCGATGCAATCCGAGCCGGTGTCGCCGCCGCCGATCACGAGCACATCTTTGCCTTTGCAACTCACGCGCTGCGCGGCATCCACCTCTGCCCCATACAGGACACGGTTCTGCTGGGCAAGCAGGTCGAGGGCGAAATGAACGCCTTCCAGTTCGCGTCCGGGCACGCGCAAATCGCGCGCCGTGGGCGTTCCGGTAGCGATGACGTAGGCGTCAAACCCCTTCGGGAGGGCATCGGCGGAAACCTCCACCCCATAGCGGAAGACGATTCCCTCCTGCTCCATCAGGGCGATGCGCCGGTCGATGACCCGCTTGTTGAGCTTGAAATTCGGGATGCCGAAACGCAGCAGTCCCCCGGCCTTCTCATCCTTCTCGAAGACCGTCACGGCGTAACCCATCCGGTTGAGCCGGTTCGCGGCGGCAAGTCCCGCAGGACCCGAGCCCACCACGGCCACCTGGCGGCCGTTGCGCTCCGGGCTCACAGGCCGGACGAAGTTTTCGCGATATGCGATCTCCGTTATGGAAGCCTCGTTCTCGCGGTTGGTGGTGGGTTCGTGCATCGTAAGGTTCAGCACGCAGGCCTTCTCGCAAAGCGCCGGACACACGCGTCCGGTGAACTCCGGGAAGTCGTTGGTAGCGTTGAGCAGGCGATAGGCCAGCTCGAAATCCCCGTTGAACACAGCGTCGTTCCACTCGGGCGGGCGGTTGCCCAGCGGGCAGGCCCAGTTGCAGAACGGCACGCCGCAGTCCATGCAGCGGGATGCCTGGAGACGGCGGTCGCCTTCGTTGAGCGTCTGCTCCACTTCCCCGAAATCCTGGATGCGGTCATGCACCGGCCGGTAGCCGGCCTCCTTGCGGGGTATCGTCAAAAATGCTTTGTAGTCTCCCATAAGGCGTCAGAATTGGATTTGGAGATGCTGCTGCATCTTTTCCTCCAGGGCGCGCAGGCGCTCCTGCTCGAGAACGTGCTTGTATTCGATCGGGATGACCTTGATGAAGTCGTCCACGGAACGCGTCCAGTCGTCCAGCAGCGTCCGGGCGTGGGCGGAGCCGGTGTAGAGGTAGTGCTGGCGGATCAGCTCATGCAGTTCCTTGCGGTCCAGCTTGTCGTCCACCAGCGAAATCTCGACCATGTCGAGGTTGCAGTAGTAGTCGAACACGTGCTCCGGGTCATAGACATAAGCCACGCCGCCGGACATACCGGCAGCGAAGTTGCGCCCCACAGGCCCCAGGACGACCACGCGTCCGCCCGTCATGTATTCGCAGCAATGGTCACCCGCGCCTTCCACGACAGCCTTGGTGCCGGAGTTGCGGACGGCGAAACGCTGTCCGACCCGGCCGGCGATATACATCTCGCCGCCCGTGGCGCCGTACAGGCAGGTGTTGCCCGCGATGATGTTCTCTTCGGCCTTGAAGGTCGCGCGGGAGGACGGCCTGATGGCCACCCGGCCACCGCTCAGGCCCTTTCCCACGTAATCGTTGGCCTCGCCCTCCAGGCGTACATTCACGCCGCCCGCGAGGAAGGCGCAGAAGCTCTGTCCGGCCGCGCCCTTGAACTTGATGTTGATGGTGGAATCGGGCAGGCCCCCGGCACCGTACTTGGCGGCGATACGGCCGCTGAGCATCGTACAGACGGCCCGGTCGGTGTTGGCGATCGGATACTCCAGGCTGATTTCTTCCTTCCATTCGATGGCAGGCTGGGCCGCCTTGATGATCTCGAGGTCCCGTACCGGCGGGAGCGCGTGCAAAGCCTCACCGGACCAGCAGCAGGCCCCTTCCTCCCGGAACAGCAGCCGGGACAGGTCCACGCGGGCGGCCTTGGTGGCCGGCGCAGCAGTCTTGCGCACCAGCAACTCTGTATGTCCGACGATGTCGGAGAACTTCGTGAAGCCCATTTCTGCGAGGTATTCGCGCACCTCCTGTGCCAGGTAGGTGAAGTAGTTCACCAAGTAGTCAGCCTTGCCGAGGAAGTGCTTGCGCAGCTCGGGATCCTGCGTGGCCACGCCCGTGGGGCAGGTATTCAGGCTGCACTTGCGCATCATCACGCAGCCGAGAACGATCAGCGGCAGGGTGCCGAAGCCGAATTCGTCAGCGCCCAGCAGCGCGAGCAGGACGACATCCCGTCCGGTCTTGATCTGGCCGTCCACCTGCAGGCGAACGTGACTGCGCAGGCCGTTGCGCACCAGCGTCTGCTGGGCGTCGGCGAGTCCGATTTCCGGGCTGATGCCCGCGAAGCGCATCGAAGAGGCAGGAGAGGCACCCGTGCCACCCTCGGCGCCGGACACGACGATCAGGTCCGCCTTGGCTTTCGCCACACCAGCCGCGATCGTGCCCACACCACTCTCAGACACCAGTTTCACGCTGATGGCGGCAGAAGGGTTGACGTTCTTGAGATCGAAGATCAACTGGGAGAGGTCTTCGATGGAGTAAATATCGTGGTGCGGCGGTGGGGAAATCAGGGTGATACCCGGGATGGAATTGCGGGTCTTCGCGATGATGGCGTTGACCTTGAATCCCGGCAGCTGTCCACCCTCGCCGGGCTTGGCGCCCTGGGCGACCTTGATCTGGATCTCCTCGGCGTTGACGAGGTATTCCGCCGTGACGCCGAAACGTCCGGAAGCCACCTGCTTGGTCTTGCTGGACAGCGAGATACCGTCCACTTCGCTATGATAGCGGGCGCTGTCTTCCCCGCCCTCGCCCGTATTGGAACGAGTGCCCAGGCGATTCATCGCCAGGGCGATGGCCTCGTGGGCCTCGATGCTCAGCGCACCGAAACTCATGGCGCTGACCACGAAGCGCTTGACGATGTCTTCCACGCTCTCCACCTCGTCGATGGAAACGGCTTTGCCCCGCTTGAAGTCCAGCAGGTCGCGCAGGAAGATGAGGTCCTCCTTGCCGTCCACAGCGGCGGTGAATTCCTTGAATTTCTTATAACTGCCCAGGCGCGTGGCGATCTGCAGGGTGGAAATCGTCTCGGGATTCCATGCGTGCGGAATGCCGCCCTTGCGGTAATGGAACTGCCCGACGTTGGGCAGGAAGTCCGTTTGGGCCGCATCCTCATAAGCCTGCGCGTGGAACCACATCGCGTCGCGGGCGATGGTCTCCAGGCCGATGCCGCCGATGGTCGAGCTCTCCGTGCCGAAGTACTCGCGCAGCAGGCCCTCTTCCAGGCCGATGCTCTCGAAGATCTTGGCCCCGCGGTAGGAGCGGATGGTGGAGATGCCCATTTTGGCCATGATCTTCAGCAGGCCCTTCTTCATCGCTTCGATGTAGTTGGTACGGGCCGTGGCGTAGTTCAGCTGCAGTTTGCCGCCGTGCGCCAGACTGGAGATGATGGCAAAGGACAGATAGGGATTGATGGCCGAGGCACCGTAGCCGAGCAGCAGTGCGGCGTGCATGGTCTCGCGGATCTCCCCGCTCTCGACGATCAGGGCCGTCTGCACGCGCTTGCCGGTGGCGATCAAGTGGTGATGCACTGCGCTCACGGCCAGCAGCGACGGGATCGGAGCATGGGTCTCGTCCACATCCCGGTCGGACAGGATGATGTAGTTCACACCGTCGTCCACGCACTTCTCCGCCTTGCGGCAAAGATTGCTTAAGGCCCGGCGCAGATTCGACGCCGCAGTGGCGGAATCCGCCGCACATTCGAACAGGATGGGCAGTTTGACGGTGTTGAAGCCTTTGTAACGGATGTTGCAGAGCAAGTCCAGCTGCGTATTGGTCAGGATCGGGTGCGGCAGACGCACCATCTTGCAGTTCTCTTCGTCCGGGGTCAGGATGCCGGTGCCCACGCGTCCGATATACTCGAACAGCGACATCACCATCTGTTCGCGGATGGAGTCGATAGGCGGGTTGGTCACCTGGGCGAACTGCTGCCGGAAATAATTAAAGAAACTTTGCGGGCGCTCCGTCAGCACGGCCAGCGGAGTGTCGTTGCCCATCGAAGAGGTGGCTTCGATGCCCCGCAGGCACATCGGCTTGAGGCTGTTCTCGACGTCTTCCGCCGTGCAGCCGAACAGGAGTTCCTTGTGCAGCAGGTCGGCTTCGTTGTGCTCGATCCGGCGACCGCTGTGCAGGTCTTCCAGCTGGATGCGGCCCGCGGCGAGCCACTTTCGATAGGGATGCTCCCCGGCCAGTTGCTCCTTGATCTCGGCATCGTACCAGATCTTGCCTTCCTTGGTGTCCACCAGCAGCATCTTGCCCGGTTCCAGCCGGCCCTTGCACTCGATTTCCGTAGGGTCGAAGTCCAGCACGCCCACCTCGCTCGCGACGACCAGCAGGCCGCGTTTGGTGATGGTATAGCGGCCGGGACGCAGGCCGTTGCGGTCCAGGATGCCGCCGGCGTAACGACCGTCGCTGAAAAGCAGCGTCGCCGGACCGTCCCAGGGCTCCATCAGGATGGAATGATATTCATAGAAGGCGCGCAGATCCTCCGAAATGGGGTTCGTGCCGTCGAAGCTCTCCGGCATCAGCACGGAGACGGCCTGCGGCAGGCTGAGCCCGCTCCGGGTCAGAAACTCCAGCGCATTGTCCAGGCTGGCCGAATCGCTCATATCCGGCTGGATGATGGGCGTGAGGTCGCTGATGTCGCCCAGTGCGCCCGAGTTCAACACGCTCTGGCGGGCCTGCATCCAGCTCCGATTGCCCCGGATGGTGTTGATCTCGCCGTTGTGGCAGAGCATGCGGAAAGGCTGCGCCAGGCTCCACTGCGGGAAGGTGTTCGTGGAGAAGCGGGAGTGGACGATGGCCATCGCGCTGGTGAACCACGGACTGGTCAGGTCCGTGTAGTACTCGCGCAACTGGCGGCTGGTCAGCATGCCCTTGTACACGATGTTGCGCGTGGACAGGGAGCAGATGTAGCCGTCCTCCCCCAGCCGCTCGACGTGTTTGCGGATGCGGTAGAGCTTACGCTCGAAATCCGACTCCTCGATGAATTCCGCACTGGTCACGAAGATCTGCACCGTGTAGGGTTCGCCCTTCGCCGCTTCCTCGCCGAGGCAGGCGGAGTTCACCGGCACCTCGCGGACGTGGCTGAGCACGCAGCCTTCGTGTTCGACTTCGTTCTTGACAAAATCCAGGATGCGCTCCTGCTTGGCGGCTTCCTTGGGCAGGAACACCAGGCCGGTGCCGTAGCGTCCCTTTTCCGGAACGGGGATGCCCTGCAGTAGGATGAACTCGTGCGGGATCTGGACCATGATGCCGGCCCCGTCTCCCGACTTGCCGTCTGCACCTTCCGCACCACGGTGGCTCATATTCTCGAGCACCGTCAGGGCGTTGTCCACCAGTTCGTGGGTCTTGTCGCCGCGGATGTTCACGACCATACCCACCCCGCAGGCATCGTGTTCCGATGCCGGATTATATAAACCGTCAGACATTAACTACTAACTAATATTTCAACTAACCAACGCTATAAAAAAGGGAGTACCGCTCCCTAGCTGATAAACAGTAGTTCGCGGTACTTCGGAAGCGGCCACATCTTGTTGTCTACAACCTCTTCAAGTTTGTCGATCGGGCGTCGCAAGGCGAAGAGGCTTTCGGCAATCTCGTGGTAGGCCAGAGCCTTTTCGTATTCGTCTTCGATGAGGTTTGCTGCCTTGCGGGCCTCTTTCATGGCAGTCGCCTTGACGCGTACATCCTCCACGTATTTGTTGATGTCGTCCAGGATGTGCAGTTCGGTGGCACAGCCGTCCAGGTTGCCGTAGATGCCCTTCGCCAGGGTCAGTTCCTGCAGGAGCTTGGCCTTGTATTCGAGGGCGGCGGGAATGATGTGGTTTAAAGCCATCCTGCCCATGACTCGGGACTCGATCTGTACTTTCTTGACATATGTCTCCCACTTCACTTCGTTACGGGCCTCAAGTTCTTTCTCAGTGTAGACCCCCGTTTTCGTAAACATTTCAACTGCAGCTGGTTTTGTGAATTCGCAGAACATCTCCGGAACGTTTGTCCCGATGTCGAGGCCACGACGCTCCGCTTCTTTCTTCCACTGCTCTGAATAACCGTTGCCGTCAAAGCAAACGACGTCAAGGATTGATTTGATGATCGGCTTGAGAGAATCCATGATGGCCACAGGTGTCTTCTTACCGGCAGCGATTTCCTTATCCACGCAGGCCTTGAATTCGATGAGCTGCTCTGCAACTGCGGCATTGAGAGTAGTCATCGCCCCGGCACAGTTGGCGCTGGAGCCAACGGCGCGGAACTCGAAGCGGTTACCGGTGAAAGCAAAAGGAGAGGTTCGGTTGCGGTCAGTGTTGTCCACGAAGATTTCGGGAATTTCCACCAGGCCTACGCTCTTGCCCTTTTTCCCTGATATCTCAATCGGGGTGTCGGACGGAACCTCCAGAAGTTTGTGAAGCACGTCGGTCATAGTGCGGCCCAGGAATGCGGAGACAATAGCTGGAGGTGCTTCGTTGGCGCCCAGGCGATGGGCGTTTGTAGCGCTTGCAATGGATGCTTTCAGCAAAGCATTGTGTTTCTGCACGGCGGCTAGGACATTCACGAAGAAAGTGACGAACTGAAGATTCTCCTTTGCATCCTTTCCGGGAGCGAGAAGCAAAGTACCCCTGTCTGTGCCAAGCGACCAGTTATTGTGTTTACCAGAACCGTTCACTCCGTCGAAGGGCTTTTCGTGCAGCAGCACCACAAAGCCGTGGCGGGGAGCGATGCGGTTCATCAGGTTCATAATGAGCTGGTTCTGGTCGTTGGCCAGGTTGGTTTCCCCGAAGATGGGGGCCATTTCAAATTGGCCGGGAGCCACCTCGTTGTGGCGGGTTTTCAGCGGAATGCCCAGGTGATAGGCGGCAAATTCCAGGTCCCTCATGAAGGCGGCTACGCGCGTGGGGATGGCGGCGAAGTAGTGGTCGTCCAGCTGCTGGTCCTTGGAGGAGTTGTGGCCGAACAGGGTGCGTCCGGTGAGCATCAGGTCTGTGCGGGCCGAATAGAGGGCCTCATCCACCAGGAAGTACTCCTGCTCCCAGCCCAGGTAGGAATAGACCCTGGTTACTTTGGAGTCAAAGAGTTTGCAAACCGGGACGGCGGCGTCACTGACCGCTTTGAGGGCACGCT
>JAEEGH010006814.1_pt1 | contig 27803 bp, 22 predicted proteins | sample 9134181 | NCBI WGS metagenome assembly JAEEGH01 (sample SAMN16246544, study PRJNA631951) | gut metagenome | biome: gut microbiome; feature: rumen; material: DP-attached | host: Bos | place: Iran: Karaj | collected 2018-10 | reverse complement strand
TCGATCGTATATATATTTAAGAGAGGTTCAGATGAGATGTATAAACAGGATACATCATCTGATGGAGAGCCCCTTACTGAGAAGGTTGCATACCAGGGAGTGGTATTCCTTGATGAGGATGACACCCAGAACTACTTTAATTGTGAAGCTGAGTATTGCAACAAGACCAAGTACGCTATCTGCCTTACAGCTCCCAAGCAGGCAGCTGTTAAGGATTACACAGAGAGACTAGAAGAGTTCTTTAAAGAAAACTGATGAAAGGACTTAACCTAAAATGGCTGATTATCCCATTATTGCAGACGTAAGTCAGTTTATAGTTAAGACGCTCAGGGAAAAGATGTGTCCCGAGCCAATACCTTCTCCCAACAACATAGAGATTTCGTCCCCCACTTCACAGGACGTTGACTACCTTGTTGGTGTTTATCTCTATGACATAAGAGAAGAGGCTGAAGTTTCAACCCCAAGGTACATCCAGAAGGGAAGAACACAGATAACGAAACCTCCACGACCATATTCTCTTTACTATATGGTCTTCATCAACGGATCAGGTCAGATGGGCCTTAAAGATCCGGATATGCAAAAAATCATTGGGAAAATAGCGCAGATAGTTAACGACAACAATTCTATCTACCCCAATGAGCTCCAAAACTGGCTCGATGTGCCGGAACCTCCTATTGTACTGTCTCAGGCGAAGATAAGTCTGGAGGAAAAGGAACGGGTGTGGAGGATGGTCAACAAACCCTACCAGATTTCATTATTCTATAGGGCGGCCCCCGTTTACCTTTCAAGCGGCGAGTTTATCAATACTCCTCGCGTAAGCGATGCGAGCTTTGAAATTGGAGTAACCGGCGAAGAAAGGGGGTAAAAATTCTAAGTGACAACAGTGATTTCAGCAAAGTTATCACTAGCGGTAGCTCTCACGGACACTACTACAGGTCGGGGAATTACTGAACCGGATGTCAGATTCCTTAGAGATGGCAGGATGATACCTGTCATGCGAAAAGGAGAAGGACTGTACATCATTGTAAACGAAGGCAGGGAAGACTTTCCCATGCGAATTGAGGTTTACGGGTACGATCCAAAAGACGTCACGGTCTGCTATGAACAGCTGGATCCAAGGCTTCCTACGCTTGATGTCTTCCTGATGCCGTCAGAGAAGAACAGGCTTGGAGGATCAGTACTTGAAATATTCGGAACCCTTTCAAAACTGGAATATATCGAGGCAATCAATCTCGAGCGCCCGATAGGTCTTTATCACAGCATGCAGGAGAAAAAAGGTGTTTATACTATGAACCTTTTACCTGTGCGCACAGGAGGTGGATGCAGGCTCGATCAGCTAAGCTATGCGCTTACTGATGAAGCATCAGAGCGCTACGATGTCTTTACTGTAAAAGAGCAGGATGCACCACTTAAGATCATCCTAAGAGATCCTTTCCAAAAGGAGCACAAGCTAAATGATAAGATCTTCCGTATCATTTATGGCAGAGCGGGTCCGGATGGTAAGTTCTCACTGAAGGTCAGAGATGACGCAAACTCACTTCCACATATTGTCCATTTTGGAGTTGGAGGTAAGGAGTACTTCAGAAAAGTAGACTTTCATCTGGAAAAAGGAAAGATCGATCTTTTAAAGGATGCAATAAAGGTAGAGCCTGTAGACCAGAAAGGAGAGGAACAAGATGAGTAATCTGGTAGTAGCAACAGGCACGGCAATGTGCACCATGGGAACGGCTCCTGGACCTATAAAGGTTACCAGTAACCAGAAGGTGTTAGCCAGCGGAAAACCCTGTGCAACCATTCAGGACAGTCAGCCCATGGCATGTGTAGGACCCTTTGGGATGTGCACATCACTTGCCAACCCACAGGTTGCAGCGGCTACAGCAGCGGCTCTTGGAGTATTAACTCCCCAGCCCTGTATACCAGCTCCGGCAGGTACATGGATCCCAACTAAACCAAAGGTACTGATTGGCGGGAAACCGTGCCTTACCAATGACGCTAAGCTGGTATGTGCTTATGCAGGTCAGATTTCAATCACCAATCCAGGACAGGTCAAGGCAACAGCACAGTAAAACAAAAGAAAAGAGGTAAAGTATATGGCAGAGTATTTATCACCAGGCGTATACGTTGAAGAATATGATAACTCTCCACGGAGTATCGAAGGCGTAGGTACAAGTACAGCGGGCTTTATCGGACTGGCAGAGAAAGGACCTTTAGAGGGTGCCCCACTTCTCGTAACCAGCATGAGGAGCTTCAAACAGCAGTTTGGCGGATTCCTTTCCGAGTTTGGCTACGGCGAGTACAGATTCCTTGCAAACAGCGTAGAGCAGTTCTTTGATAATGGCGGAACAAGATGTTATGTAATGCGTGTTGCTCCAAGAGATGCAAAGCCTGCAACAGCCAAAAAAGGTATCTTAAACGTAACAGCAACAAGCCCAGGAACATGGGGAAACAAGATCCAGGTTATGCTCTCAACCAACAAAAAGCGTAAACTCCAGCTTGTTGAAAAGACAGATGCTGGATTTAAGGCTAAGACTCTTGAGGGCTTCAGAGAAGGCGATCTTGTAGAGTTTGAAGGAACCTTTACCAGAATTAAAACTATATTCGACAGAGAAGTTACTTTCGAGGATGATATTCCAGATGCAGCAGTAGATGCTGATATCATTCCAAAGTCTCTTTTATACCTGGTAAGCATCGACATGACAGTTCGCTACGGCGACGATGTTGAGAACTACTCAGAGCTCTCTGTTAACACACAGTCACCTAAGTACATAGGATCAAGACTTGCTGGTTCAGATATCATCAAGGTTGAGGTATCTAATCAGAAGACTCCTGGAAACCCTGTAGCAGACATCCTTGGTGATGACGTTACAGACGGAGTATTCTTCCTTGAGGGCGGTACAGACGGTTCTGTATCAAAGATCGATCCTTCAACTTATATTGGTGAGGACAACGGCCCTGGCAAGAGAACAGGACTTCAGGCATTTGTTGAGAACAACACAGTCAGCATGCTGGCTATTCCTGGTATCACAATGCCAGAGGTTGTAGTAGCTCTTGTTGGACACTGTGAGAGACTTCGCAGCCGCTTTGCAGTTCTGGATATGCCAAAAGAGATGTACAAGACAGCAGATCTTATTGGCTACAGACAGATGGTAGATTCCACATACTGTGCAATGTATCATCCATGGATCCAGGTATTTGACAGATCCTCCAACAAGTCTGATTACATCCCACCTTCAGGTGCAGTAATGGGCGTTTATTCAAGAACAGATATCGACCGCGGTGTTCATAAGGCACCAGCTAACGAGGTTGTATTCTGTACTGGCCTTTCAGTTAACTATACCAAGGATGAGCAGGATATCCTTAATCCAGAGGGAATCAACCTTATCAGAGCCCTTCCTGGACAGGGAATCCGTATCTGGGGCGCAAGAACAGCTTCCAGCAACAGTGCATTTAAGTATGTTAACGTTCGAAGACTCTTTATCTTCGTTGAGGAGAGTATCAAGGCTAATACCAACTGGGTTGTATTTGAGCCTAATGATCCTACCCTCTGGCAGAGAGTTAATCTCACAATCTCCAACTTCCTTGATGGACTTTGGAGAAACGGAATGCTGGCAGGCGATTCAGCTGCTGACAGCTACTTCGTAGAGATTGGACCTTCCACAATGACAAGAGACGACATCATGAACGGAAGACTTATCTGCAACATTGGTATAGCTCCATCTCGTCCTGCAGAGTTTGTAATCTTCAGAGTAACACAGCATACATCTGAAGCAGGCGGCGAAGGCGGAGAAGAATAAAAAATAGAAAGGAGTCATAGAATATGGCTACTGGAGCATATGATAATGGTAAAGGTTCTGCCTATCCATTAACCAAAATGAACTTCCTCGTAACCGTAGATCAGGTTTCGGGAGTTGCAGCTTTTTCTGAGGTAACAGGAATCGAGGCAACAGTTGATGTTATAGAGTTCCGTCAGGGTAATTCAGGTTCACTTGCACCTGTTAAGATCCCAGGACTCGTAAAGCATGGAAATGTTACACTTAAGATGGGCTACATCGTTGACAGTGCATTCAAGACATGGTGCATGGAGTGTGTCAGCGAGATGCGTGGACAGATTCCTCGTTCAAATGTGACCATCGAGCTGGTTGATATCAACTCAGGTGCACCTACAGCAGCTCTTACAGCAAACGTTGGTGCAAGACAGTGGACACTTACCAATGCTTGGGTTACTAAGTATCAGGCTCCTGATCTTGATGCTAAGAACTCAGACGTAGCAATTGAGACAGTTGAGATTGCATACGAGGAACTTGTAATTCCTAACTAAACACGAGGGAAGCAGTTTATCTGCTTTTCGGGCGCAGGACAAAAGTCCTGTGCCCTATAAAGCAAATAAATCGTATAAAGGTTTAAGGAGGAAAGTATGGAGACTATTTACGAATTTTCGCTTCCCAAAGGATATATTGATGCATCTGGGGAGGTGCATAAGCGGGGAAAAATGAGACTGGCGACAGCCGGTGATGAGATATCAGCAACAAGGGATCCAAGAGTACTTGCTAATCCCTCATATCTCACAATAGTGATCCTTAGTAAGGTAGTGACAGAGCTTGAAGGGCTGGATGCAGTAACAGCCACCACAATAGAAAAGCTCTTTACTGCCGATTTGGCGTATCTGCAGGACATGTATCAGAGGATCAACGACGTTGAGCCCCCAACAATGACCTGCGTATGTCCTGATTGTGGCAAGACCTTTGAGGTGCCACTAAATTTTACACAGGAGGGCTAAGGCTGTACCCAAAAGATGATCTCTACAGGGAAATGTCTTTTATCTCCTATTACTTCCACTGGGGTGAGGACCAGGTAATGGGGCTTCCCCACGCTGAGAGGCGCAGGTGGTGCAGTGAGATCAGCAGTATCAATAAGAGCCTTAATCCCTCTAAGAAGGACAAGGAAAAGAGTATCTTTGATATGAAACCTACAAGGTAAAGAGGAACAAGCATGCCAAGGAAATATATTAAAGTTGAAGATGGCAATACTACAATAGGAAATGCCAGTAGCGTCTACGGGAACGGTTCCAAGATTGAAGCAGGGTGGCTTGGCAACACTGACTTTGATGCCATAAATAATCCTATTACAGCTTTTAACTTCGTTCTGGAAGTTGAAGGCTTATATTTCTTGCCTATAAAAACCGTAAGAGCCTTTACCAAGGAAAATGAGTACGAATATATCAGAGAAGGCGGACTTAACGACTATGTTCATTTAAAGCGTAAGCCCATTTCCAAACCTTTTACCTTCCAGATTGAGAGATACGTGGGAACAGAGAGATTTTTGGATCCTCTGGCTAACGGCACTGAGTTGGTGCTCCCACTAGTTTTGTATGTTTACAGACACAGGTCAAGATCAGGTCTTTCTCAGTCAGCTCCTGAGTGGCCAGCAAGAGTTTATACCTTTACAGGCTGCACAGTCATGAGTAAAGAGTATGGACAGCTGGATGCAGAAAAATCAGGCCTTGTAACTGAGACAACAACCATAGCTTACAGAGAACTGGTTGTTCTTACCAATCCATTCCAGTCAAGCTCAGAAGCTCCAGAGTGGAATCCCAAGGAAGATCCAAGTCTTATGCAGGATAGCGGCCCCGGATTTAAGACCAAGTATGCTGCTACAAGCCCTAATGACAAGCATGATTCAGGTACTTACTGGTATGAATGGGTCAATGAAGACAATGTGACCCAGATGAGGATGAAGGACGATGCAGCTTATGAATTTCGAAGTGCTGCATGGGATGGAAACCCTAAAAACAGTAAGCGTCCTAAAAAAGCTGGGCCCGATGAACTTGGAGAGACTTACGAACAGGGAACAGTTGATGGTAAGCAGACACTTATCAGAAAAGATTCATCCGACTTTAACAGACCTGCTTACAGCTTTGCGGATGATGGCAGCAAGCCCAAGTATGCGCAGCAGAGCCCTGTGGATATGAACACCGGTGAAAAGATCTATGACAAGGATGCAAAGGGCAACGTAAAGAGAATAGATCACGCCGAGAATAATAAGCCTGAGTGGACAGGAGCCAAGGATACCAAGGTGGCATGGGCAGCACAGGCTGCTCCGGACAAGGCTGGAAATACCTACTCAGTTACCAAGAAAGACGGCAACAAGGTCGTAAAGAGAAAAGACTCCGGACAGTTCAATGCAGGAGCCTACAATATCAGTAAAGACAAGAGCAAGAATAAGAGAGCCCAGGTAAGCTCCATTGACAAGAATGCTGCATCTCCAATCTACAAACAGGAGAAGGGACATACAGTAAGAAAAGATAAGTCAGACGTAAACAAGGGTGCTTACAACATAGCCAAGGATAGAAATGTATCCAAGTACGCCAATGAGGCGAAAAATTCCATGGATAGACCAGAGGCAGGACCTGCTTACTCCATAGGAGAAGATGGAACTACTGCAAGATATGCCCAGGAAGCTTCCACAAGCCACGATAAGCCAGAGGCTCGCGCACCATACAAGATCTCTGATGGAAGTGCACCTAAGTACGCAGCCAAATCTCCTAAGGATGGTCAGAAGGCTGAGGCCAAGGATCCATACAAGATAGGAGATGGCTCAGCAACCAAGTATGCAAGCAAGTCCCCAAAGGACAGTGAAAAGCCTGAGGCCAGAGGTCCATACAAGATATCCGATGGAAGCGGAGCCAAGTTTGCAGCAACATCCCCAAAGGACGGCGAAAAGCCCGAGGCCAGGAATCCATACTCCATCAAGGCAGATGGCGCAAAGCCCAAGTATGCAGTGCCATCACCTACCAATAAGCCTCTGCAGACTCCCGTGACATGGCCTCCGACCCGCAGGGCACTTATGGCCGAGAACCTCAAAAAATAAAGATTTTTCCTACCATGACGCTCCTCTGACCTGCCTGGTGCAATTTACACATCTTTGTTCAGTTGTGCTAAGCGCGCCACAAAGCCCAGAGCATCGGTTTCTGCGTGCAAGGGCACTTGAAACCGATTGGTCTTTGCTCTGCAGCACAAATTCGCAAATCTGTGTAAATTGCACCAGGCAGGCCAAGGGAGCTGACCATGGAGGAATAAAGATAAATATTAGTTAAGGATAGACAATAAATGTTAACGATTTCGGCGCCTATAGAGGTGAAAGTGAAAAGTACATACATTAGAGATCCGGAAGCGTTCTATCATAGGATAGTTGGAAACTATTCGTTGATGGAAAACAGGATTGATGAGGAAGATTTACTTCACATAGCGTCTACTCCCCCTGAGATTTATGTTCAGGAAGGCGAGGGGATGACCAGTATCCTGCAGTACAGTGAGAGGAATGAGACGAACCTGAATAAAGTCGACATTCTGAACAATGTGCTGAATAGGATAGTAGCCAGTGCAGATGTGAATCTTACTTATCAGGACAGGGTTTTTATTACAGATGCGCTTTATAAGCTTGGTGTTAAGGATGACAGAAGGTTTATGAAGGCCTTCTATCAGATAGCAGAGGAAACCAAGAATACTAATACACTTATCAATCTATACCTCGAGAGAGGCGGTGAGCTGAGAGAGCTTATTGAAGAGGTAGAGTCAAGGGAGAGGGAGCTTGTAAGTACCTCAGAAAAGACCACTGAGACCCAGAGAGAGAATTACCTCTACAATACAGTGCTGGACAGGTTAAATACAGGAGCTATTTACCAGATAGTTTCCAATTTTAACAGGACAGTTGAGAACAACAATATCGATGCAAGCGAGTATTCAATTGCTGATCAGAGTTATACAGCGCAGCATATACTTTTGTCGGTTCTTAGAGAAAGGGCAGGAGTTGGAGCTGAGAACCTGGTATTCCTCAATGAGAATACTTATGAGGAGACCATAGAGAACGAGGAGAACCTTGGAGGATCTGTTAAGAATGAGATCACCGCAGCGGTCCTTATGGATTTGGTTAAGAATATTTACCATACGGGATTTGACAGGTTCTATACCAACAATCAGACATTTTACAGGTTTGAGGATACGTTCTTTAAATCATCAGACAAGACTTTCTTAAGACTGGTTGGTGGAAGCACAGAGAATTATTTTACAGAGAATATTGAAAGCGAAAACTACTACACAGAAAACAACAGGCTTACTTCCAGTGAGATAGAGCTTCTTGAAACCAGGACTGAGGGCGAGATGAGCCAGGAGGAGATCCTAAGGCTTACAGAGACAGTAAATGCCATTAATGTTCAGAATGAGCAAAGGCGTATTGAATACATGCAGGTTGTTGAGGAACTCAAAAGCAGGCAGGAGCCTCAAAAACCAGAAGAGGGGCTTAAGCAGACCAGAAGGGATGCAGTCCTTGCTCTTACGGAACCACAAAAGCTCATGGAAAAGCTTGAAGAGAGAGCTCAAAGGAGGGACAAGAGAAGAAAGGAAGTTCTTACTGAACTTCGAAACATCATACCTGACCAGTCCATGGAAGTATATCAGCTTCTTGAACAGTACTATGAAGGTGACAGCAGTGTTGTGAACAACTTTGTCAGAAGAGCTGATGTGGGAGAACTCATCTATGACATTAACGATGTGGAGAATCCAAGGACAGAGACAGTAGTTGTACAAGCTCCTGAAGCTATGGAAGATAGCGCCATAGAAAGTCTTAGACAGATCCGGGCAGCCAGGGAAGAAGAGCAGATAAGACAGCTGGATGAAAGGGCAAGGAGAATGCCCGTTGAAACAGTTCACAGACTCAATGAAACCCTGACAGCTGAGGATATTACAGAGCAGCTAAATACCATGGAGAGCAACATCAAAAAGAATATCAAAAAGGATGTTGAGACCCAGATAATAGAAGAAAACCATGTTACTAACAAAACTTCTGTAGTTACCAATGAGACAGAGGTCAATCACTTAACAGCAAGAGATGTTCAGACTCTTGTAGAAAACGGCTTAAAGAGCCATATGACTACAATAAGCAATCAGGTTATCAATAAACTTGAGAGGCAGATGAAGAATGAAAAGATGAGACGTGGCTATTAGCCTTCGTTTGAGAAAGGAGGATGACATATGGATGCATTATCAAGCCTTGGATCTAACTTTGGAAGCAGTGCAAAGGGCATGTTTTCTGAGAATGTCGGAGAAAAGGCACTATTGTATATCTATCTGATCGATCTTTCTGGTGAAAATGACACCACGCTTTTGGATCTGAGCGGCTCAAGGAGCTTTGCAGATGAGATCAATAATTTAAACAAGCTGCAAAAGACCCTTATGAATAAAACAAAAGGAAAATTGAGCCTGTCATCAATTGCAAGCGGGGTAGGTGGTGCGGTCTCAGATCAGATCGACGCCTTAAAGCCCGGAGCAAACAGCCCTGACAAGGTAGGAACTGTTGACGGTGATTTTGTTAAATTCAAAGTGCAATATAATCCGGCAACCATGAGGCTTTACTCTGTAAATGGTAAGGTCCAGTCCAGGAGAGGCCAGGATAGCATCGATGAGTTGAAGGTCTACAATTTCTCCGGAAAGAGTAAGCTCTCCTTTGATCTTATCTTTGATGATTGTGACAATATGAATGCCTTTGGACTTAATGAGGCAGCTAATGTCAATATGACTTCACTTGTCAATAAAGGACTTAGTGCATGGTCCAGCGGAGGACTGACCCATAGTGTCAGAAAAAGGATGGACGCTATAATGTCACTGCTTTCATCTTCAGCTACGCAGCAGGTGGTATTTTTCTGGTCAAACATGGTATTCAGGGGCACTATCACAGACGTTGGCAACAAATTTACCATGTTCAATCCGGAAGGCAATCCTATAAGAGGTGAGATGCACCTTGAGATCACCCAGGACAGACAGTTTAAAGATCTTAAATACGATGAAACCTATTGGGAAAATGCCTTTAAACAGTGCTTTAAAGCAAAATCAGGTCTTGCAGGCCTTGCAGGAGGCCAGTCTCTTACCAGTAAGCTTACTAATAACAACCTTATCAATCTTAGTTTATAAACGGAGTAGAACTTATGCCACTTAACCCTGATGCCAAAACAGGTATTGGCTCTGCACTTAAGAACGGAGCAGCATCCCTGGCAGGCTTTAATCAAAAAGCTATAATTGAAATTGCAGATTTTTCTGACCTTAAGCTGGTAGAAAAGAATGCGCAAAAACCAAGCTCAGGTGTGGGATTTGGTGGCCTTGCGAACCTTGATCTTGACATTGGATTTAATCTTGATGCAGTCAAGAAGTTTGCTTCTGCTATCGGCCTTGCTGGTGATGATACCTTTGAGCTTTATGGAAATGTTAAAAAGTTCAGAATGGAATGTCAGTTCAATCCGAATGAACTTAACATCAGCGGCTACGGTGGTGAGGAAATCCCTACCCAGAAATTCGCCATTAAAGATGAAGAAGAAAAAAAAGGACATCCTGAGGGCGAAGGCAAAGACAAGGAGGGGCCAAGTAACGGTTCTACAATGGCTGCTGCATCAACACGTATTGATATGAACTTCAGGATTGCTTTTGATAAGTCCAATCCACAGGATGCTTTTTTTTCGGACAAGTTTACTCTTTCCCAGACAAACATCGCTAAGGGGCTGCTAAAAGGAGGCCTGAAGGCAGCAGGCAAATCTTCTACCTCAGTTCAGCCGGAGGTGGAAGCTCTGACTGCCATAGTAAGAAACGAAAAGAGACGACTTGTAAGATTTGCATGGGGAGATATGTCCTATGAAGGAGTACTTAACAGCGTAAATGCAGAGTATGTGATGTTTAATATAAATGGTGAACCCTGCAGAGCTTTTGTTTCTATTGGTATGGTTCTCTTCGATGAAGATGTAGCTGGAGCTAATACAGATATTTGGCAGGATGAGTACATGGCTGATTTCTACAAATTGAAATCAGGACTTATTTCCCTTAAGCCTAGCATATAAAGGAACTTGACAGATGGCATCTATTGATCTTGAACAACTATATACCAAATATGAAGGCTATTACTATCCGCAGGTCAGAGTTTATCTTGGTGGCATTGATCCCACAGAGATAAAAAAGCTAAGTCTCGTTCCGGTGGATTTCAGCGTAGAACTTACCAGTGACTACAAAGCCAGCATAGCTACTTTTTCCCTGCTTGGGGTCTATGAAGTAAATTTAGGCTACTTTATAACCCATGATCTTAAACCTCTTATTTCTCTTGGAACTGACGTAAGGATCCTCATGGGACATGCATCTGAGGTCACGGAGGTCTTTAAAGGCTATGTTGCAGGAGTGGATTTTGTATATAACAGTGATTCACCGTCAGAGTCATCTATAAGACTTACATGCCTTGATATCAAAGGCGTGATGATGGCCAATACCTACAGTAAAAGACTTAAGGCCAACTATTATTCTGATGCAGTAAAAGAGATATTTGATTCGCAGGTTTATCAGAACCTGAAAAACAGCGGAGTAGTGGACAGTATATCCGTGGCTGATACTCCTGACAAGCCTCCGGGAGGGATACCTGCAGGAGCAGGTCCAGGTGCTCCCGACATCAGGATAGAGATGGCAGCGGAATCGGATTATGACTTTGTGGTAAAGGCTGCAAAGAGATTCAACTTCGAGTTCTTTTCCATAGGCGGTAACGTGGTATTTAGAAAGGCTAAACTAAACACTTCAGTACTTGGAAGAATAGTCCCTCATGCAAGTATCATTTCCTTTGATATTGGCTATGACATCACGGGAGTTGTAGGACAAGTCCTGGTAAGGACCATGGATATAGGAAAGGGTAACAAGATAGAAGCCAAAAAGAAAAATGGTGGCACGTTTTCCTTAGGAGCCAAGGCAAAGCCACTAGTTACAAGCCAGCAGTATGTTTACATAGACTCTGCAATAGAGAGTCAGGAAGACGCCGATAACAGGGCAGCTTATATTATGGAGGACATGTCCTACAGGTTTGGAAAACTGACCATGACACTTTGCGGTATCCCGGAGTTTGTTCCCGGAAGATTCATTTCCCTAGTGGGCTTTGGGGATGCTGCTTCCAACACCTTCTACATCACTGATGTGGTCCATGAATATTATGCAGGTGGAAAATACACTACCACTATACTGGCAAAGGCAGCCACCTTATAAATAACAACCAGGGAGAGACAATATGCCATTTTTTGACATTGTAGACGATGTAGCCCGTCATCAGAACGAAAGAAGTGATATGGGCGATAACAGAATAAGCGGAGTCATGGTGTGTGAGGTGGTCAAGAACTATGATCAGGAAAAGCAGGGCTTTGTACAGGTCAACATAAGCACCAGAGACTACGACGAGAATAGGCTTGTATGGGCCAGAATGGCGCTTCCCTATGGCGGCAGCAAATGGGGTGAGTACTTCTATCCTGAGGTGGGAGATCAGGTCATTGTGGTATTTGAACAGGGCAATATCGAAAGACCCTTTATCATAGGATCTGTTCCAAAAGCCAATTCAGGATTTATGAAGAAAGCTTTTGATGAAAAGAACCAGATAAAGCGTATTACCACCAGAAATGGCAATACCATTGATATCATCGATAAAGCCGAGGGGGATGGAGACAACGACAAGATAACCATTACCACCTCTAAAGGTAATCACAAGCTTGAGCTTGATAATGAAAAGAAAAAGATACTCATTTCTGATAAAGAGGGTGAGAACAAAATAGAAATGAAGACCGAAAACGGTCAGATGGAGATAGTTGCCAAGCAGAAACTCACCATAAAGGTTGGAGACAACATCAAGATGATCATGAACGGAAGTAATGGAACAGTTACTTTGGAGGCCCAGAAGTTCAAGATCGACACTTCCGATACCACAGAAGTAAAAGCCAACAACAGGATAAATGTTGAAGGCGGAAATGTGACCGTAGCCGGAAATTCAATGCTGAAGCTAAAGAGCAGCGGACCGGTATCAGTTGAGGGAACACCAATCAAGCTTGGATGATCAGGAGATTAGCATGGAACAGACTTTTTTAGGAACAGGGGTTACCTTTCCTCCGCAAATAGATCCTGCTACTGGCAGGTTTAAAATGAGCAGTGGCCCGCAGAGCGTCAAGGAGTCCATATATCTTATCCTTATGACGCAGGTAACTGAACGACTCACAAGGCCCAATTTTGGTACTGAGACAGCTTCATATGTCTTCATGGATGTATCACTTACAGAGCTGACCATCATGCGAAGGGATCTTACAGACAGCATACTTCGTCAGGAACCAAGAGTCAGCACAGTGGACATAACTACAGATATGCAGGCACAGCAGGGGTACATAATGATCAGCATCGACTACACCCTTGCAGATACCAATCAGAGAGACAATCTGGTATTCCCATTCTATCTGAATGCAGAGCCGGAGCCTCCTGAAGAAGAGGAATATTTTGAACCCGAGATTATTGAGGTGGGAGATATCGACTGATGACTAATGCCTTTAAGCCCTTAAGTGCTGGGGATATTGAGAACAGAATAGAAGAGCTTAGAAAGAGCTATGCACCTGAGTGGAAGTTTGACAGGGATAACCCTGATGCAGGCAGCGTGATAGCCCAGATCTTTGCCCGCCAGCTGGAAGAAAACAACAGGCTCATGAGTCAGATGCCAGAGCGCTATCACATGGAGTTTGTCAACATGCTGGATGCAAACCTGCGTCCTGCACAGCCAGCAGCCAGTATGGTCATCTTTAACTATGACGGTGGAACCATAATGGGAACCCAGATTCCCAAGGGCACCAGACTTACGGCAGATTCTGCTGACACGGACTCAGGACTTATTGTCTATGAGACTGAGCGAAACATCTATGTGACAGATTCTGAGATAAAGGCAGTTTTTATGACTGATGCTGAGGAGGGAACTCTGTCACCTGTATTTGGAGACTTCGATGTTCCACAGATCATCTCAGGAGAGATAAGAACTGACGCCGAGGAAGAAGAAACATCACTGTTTGCAGAGGAAGAAACGGAAGATATAGGGCTTGGACTTTCCAGGCATGTTCCGCCATTTACTCTCTTTGGTGAAAAGGAAAATCTTGGCAGAAGCATTCTTATCATGTATGAACAGAGGCTCTTTGACGGTGTTGATGAGCCTATCTACATAAGGCTTGAAGGCGCAGAAGAAGTAATAAACAGGGTTCAGAGCGGTGAGCTTACCTTTAAGTACTACACGAAAAAAGGATTTGAAACCTTTAAGAGTGTAAAGCTCATGGAGGATGGCTTCACTTTTATGCTGATCAAGGACAAAGAGTCCCAGAAGACCACCATTGGTGAGAAAGAGTACTCTGTAGTGATCCTTGAAGAGAATAAGGTGATGATCGATTCTCTTGAAGTCCAGAATATCCTGCTTTCAGCAGGTGGCAATTCCAAAGCTCCTGAATATGTTGGAGATGGAAGCCAGGAACTGGATCCGGGCAAATTTGATCCTTTTACTGATGAACTTGCAGTATTTAACGAGTGCTACATTGGCCATGATCCAAGCTTTTCAAAAGCAGGAGCAAGGATAAGTCTTGATTTTAAGGTGACTTACCATGAGAACCAGGTAAGGGTCACAGCTGAGGAGGAAGAGGCTGAGCTTTTGGTCATCAAGAGAAAGCCCAAGAAAACTCCCTATGACACTCCTGCACAGGTCAAGGTTGATGAGATCATAATCGAGTATTTCAACGGAATTGGCTGGAAGAAATTAAAATGCGACACAGAGTATGGCGGACTGTTTGAAGCCTGCGAAGAGGGTGACTACAAGCTCTCCTTCATATGTCCTGAGGACTGGCAAAGCTCTGAGTCAGGACCATATTCAGGAAGGTGCCTAAGGATCAGGATAACCAAGTCAGCAAACTGCTATATCCGCCCTGCGATCCACACCTATCCTACCATTGAGAATCTTAAGATCGCATACAGCTATGAGGGCCGCTATACAGCTCCAGGCAGACTTGAAAGAATAGCCGGCACAAGGAAAGAAGATATAACAGCATGTCTTTTCTCAGATAAGTCCTTTACTGTCCTATCTGGAAACGAATATGCTGAGGATGCGATCTATATAGGCTTTGATAAAAAGCTTACAGAGGGACCTGTAAGTATTTACTTCCAGCTCTCTGACAACAATAACCAGAATGGTGTTAAGGTCAAGCTTGAATATATAGGTGCAAATGGCTTTACTGAGATGCGCTTTACAGATCTTACAGAGGACTTTACAAGGTCTGGAACACTTATGTTTTTGCCACCTGCAGATATGCAGGATGCGACTATCGAGGGGAAAAAGCTCTTTTGGCTAAGGCTCTCAAGAGCTAAGAAGCAAAAGGGCACTGATAAAGATGTATTCCTTCCCAAAATTGTCAGGATGTGCCTCAATGCAGTGGTTGTTACCAACGTTCAGACCAGTGATGAAGGTGACTACTACATAGAAGATGTTATTCCAAACGCCAGTGTTTCACTGGGAAGAGATAACATTTTAGATGCTGAGGTCTGGGTCAATGAAGTTGGCTATACCCGCAAGGAGGAGATGGATTATCTCCTTGAGAATTTCCCTGAAAGGGCAAGAGCTGAATATGACTTCCTTGGCAGGGTATCAGCTTTTTACGTGCTGTGGGATGAAGTGGACAGCTTTGACAGAGCTCCCCACAGAAGGTGCTACCGCATCGACAGGATGACCGGTAAGATCCATTTTTCCGACGGATACAAGTGTGACATGCCAAGAGTGACCACAGATGTGGCTTTTAAGGCAAGGATCAGATCAACTGACGGAGAAAAGGGCAACCTGGGAGAGGGCGAGATCACAAGCTTTATCGGAGCTGCACCCTATATTGAATCCGTATTTAACCCTATAAGAGCTCACGGCGGATCCAATCTTGAGACAATAGACCACGCACTGGACAGATGCGCAGGCATTATGCATTCAAGATACAGACTCATATCAGAGACTGACTACATCAGATTCTGTAAAGAGTTTTCGGACAGCATTGACAGGACAAGTATTGTGACCGGACAGCTCATTGACGGTTCAAAAAATCCTGCAGACATTTCAGTTGTACTCCTTATGAAAGACTATGCGGATGGTGCATTCTCTTTTCACAGGATAGCAGCTCTTTTGCAAAAAGAGATGTTGGAAAACTGCGAACTGACTGTATCTGCCAACAATCTTCACATTGTTGAGCCTATCTTTGTTGATATCTCAGTAAATGTGTGGGCAATGGTAATGGATATGGACGACGCCTTTGAGGTACAGAACGAAGTTAAGTCAGTACTGTCTGACTATCTGGACCCTGTTAGAAGCGGGGGCTCAGATGGATGGGATATTGGAACCCTTCCAAAGGAAACCCAGATACTGATGAAGCTTGGAGTAATGAGATCCAAGGCTGTTATTCAGAGAATCACCATGATCGGCCACTACGTTGATGCAGATGGCGAGCATGAGCTTGATACCAAGGATATAGATATTACTCCGTTTATGGTTCCAAGAAACGGAGAGCATAAGGTAATAATCACTAACAAGTAAGGACAAGACTAAAATGCTAAGTGTTGATGAACTACAAAGCAGAACCTATGAAGAGAGAATGGAGGATGTGCTCAGAGAGCTTCCTATAAGATCATCTGAGTGGACCAACTACAATCCTTCTGACCCTGGAATAACGATCCTGGAGAACATGACGGCTTTTTCGGCTCTTCAGGGTGCAGAGATCGTGTCACTTAGCTACAGAGCCAAGATGGCACTGCTTAAGATGGCTGGTTTTGTCCCAAAGAGGGGCAAGTGCGCGAAGGTCCTTTTGTCATCTGACCAGGTGCCAGAGCCCTATACTCTTAAGTCAGGAGAGAGATTTCATTTAGGAGATCTGGTATTTGAGATTTCAAAGCCGACTTTAGTAGGTGCATCCCGCATCATAGGAATATTTGCAAAAGAAAATGATGAATTCAGAGATATTTCTTTTTGCCTGGATAAAGAGATATCGGTTCCAGCAAGGGTATTTGGAGAGGAGCCCCAGGAAGGCAACTCATTATATCTTGTGTTTGACAAAAAGCCTGACGATCTAAGGGAGCTCATCCTTTATATCAAGGCTGTTGAGAGTAGTCACAGAAACAAGACTGAGGACAGAACAGAGCATATCTTTGCAGATGTTGAGTGGGAAGTTTATACAGAGACTGGCTTTGTCAAAGTAAACGCAAGGGATTTTACTTCTGCCTTTGTAGCAAGCGGAGAAGTCAGGATCTCGCTTCCGGAACAGAAATGCGCAGTATGTAATGAAACACCTGTTGAAGGCTATTGCGTAAGAGCTACATTAAAAAGAGCTGAGTACGACATTATCCCCAGGATCACCAACATCTATGGACCGCTTTTTGAAGTGTGGCAGAGGGATACAAAAGCTTTTTCCCAGACCTATAACAAGAATGACAAGATTTCTATAGATTCACCCATTGGCAAGGACGTATATTACCTTGTATTTGGAAAGGAAAAGAAGGGATCTTCCTACAGAAGATATGAGCTTGTAAACAGCGCTTATGATCAGGGAAGATACTGCTACTTTGAGAACACAAAAGGTGGCATCAATGTTACTTTTAGCCAGGAAGACTTTGGATATGCGCCAATAAAATGTAAAGACTGCGTCAGAGTCATTATATACGGCGAGGATGTGATGCGCAGGTACAACGTTGGAAAGGTCATAGGCTACGATGACCAGGAGATCAATATTCCTGGAAACAATATAGTTCACGAGACATTCTTCCTGATCGCCAGAAGAAAGGATGAAGAGGGCTTTATCTACGACTTTGTAAGACCCGAAAAGAAGGACGATGGAGCACTTTACTATCACCTTCTGGAGGGTGAAGGCAAGATCGTGATCGAAGATCCCGGCGATTTTATTGATGCTGACCTGTTTATGGGAAGCGTTGCCGTAACTGGAGGTCCAAGAGGAAACATCGGCGCTGGCAATATACTTAATGTTGACGACGAAAACGTAGAGGATGGTTTCTATAATCCTGCAGAAGGCCAGGGAGGGTGCTACAGAGAAAAGCTTGAAGAAGTAAAAGCGCGGTTTCTTAAGGATATGAGGACCCCATACAGGGCTGTAACAGCAGGGGATTATGAGTATATTGTAAAGAGCACCCCAGGACTTTGCATCAAGAAGGCCAAGGCGGTAATGGATGAGAGCAAGAACATGGTCAGGGTGGCAGTTTTGCCGGATTCTGATGAGAAGTTCCCAAAACTCTCAAGGATCTACTCAGACAAGATCACCGAAAGGCTTAAAGAGAGGCGCCTTATCACCTCTGAGTTTGAAGTAATAAGACCAAGTTTTGCAGCAATTGGCGTAAAGGGTACAGTTTATGTAAAAAGACATTACTCCGACTGCAAGCGCCAGATCGAGGACAGGATCCGCGCAAAGCTTGATTACATCAATTCTGAAAAGAACTTTGGCGACAGGCTCATGTTTGAGGATGTGTTCCACGCTATTGAGGACCTGCCTTGTGTTGAGTATGTTTATGATCTGTCACTTCACTCTGAGAATGGCAAGCTGGCCCAGATGAAGGAATATGATATCTATCCAAGATTTGACTGTTTGTGTTATCCGGGAGAGATCAGTCTTGAGCTTGTAACATCCGATAAGTAATTTAGGAGCAGACCAAAATATGGCTAACGACATATGGTATACCATCAAGAATAACAGAATAAAGCAGGGCTACATTGAAGGCTTTAACGTCTTTGACAGCAACAGGCTTGAGCTTGATGAGACAAAAAGAGATCATTTTGTATTCCTTCGCCCTATTGACGGAGTAAATGATGATTCTCACTGGGGCAGGCTTTCATGCGACCTCCTTTTGTCGGAAGAAATAGTGTGTTATATTTATGTTATAGCATCAAATACACTAGATATTGTGATTGGCGAGGGAGAAAGCGTCCATCTTGATGATATTTTATTTGGAAAAGAGATGGAGACCTACAAAAAGGTTTCTCTGCTCATGAACCTTGGAGCAAAGAGGTTTGTCAACAACAATGACTTCCTGCTCTATGACTTTAAGGGAAGATATCTCTTTGTGGCCATAGAGATGCTTGGAACAGGCAAGGCATCCATTGGAAATATCAGAGTTGGTGTCAGGGGCGATAACTTTATGGGAGCATTTCCGGAAGTCTATCGTCAGGAAAACAGCTTTTTCCACAGATATCTGTCAATCTTTTCAAGTATCTACAACGACATCAGTGAACAAAATGACAAGCTGTACGAGATGCTGGATCTGGATAAGTGTTCACCAGAGCTTCTTGAGATGTACGGTTCCTGGTTTGGGATCGATCTTAGAGGTGGATTCTTATCTGAGGATGTGCTTAGGACAATAGTCAAAGAAGCATATCAGCTAAACCGAATGAAGGGTACCAGGAAGGTCATTGAGAGGATCCTTGAAATAATGCTGGGTGATGATGCAGTTCTTTTGGAAAACAGACGGCAGGACGGCGGGATATTTGATGTGACCATTCTTGTTAATCGCAAGCTCACAGAGGAACTGCGGCACCAGCTGACGTTCCTTCTGGATCAGTTTAAGCCCATAAGGACCAACATACGTCTCCTTCAGATGGAGAAAGAGGCTGTCATGGATGGCAACAGTTATCTTGATATGAATGCCACTATTCCTGCAGAGAAGCATGTTGTGCTTGATGAAGAAGCCCTTTATGACGGTGCTATTACACTTTTGTAAGTACTTAGGAGAAACACGGAAATGACAATTGACGAAAGCAGAAGCGATGATAAGCTTCAACTCAATCTTCATGGCAAGATTGATGCAGTATCCAGTCCGGAACTGCAAAATGAAGTTTTGAAGGCGTTTCAGAAATGCCCAAATGTAATACTTAATTTTGCAGATGTTCCTTACATCTCCAGTGCAGGACTCAGAGCTCTTTTGATAGGACAAAAAACTGCCGGTTCCAAGGGTGGTAAGTTCCTTATCATCAATGCAAGTGATGCTGTAGTGGAAGTATTTAGGGTGACAGGACTTCAGAAGGTGCTGACCATACAATGATATCTTTTTCTCACGTGACTAAAAAGTATGAAAATGAAGACGGCAAGGTTTTAGTCTATGAGGATTTCTCCGAGGAGATCGGAAAAGGGGAATTTGTGGTCCTTACTGGAGAAAGTGGATCAGGTAAGACCACGCTTATAAAGATGCTGCTTAAAGAGACTGAGCCTGACAGCGGAACTATCTTTGTGGACGGCAAGGACATTAGTAAGATCGGCCGCAAGGACATTCCTTTTTACAGGCGCAGTATCGGCGTTTTGTTCCAGGACTTTAGGCTGATACAAGAGAGCAGTGTCTATGACAATCTGATGTCAGCAATACTGGCAACAGGAGGTTCATATAAAGAAGCAGAAAAGAAGATCGTGGATGTTCTTACAATGTTGGGGATAGACTCTCTTCACAAAAGGTTTCCAAAACAGATGAGCGGCGGAGAGCAGCAAAAGGTCTGCCTTGCCAGAGCCATCATCAATAATCCGGGGATACTTTTAGTAGATGAGCCAACTGGGAACCTTGATCCCTCTTCCAGCGCAGAGATAAACAGACTTCTCGATGTAGTAAATGGACAGGGCATCACAATAGTGATGGCAACCCATGATATTGCGGCAGCAGAAAGGCCTGGCCGCAGACGGATCGATCTTGATAATTTGGTAAAGGTATAAATACTTAATCTATTATTCTTTAGGGGGAAAGTACATAGATGACCAAGAACCAGAAAATCTCACTAGTAGCAGCTTGTATCTTTTATGTTCTGACAATTGTAGGATTTTTCTTCTTCAGCCTTACGCTGATAGTCCTGTTGTTTTTAGGCTTTTCATTGTCAATGGCATATTTTTCAATGCACTGCTACCAAAGACATAACGACTACACGGGAGCTGAGCACCTGCAGCAGGAAATAGGGATGCTCACAGCAGAAAAAGAACAGCTCTCAAAAGATTATGAGACTCTTGTTTCAGAAAAAGACAAGGCCATTGAAGAGAGCAGCCAAAGAGCTGATGAGCTTGAAAAAGAGCTTGAGGTTGTCAAGGCTGATCTTGAGAAATACAAAGAGGAAAACAAGGGACTTAGCGATAGAAACGCTGCCCCTGTCAAAAATGAATTTGAAAGCCTTCTTCCTCCAGAGGAGGACGATGATGCTGCCAACGTTGACATCATCGAGATTGCACGAAGGGCTATAAAAGAGCTTGAGGAAGCTGCTCACAAGGCAGGCCTTAGGGTCAATATATCAAGTGCCTCTGACAAGCTGATGGTACATGCATCGGCCAAGAGGCTTCTTATCATGTTTAGGAATATCATAGATAACTCCATCAAGTACATGCAGAAAGAGGGTACGCTTGTTATCACAATTTCTGCCATTGAGGATGATATCTTTATCGTTCTTAAGGATACTGGTAAGGGACTTCCTGAGAATGAGACCAAGCATATCTTTGAGCTAAACTACCAGGGATCCAACAGGATCAGTGGAAATGGACTTGGACTTACTCAGGCCAAGGCCATTGTAGAACACTACGGCGGAACAATTTATGCCCGCAGCCCGCAGGGTAACGGAATGGGTATCTACATCCAGTTGCCAACGACCTGATCACTACGCTTTCTATAAGGGGGAAGTATGAGAGATAACCAGAGGATTTTTATATTTCTGATGACATTTTTTACAGTTATAGCGCTGGGATCACTACTGTTCTTGTCACAGACCGGATCAGCGTTTAACAGGACCAACAAGTCATTAGGAGCTGAGACTGCAGTGCTTAAGCAGTCGATCTTAAATAAGCACGAAACTGTAACTGAAGAAGTGGCAACAGAACCTGCTGTGGAGCCTCCGGTAGTTGAGGATACAATGGCTTCTATTGCTGAGGCTTCAGTAGAGCCAGAGCCGGAAGTAGTTCAGGAGCCAGAACCTGAACCTGAGCCAGAACCAGAGCCTGAGCCACAGATAAGGTATTTTTCTTATAAGGTTGACACCACAGTTACTATCTTAAGACTTAGGGAATCACCTTCAGAGTTTTCAGAGGTTATAGCCAAGCTTGCCAAGGGAAGCACAGGATATGTGCTCCAGCCTGGTAATCAGTGGTGCAGAGTTGTTTCATCAAAGGGAAATACCGGTTATTGTTCTACTGATTATCTCATTCTTACCGAGATGACCAAGGAAGAATTTCCTGAGAAATACAGAGAAGCAGTTGATGCACCAGAAGATTCTCTTTCAGCACCTTTTGAGAGCCATATAACTAACAAAGATACATTTGTAGCAGGTGAAGCTACACAGGAGTCTACAGAGGCTTCTGCTGAAGTTTCTTCAGAAGCATCTACTGAAGCTTCGCAAGAGGCAGGAAGTGAGACAGAGACGTCACAGATCAGCACAGAGCCTGACAATGGCTGAGCAGAGGTAAGTGATATGCGTAAATTTGTTGATGGAATGATGGCCGGAGAGCGGGAAAAAGAGAAAAACCGAAAGGCCAGGATTCAGAATGAAGAGAAGGATATCGACAGTGAAGAGGGAGAAGTAACCTACATGTATGATGTCCGAAAACCCATGGCTTTCATCAACGAAGGAGAGCATGGAGTATTTGATATAACTAAACAGACTGGCCTTAATACTGCCAAGAGCGTATTTGATAAAGGGTCAATTTTTAAAACCTGATAGATCTATTCATATCGACAACATGAGGGGCGTAAGATATGGGAAGTTATGAGCAGGATAGAAACGGTAAGCCGTTCAAAGACTATACCGAGTACATGCAGTACATGTTTGACTGCGTAAACGGTTGTCTCGACACATATATTTCCAAAATGAAGGTCACCTTTGCCAACGGCGAGGGTGGTTATAAGAACGTGCTTTATCCTGATATTGAGCTGGCTGGAGATGCCTGTAAGAACAGACTCCAGGCATCCTACAAGGAGAGATTCGGAGGCGGAGAGTCTTCAGAACCGTCTAAAGCTGATGGCGGCAGTGACGACGATATTTCAGATGAAGATGCACAGGATGCTGAAGATCTCTTTGGGGGTCTCTTTGGATCTGATGAAGACAGCGATTCTGACAGCGACAGTGATGACAACATCGATGATGATCTGATGCGCCTTCTTGGCAATTTCGCATCTGAAAATCCCGTAGATGAAGAGGAAGAGTCAGAAACGGAAGTCTGGGATGAGATTGACAAGGATACCAAGATCCCGGTTCTTGAGAGACTTCGCATAATAGATGAGAGAGCAGAGCTTACACTGGCTGAGGGCATTGAGCTTCCATTTTATGAGCTGTGTAAGCGTCTTAAGTTTGAGCAGTTTACCAAGTTCTGTTTTGCCTGCGGAATCCTTTCTTCAACTCAGACTGATTACGCCGGCGTTTTCCATATCATCAACGAAAACAGTATGCTTTCTGCGCCTACAATTGAGTCTGCAGCCAAGGTCTTCTATGGCTCAGAGTTTTCCATAACCGGCGCTTACGGTGACATGAGTGCCTGTCTTGAGCAGCTCCTTCCGGTGCTTCCTCTGCAGGTACAGGGCAGTATGCCTTTTTCAACAGTTGTTTCCCCAGACAAGAGAATAATCGACTTCCTGTTCGGTAGAAATCCTCTTCTTCTTGATGAGAATTACGACCGATTTATCAGCATGCTCACAGATGATAAAGAGCTTGATCCCGTCATGGCCAACGAGGGAAGACTTGAAGCTATGAAGACTTCCTACGGCGACGGCGTAAGGATCTTTTATTACTACGGTGATGACGGCAGCGGAAGAAAGTTCTTTGTTAAGCAGTTCTGCAGGGACAATGGCCTTAAAGCAATTGCCATCAACTGCAAAAAGCTCTTTAACTATGATTATCAGTTCGTTGACAGGGCACTCTGGTCCGTTACCAGAGAGTGTATTCTGGCAAAAGCCTGCTGCTGTCTGACAGAACTTACCTACAGGGACGAGGAAAAAGAAAAGTTCTTCGGCTACATGGATCTGGCTTTCTCAAAGCTTACGGAAAAGAACATCCTGGTATTTGCCATGAGTAAGCTCTATATCGACTTCAGAGAAGTAACAAAGAGCCAGTTCACGGACCTGGAGCTCCCGACACCGAGTACCGGCGAGCGCCAGACCTGCTGGGAGTATTTCGCACAGAACTATGCGCTGGCAGATGAAGTTGATCTTCTTGAGATGTCGACAAAGTTCCTGTTTACACCGGGAAAGATCCACGACGCTCTTGTGAAGGCCAAGTCCCTTTCAAACATGGAAAGTCTCGATAAGATCTCAAGGCCCTGCCTCTTTAAGGGATGCTATGCCCAGATGAGTTCTGAGCTCTCGCAGAAGGCCACCAGAGTAGAAGCCAAGTTTGGTTTCGAAGACATCGTTATGAACGAGAGCCAGAGAGAGACAATAACCCATGCCATAGAGCAGATGAACTTCAGAAAACAGGTATATGAGTCCTGGAACTACACCAAGAAGTACCCTTACGGCCGTGGCCTTACGGTTCTTCTATTCGGTGCTCCCGGTACCGGTAAATCCATGATGGCCCAGGTTATAGCCCATGAGCTTAACCTCGAGCTGTACCGTGTAGATATTTCCAAGGTTGTGGACAAGTACGTCGGTGAGACTGAGAAATCCCTGTCCATGATCTTCAGAGAAGCCAAGAAGTGTAACGTCGTACTGTTCTTCGACGAGTGTGATACCATCTTCGCGAAGCGTTCCGACGACGGCGGTTCAAACCAGGCTTCAGCCAACAACAAGACAGCCCTCCTGCTTCAGGAAATGGAAGCTTACGACGGCGTCTGCGTGCTGGCCACAAACTACAAGCACAACATCGATCCTGCGTTCTTCAGACGTATGAAATATATCGTGGAATTCCAGTTCCCGGATGTGGATACAAGAGAAATGCTCTGGAGAACCACTATTCCGAAAACAACTCCTCTGGCAGACGACGTGGACATCAGGTTCCTTGCCGAGAAATTCGAGTTTGCCGGTGGTAATATCAAGAACTGCATCCTCAACGCGGCGTTCCTTGCTGCGGCTGACGAGGATGCCGGCGGTGAAGTTCACATGAAGCACTACCTGAACGCTATCAAGTACGAGTTCGTAAAGGTAGGAAAAGTCTTCACGAAAGCGGACTTCGAGCCCTACGCCGAGGAAGTCGGGCTGGCGTAACGCAGTTTTTTATGAGGGAAAGAGTATGGATATTAAGAGACAATTCAAAAACTTAAAGGCCGGAGCAAAAAAGGTTTGTGTGGGTATGCTCATCTTAAGCCTTCTTTGCACTGCCACCGGAATCGGTTCGGTATTTGTATACGCAGACGAAGAAGAGCAGCTTTTACAGGGACCCTTCACGGACCTTGCCGAGGAAGAAGAGCAGGAACCCGGGGAGGGCGAGACAGAACCCGAGGGTGAAGGCGGGGATGATGCGGCGCACATCCACACCTACGGCGACTGGCTCTATGACGGAGACGGAACCCACTACAAGGAATGCAGTGAGTGCGGAGACCGCATAAGCGAGGCCTGCAGTTTTGACTCCTATATCACAAACTACAACGGCACTCACTTAAAGAGGTGTTCAACCTGCGGAAATTCAGAGGATGAGGACTGCACTTTCGGTGAACCCGTGGTAAGTGCCGACGGAACTGAGGTTACTGTAACCTGCATCTACTGCGGCTATTCAGAGACCATGCCTAATGAGGACTATGTTCCTGAGGATGACGAGCCGGAAGATGTTCCGGAAGAGGACAGGAAATCCAGCTCCAGCAAGGAAGAAGAGAATAACGGCCCTCTCGAGTTCGACAAACTCTTCAGTACTCCTCCTACTCCGGCAGAAAAACTGATATTCAACGGAGAGAGACAGAATCTGTTTACCAACGTGGGAGAACAGCTCACCACTGAAGAGCAGGAAGCTCTGGGAATACTTGATATTTCATATTCCGGTCCCGACGTTAAAGAGGGTATCAAGGCTGATACCTATGAATCTATCGTAGAGGTAGAATACAGGTGTATCGGCGCTGATGGAGAACCCGGAGACTATACTGCTACAACTACATATTACATTGAGATAGACAAAGCCAATTTTGCAAGAGACGTTGTCTTTTCACCCGATTCAGATTCCATAAGTTATATAGAGGCGGAGGAGGTTGAGCCTTTCTACAAACTTACCTTTAACGAAGGTAAGATGTCCCTCAACACAAATTACAGCTTCGTAAGTGAAGGAGACGACTTATCGACCATTCCGGAAGTCGGAATGTCTGCTACCTATAAGTTCAGAACAACAACTCCTGAACTCTTTTACGACGAGACGGTTAGCAAGTCTGTCACAGTAGAAGATATTGCGCTGACTTATAACGACTCTTCCGACATGGACTACGCGTACCATGACAGTCTTACGATCGGTGTTCCTGAAGGATATGGAATATCCAAGAGCTCAGGTGGTCCCTTCACAAAGACCATAGAGTATATACAGAGCCAGGAAAGTCAGTTCTACGTTTATGTACAGAAAAACGACACAAATAAGATCGTCAAAAAGCAGGTGGAGCCCTTTGAGATCACCGAGGACGACCTTCCGGAAGATTTCATCGAGACTTACCCTGAGTTCCATGACGAAGTGGAGCTTTCGGGCTCAGATATTGAGCTTATGTCAAAGGCACCGGTACTGGATGATGCTTACATCAAAGAGACGGGTTATGCAAAGGTAAGCTACGGTTTCAGAAATACCGAGACCGGGGATGTTGTATATGATAAATCCCCTACAGCAAAGGACAAGGGAAGATACACCTTTGACTTCATTATAGTTGTTCAGAAAAAGGCCGGAGAAAGCCCTGAAGTTCTTGACAGCGGAAGGGATTATTCCTCGCTGGTTGTAAAGAACATCGGCCATTCCGATATCACCTATACTGCCGTTGCGGACGATTATCAGTCCCTGGATTCGGCCACGGATATCCTCGACTTCTACAATGTTAAGGATAAGGGGTCCCAGCTGCAGAAGGATACCCATTACACCGTAACGCTGGATCAGGAAGCATCCTACTACGAGACGGGAAAAGAAATAACTCTGACCTACACCGGCGTTAAGGAGGCAGAAGGAGCTCACGGTGCCTATTATACAGGAACCACCACACAGACGATAAAGGTGAGCCCTGTTACTGTCCTTATAAACGGTGAGGCACAGAAAGAAAAATACGACGACGCTGTAACTATCACAGCTGACGGCTATACCATCAGCGATACACCTGATGGTACCTTTAATACAGAGTTTGAGTACAGCACTCCTTGCAGCGACCTTGACCTTACGCTCTATTTCAAGAAGGACGGAACTTCAAGGGTCGTATCCCAGGTTATTGAGGATCTGAACATCGGCGGTGCGGCTGACGTTGTTGTCCTCTATGACGGCAAAGAGGAAATGAAGCCCTATTACTACGATTCTGTAAGAATTTCAGCTAAGGGCTACACAGTTTCAAAGACCAAGGACGGTTCCTACGCGGGAGCTTATGCTGTTGACTATGATGCTTCCAAGAACATGCAGCCGGTTGATGACTTTGTGCTCTTCTTCAAGAACACTGAAACCGGTATTGTTTACCAGAAGACCATTTCAGGCCTCAATCTCTATGAGACACCTGAGATTGAAATTCTTTATAACGGAGACGAGCTTCAGGACTGGTACAGCGATGATGTAAAGATTACAGCTAAGGGGTATACTGTTTCCGATGAGGAGACTACAGGCTTTAAGACCTCCTACACCATGTCGGGAACCGGCACTGTATCCAAGAAACTTTACTTTAAGAATGATGCCGGAACACAGGACTACATGGTTGTTGTCTGCATCGACCGGACTCCGCCCGAGGGCTCAATCAAGGTTGGCTCCAAGAGCAGCAGTAAGTTCAAGAAACAGGACGAAGAACTTGATTATATAAACAGCCAGAAGAACGGTACGGTTACATCCTC
>JAEEGH010006813.1_pt1 | contig 27804 bp, 23 predicted proteins | sample 9134181 | NCBI WGS metagenome assembly JAEEGH01 (sample SAMN16246544, study PRJNA631951) | gut metagenome | biome: gut microbiome; feature: rumen; material: DP-attached | host: Bos | place: Iran: Karaj | collected 2018-10 | reverse complement strand
TGTTGATGCTCCGGTGACTTCTCCAGTGATGCTCTTTTTTACTTCTATTTCAGCTTTGGCGGCTCCGCTGATATCTACCCTGACGGTCTTTGTCTGGAAGCTTTCTCCGTCAAAGTTGGATGCGCCGCTGCAATCCAGGCTGGTTTTGTCTGCCGCTCCCTTTATGCTTACCTTGGATGCTCCGCTCAGGTCTGCCTTCAGGTCATCGGCAGTGTAGGTGAGGAAAAGCTTGGCGGCTCCGCTGGCATCCAGTGTGATAATGTTGCCGCTTCCGGCAGAAACAAGCTCGGAGGCTCCGCTGGCGTCTATCTTCAAATCGTTTGCGCTCAGTTTGCTTATCCTTGTTTTGGAGGCTCCGCTCAGGTCTATTTTGCAGGTTTTCTCCGAGAAGTTGTCCTTTACATTTAGGGTTGCGGCTCCGCTCAGGTCTATAACCTCTAGAGCCGAAAGACCGACTGTCACCTTAACCGGCCCTTTGAGGTTCTTGCTGTTTGAAAACCATCTGGTGCCTCCGAAGCTATAACCGTTCTCTATCCTGAGGACCAGAACGCCGTCCTTTTCGCTGACGATTATGTGTTCCAGGGTTTTGGCTGGAGCGGATATCTCGACTCTGCCTCTGTTGCCTGAAGTAGCTGTTATTTCGAATACGCTTCCGGCTTGGATCCCTCTCAGGGAAGAGATCTTATAGGATTTGGTGCTGAGGTTTTCATCAGCCTTGCTGTCTGATTTTACCACAATTACCTTTCCGCCTTGTGCAAAAAGATTTGCGGATAATAATGATGCTGCAATAAGAAATGCTGCAAAAAACTTTTTCATATCTGTATTGTTTATTCGTTTTCGTTATTCATCGCGATGAAGGTCTGTATCTTTTTCAGTCCTTCCATCTTCTGGTTGTAATACTCCTTGATTATTCTCTGTTTTTCTTTCTTTGAGAGATTCTCAGGGAGCTGGAGAGCCATCAGACCGTCTTCATCCGATAGGATTGAGGAGATGGAATAGTTCAGATCCTCAAAGTCCTGGACTGAGAGATTCTCTCCTTCTTCAAGTAGTTGGTTACCAAGGGCCTGGAGGCTGGTGACATAACCGCTTTCCATTTGCTCGAGGGCGGCTGTGCCGTTACTCTTTCCCAAGAACAGGACGACTGCCAGGACACAGATGGCAGGGGAGAGCACCCAGGCTGCTTTTTTTCCGAAGCTCATGTCGCTGAGTATCATCCTCACTTTCTGGATGAAAGAAGGCCTGGCCTGAAGCTTCTGCATGAATCTTTCCCTGTGGCCTTCCGGCATCTGTATGTCTTCCATATCCATTCTGTTTTGCTCGAAGAGTTCTTCCAGTTTGTCTTTTGTTGTCATAATGATATTCCCTCCTTTTTCAAGTGTTCGGAAAGCATCTGCCTTCCTCTCATGAATTTGCTTCTTATCGAATTCTCGTTAAGAGATGTTATCTGCGCTATCTCTTGGTAATCATAACCTTCTATAAGTTTCAGAGACACGATCTGGCGGCAGCTTCCCGGAAGCCGGGCTATCAGGCTGATGATCTTTCCGATCAGGTTGCTCCCTCTTGTGTTTTCCTCTGCGATTCCGTCTTCACCGTCTGAAGCGTAGAGCATTTCCTTCTTTACGGATTCCTCCGTGCGCCGTCTTCTGAGGATATCCAGGGACTTGTTTACGCAACTTCTGGAAAGGTAGGCTCCAAGGTTTTCGATCTTATCTAGGTCCTTCTGAGCGCATACCTTCAGAATCGTGTCCTGCATAACGTCTTCCGCCTCCTGTGGATTGCCCAGTATACGATAGGAAGCAACATACAGCTTGCGGGAGTACTCGTCGTAGATATCTTCGATTATGCCGGTTTTTATCTTCATTCCACAATTATGACGTGCGCTTTTGACATCTGTTGCAATTTAGGCATTAAAAAAGTAAATTTGTGTGCATTGTTTGGAAATATCAATCAAAAGGATTTTATATGAATAATTCTATTTTCAGTTTTCCGGTTCCGGCAAACGAGCCTGTTAAAGGTTATCTGGCTGGAAGTCCGGAGCGTATCGCCATTGACGCAGAGCTTAAAAGACAGAGAAAAACCGTTGTCGAGATTCCGCTGATCATCGGAGGCAAGGAAATCAAGACCGGTAATATGGGAGATGTGGTTGAACCTCACAATCACAAGCATGTGCTGGCAAGATATCATAAGGCCGGCGAGAAAGAGGTCAAGATGGCCGTTGATGCGGCAATGAAGGCTCATAAGGCTTGGGGAGAAACTCCTTGGACCACAAGGGCTGCTATTCTCCTGAAGGCCGCAGATCTTATTGCCGGAAAGTACAGGGCACTGATCAATGCATCCTGCATGCTCGGCCAGAGCAAGAACATGTTCCAGGCAGAGATAGATTCAGCATGTGAGCTGATAGACTTCCTCCGCTATAACGCCGCCTACGCTTCAGAGATTTACGCTATGCAGCCTAAGTGCGCTCCTGGTCAGCTGAATTCTATGGAATACAGACCTTTGGAAGGATTCATCCTTGCGGTTACCCCTTTCAATTTCACATCCATCGCTTCCAATCTGAACATGACTCCTGTGCTTATGGGCAACACCACTGTATGGAAGCCATCCACAACCGCACTTCTTTCCAACTACTATATCATGAAGGTATTTATGGAAGCGGGTCTTCCAGCCGGAGTTGTGAACTTCGTTCCAGGTCCTGGAGCAGTAATCGGAAAGGTTGCATGCGCAAGTCCGGATCTTGGCGGAATCCACTTCACCGGTTCCAGCGCTACGTTCTACGGGCTTTGGAAGACTGTAGGAATGAACATCGACAAGTACAAGACCTTCCCTCGTCTGGTTGGAGAAACCGGTGGCAAGGATTTCATATTCGTTCATCAGAGTGCTGATCCTGAGGTTGTTGCCAATGCTGCCTTCTGCGGATCGTTTGAGTTCGCCGGCCAGAAATGTTCGGCAGCCAGCCGTATGTACTGCCCTAAGAGTCTCTGGCCAAAGGTTCTGAAAGGACTGAAGGACAGGTGCTCCAAGGTTAAGGTAGGGGATGTCATGGATCCTGAGAACTTTGTGAATGCAGTTATCGACGAGCCTTCTTTCGATAATATCGCAAAGGCAATCAACTATGCGAAGAGAAGCAAGGACGCCGAGGTAGTTATCGGCGGCCAGTGCGACAAGAGTGTCGGATACTTTATCCAGCCTACCGTAATCGTTGCCAAGAAGCCTCATTTCAAGACTATGGAAGAGGAACTCTTCGGACCGGTTCTGACAGTGTATGTATATGAGGACAAGGAACTTGACAAGGCTCTTGAACTCTGCGACACTACATCTCCTTACGGCCTTACAGGCTCAGTATTCGGCCAGGACAGGATGGCTTGCGAGTATATTTGCGACAAGCTCCGTTATTGCGCTGGTAACTTCTATATCAACGACAAGCCTACTGGAGCCGTAGTTGGATTGCAGCCATTCGGCGGCAGCCGCGCCAGCGGAACCAACGACAAGGCCGGAAGTTCATTCAACCTTATGAGATGGGTTACTTCCAGGGCTATCAAGGAGACTCTGGTTCCTCCTACATCGTGGAAATATACTTATATGAAATAACTTTTAATCATTTATAAAATGGCTAAATCCGTACATCAGCTCCATATGGAGGCAATGGTTGTAGATACCCATTGCGACACTCCGCTCAGAATAGATGAGGAGCACGCAGACCTCGGCGTCAGGAGCAACGAGGGACACAATGATTTCATAAGGATGAAAGAAGGCGGTCTGGACCTTATGTTCTACGCAATATTCACCCGTGTAAGGCTCACTCCTGACCAGTCTACCGTACAGGCTGTCAGACTGATAGGGGAAACCAAGGATATGATTGCCGCTAACCGCGACAAGGTCGCCCTGGCATATTCCGTACGCCACGCCCGCGAAATCAAGAAGAGTGGCCGCGGCGCCATAATGCTTGGAATGGAGAATGGTTCCCCGATCCAGAATGACCTGGCACTTCTTCACGAGTTCTATCGTATGGGAGTAAGGTACATCACCCTCTGCCATTGCGCTCACAACCAGCTTTGCGACAGCTGCGCACCAAAGGAGGCACACTGGCATGGACTTTCTCCTTTCGGAAAGAAGGTTGTAGCCGAGATGAACCGCCTGGGAATGATCGTGGACGTAAGTCACCTTTCAGACGAATCATTCTATGATTGCCTCAAGTATTCCAAGGCTCCTATAGTTGCTACACACTCCTGCTGCAGAGCACTTTGCAAGCATCCAAGGAATATGACAGACAAGATGATAAAGGATCTTGCCAAGGCCGGCGGAGTTATCCAGATCAACTTCTATCCGGCTTTCCTCAGCGATGCCTACGGCACTGACGAATACTTCGACGCTGCCGACCGCTATGATGCCTCTATGAAGGCATATTGGAGAAGCGGCAAGAAAGGCAAGAAGGAAATCGCCGAGTTCAAGAAGCAGACAGCCTATATAAAGAAGAATTTCCCTTCTCCTTCATACAAGCTTCTGGTTGATCATATCGAACATGTAATAGACCTTGTAGGAATAGATTACGTCGGTCTTGGTTCAGATTATGACGGCATCGAAATGCCTCCTATCGGACTTGAGGACGTAAGCAAGTTCGAGGTTATCACCCGCGAACTCCGCCACAGGGGATATTCAGACGAGGATATCAAAAAAGTACTGGGTGAAAACTTCTTGAGAGCTTTCACCCAGGTAGAGGATATGGCGCTGACACTATAGTTTATTTGTCTGCGACAGGCTCCATTAGACCGGCTTCCTTGAGAATCCGGTCTATTTTTTGAACCATATCCCAACGATCCTTGTCGTTGCGGTTCTCGAATACCAGGACTGTAAGGTCTGCCTCAGGGAAGAAACCCTCGTAAATCTGGAATCCGCCGTTGTCTCCGGTATGGTAAACCTTCTTCGGATAGCCAGGCTGCTGCTCCAGGAACCAGCCGTAGCCATAGAAAGTGTTGTCTCTGTTTTGGTAGGTGGAGAACTTGCTGCCGGATACATTGTTAACATAAGACCAGGCCTCTTCCTTTGCCCTGGCAGGGATTATCTTGTTGTCTCTCATAGCCTTGATCCACTCAGCGAATTCGTGTGTGGAAGTGTAGATTCCGCCGTCTGCCTTGGTGGCGAAGAAGGTTTCCTCACCGTAATCGCACTCCTGGAACTTGTTGTGAGGTGTGCCGTCATCAACCTTTTTCTCGGCCTGTGCGGAAACTGCTCCAGCCGGTTTGTCTGAGTCCACGCTGGCTGTTTCGTTTCCATCCTCGAAGATGTAGCCATGGGCCATGTTAGGGATCTTAGGCTCGTTCTCTACGGAAAAATAAAGAGTTGAAAGCATTCTGGCAGGAGTGAAGATATTCTCTTTCATCCACTCGTCAAATCCCTTTCCGGTAAGCTTCTCTATGAACAGGTAAAGCAACTGGAAAGTAGGGTTGATGTACTGGTACTCGGTACCAGGGGTGAAGTTAAGTTCCTTAAGACCTTTCATATACTCGATGGACTGCATGTCCGTGCAAGTGAGCATAAAGTTGCGGTCTGTTCTTGGACGGGTATCCGGAATACCTGAAGCATGGCTCATCAGATGTGCTGGAGTAATATCTGAGAACGGTGCCTTTTTCTTTGGAAGATAAGGAATTACGAGAGGGGAGACATCGTAGATGCTCTTGTGGATATCCAACTTCCCTTCCTCTGCGAGCTTGAGGATTGCAACTGCTGAGAACTGCTTTGAGCAGGATGCGATGTTGAAGAAGGTGTTGCCGTCTATCTTATATCGACGGGCGAGGTCTGAATAGCCGTAACCCTTGTCAAAGAGGACGGAATCTCCTTTCATTATCAGGACGGCGCCACCAGGCTCGGCGAACATTGTGTCGATAGGGGCGTACCTGTCTATGAACAGGGAATCAACTTTTTGCATTGCATCGGCAACTGGATCTGCCGCTTTCTTTTCTGTACAGGCAATCATGGCTGAGATTGTTAATGTCAAGAGTAAAATGCGTTTCATATCTTTATGTTATTGTGTTTCAAATTTTTCCCGAAATCAGACTCTTTCTGAACAGATCCAGGGCAGAGGCGGCAAACCTCTCTATGTTTATCTTACGGGTGCTCTTGGAGACGATGGTTGATGTAACTGTTCCCTTAGGGCCGCTTACAGCCATCCATAGAGTTCCGACAGGTTTCCCCGGAGTAGCTCCGCTTGGGCCCGCAATGCCGGAGGTGGAAATGGAGTAGGTGGTTCCGAGTTTCTTTCTTACTCCTTCAGCCATCTCCTTAACGCACTGGCTGCTAACCGCACCGAACATTTTAATGGTGCCTGGGTGTACCCCTAATGTATTTATTTTCACTGAATTGTCATAGCTGACAACACTCCCCCAGAAATAGCGGCTGGAGCCAGGAATTTCAGTCAGCAGGTGGGCGAGATAACCGCCCGTGCAGGACTCTGCGGTGCTGATGGTAGCACCTCTTTCCAGAAGCAATTCTCCGGCAACTGTCTGGGGATTGGTATCTCCCTCTCCGTAAACTGCATCGCCGAGAATGGTCTTGAGGGAAGAAGCGTATTTGTCGAGTTCCTCCTTGCCCTCCTTTTCCCCGATTCCATAAATTGACAGGCGAAGCCTAACTCCCAGGATAGGGTTGGGCAGGTAAGCAAGATGCAGGTTAGCCGGCAGAGAATCCTCCCACTTTTCAATCTTCTTGCTCAGGACGGACTCTGCGATGCCGAAGGTGCAGATTGTTCGGTGGAATATCTTGTCAAGCTTGTAATGTGCTTGAATGGCGCTTATTACGTCTTCAGTTGCATATTCGGTCTCAAAAGGGACCCCGGGTAAAGAGAACAACAGGTTGTCTTTGCCGAACCTCTCCTTTTTGAAGTTGAACTGCATGATAGGGGCTGTACCGATCCTGTTAGGAATCACCGTGCAGTTTTCAGGAACGTATGCTTGCTGGCGATTAATGTCCAGCATCTGTATTCCCCTTGCAGACAATAAGTTCTTTATGATATTGTATTGCTTTTGGCTGCGGACGTACTTGTTGCTGAGGCTAAGGGTCATAAGGACATTTTTGGTGATGTCATCCTTTGTCGGGCCCAAGCCTCCGGTAGTTATGACTATCTCGCTGCGTCTGAGGCATCGCTTAAGTGTATTGAGGATGTCTTTTTTTGAATCAGAGCAGGAAGCCATATGTATGACCTTGATTCCTATCTTGTTAAGAGCTCTTGCCAGAAAAGCGGAATTAGTGTCCGTAATCTGGCCGATGAGAATTTCGTCTCCGATTGTCAGAATTGTTGCTGTAATCATCTCTAAGCTTTTTGTGAGGTCTGCAACTTTCTTTCGGTGAGAGTTTTAGCTATGTATTTATTGATCTTTTTCACGAACTTCGGTCCGTTGTAAATCCATCCGGTATAGATTTGTACAAGAGAAGCACCGTTATCCAGGAGTTCAAGAGCTTGCTGTGGAGTCATGATACCTCCGCTGGCAATGATAGGCAGATGGCCCCTGGTTTTGTGACGTATATACTTTACAAGTTCCAATGTCCTGTTGTATAAAGGTTTACCGCTTAGGCCTCCCTTCCCTACCTTTGAGATATAAACCTTGGAACTCTTAAGGTTATCCCGATTTGCCGTAGTATTGGCGGCAATTATGCCGTCCAGGCCTGATATGAGTACCAGGTTGATCACATCGTCAAGATACTCCCTTTCAACGTCAGGCGAAATTTTCAGAAGAATAGGCCGGTACTCATCGTACATTATTCTCAGTTCCAGCAGTTTGTCGATGATAGGGGTGATGTTCTCCAGGCTCTGGTTACTTGCAGCATCCTTGACATTCGGGCAGGAAACGTTCAGAACGAAATAATCTACGAAATCGTACATATATTCGAAGCACAGCTCATAATCCTTATAGGCATCAGCCATAGGGGTTTCCCTTCCTTTTGTAATGCTGCATCCGATAGGGCAGGAATTGCGGTGTTTCTGAATGTATGAAATTGCGTGCTTGATACCCTTGTTATTGATACCCATCCTGTTGATAATGGCCTGATCCTTAGTCAGACGGAAGCATCTGGGTTTTGGATTTCCCTCTTGCTCCCTAGGGGTCAGGGAACCTATTTCAACGAAACCGAAACCAAAGTTGGCTATAGCGTTGAATGCGTCTCCGTTCTTGTCGAATCCTGCCGCCAGGCCGACAGGGTTGGAGAACTTGACTCCAAACACCTCCCTTTCCAGAACAGGTTTTCTGTAGTTGTAGAACAACCTTATCAAATTAGGAATAACTGGAATCTTATCCAGCAGCTTGATAGTGGAAATAGCAAAGTCGTGGATCTGTTCCGGTTGCCAGAGAAACAATATGCTTCTTATTAGCTTATACATATACCTTGTTATATATATAAGACAAATTTAGCAAATCTATTTCTCAAATGACTCAAACGTTCCGTCTGAATACAGAAGTATGACTTTAACAGGCGATGAAGCCTTGTCTGAGACGATTTTTTGCCCGGTAGGGGCCGGATTTTCATCAATTTTTGGATTCTCAGGAGGTTCAGGGGCCGTTATTTCCGGCTTAATCTCTTCTTTCTCAGGCTGTTTCATTGCATTTACCCTTCTCTCCAGTTCTCCTTCTTCCAGAGCAGGATAAGGATGATAAGCCTGTTTTTCCTCTTCTGGAGGAAAATCACCCACTGTTTCATCAGGAAAGTCTTCTTGAGGAAGGTCTGAAAAACCGAAGAGATTACCGTTCTCATACTGGGGTTCTTCAATAGTGTCTGATTGACTCAAAATAGGGAGGGGATTAGTGTCTTGTACTTTTGTGTTATTCTGACGCGAAACAATTGCGTCATCAAGACGCTCTCCTTTAAAATTAAGATCGGGATTTTTGTAAGGTCTTCCTTCTCCCCTGAGCAGCCACTCGATATTCAAATTCGGCAATTTTGTCATAATTGCCAAAATGAAGTCATAACTCGGATTGTTCCGTCCGGAAAGAAGGTTGCTCAAAGTTGACCTCTGGATCATCAAAAGTGAAGCCATTTGGGCCGCCGATAATTTTTCCAGATTGAGTATGGTCTGTAATCTCTCTTTCATATATGAAAACTGATATCTTTAACAAATATAGACATACTTATCGAATTTTGCAAATCTGGACTGATTTTTACCGTTAGTTCACAAAAACGGCATAATTGCGCAGTTTTTTGTGATAGGCCTTACAGAGCCCTCTAAGGGGTATGCGCAAAAAATATCTATATTAAAGATGCAATTTAGGTTACATATTTTAAAATACAATAAATCAGATAGATAAGCTAATTTTTTATATAAAAATCGCGCCTAATTACGCACATTGCTACCCAAATAGCCCCCATACATCTCAATACTACTATAAATGACAATATATAAGTTACTGAAAATACGATAATTATAAAGTTATTATTTTTACCATTACAAAAAGTTATACCCTGCAGAAATCCAGCATATCTTAATTACGCAATTTGGCTGTTCGATGTTGTGAATTGTGAACAATCTGTGTTCAAAGATGTGAAATTCGAAAAAATGAAAATCCCCTGTTTTTAGAGATTTCTTCTTTCGTGGGCAATTATGTATCTTTGCACAAAACAAAGCAAATTGAAGCCTGAAATCAGAATATCGGATTATACCTATCCCCTCCCCCAGGAGCGGATAGCCAAGTACCCCCTTCCTGTCAGAGATCAGTCCAAGCTGCTGGTCTTCTCGGAGGGAAATTTGGAGGATGATATTTTCCGGAATCTTGCAGCCCATATTCCCGGAAAATCCTTTATGGTATTCAACAATACCAAGGTGGTCCCGGCTAGGCTGTTTTTCCGGAAAACGACCGGTGCTTTAATAGAAATACTTTGCCTTAACCCTATTTTTCCTTCCGAATACGTGGCTAATTTTGCCCGTCAGGGCTTCTGTGATTGGAGTGTTGTAATAGGAAATGCCAAGAAATGGAAGGGCGGACAGGTGCATTTTTTCTCGGAAAACGGGTTCGAAGGCCTGAATTTCCGTGCAGAATTGCTGGAAAAAGGAGAAGGCAAGGCCTCTAAGGTCCGTTTCTTGTGGGATGGGGACAATACATTCTCAGAAGTGCTTTCCAAATGTGGCCAGGTGCCTATTCCTCCATATCTGAATCGCCAGACTGAAGATATAGATAAGTCTCGTTATCAGACGATTTACGCTCATTTTGAGGGATCTGTAGCCGCTCCTACAGCCGGTCTCCATTTCACGGACAGGGTTTTGGCGGACTTGGATTCCAAAGGTGTGGTAAGGGAAAATGTCTGTCTCCATGTGGGAGCCGGAACCTTTGTTCCAGTAAAAAGCGAGCTTATTTCTGCTCATAAGATGCACAGCGAGCCGTTTTCCGTGACTAAATCCTTTTTGGAAGACCTTCTGAAGGCTGTTGAAGGCGGTAATGTGGTTGCTGTGGGAACTACTTCCACCCGTTGTCTGGAGTCCTTATATTATATAGGTGTTCAGTGTCTGGAGCACCCGGATTCCCCACTGGAAGAAGTGGGACAGTGGGATCCGTATGAGAGGGATTATGCATACTCGACCAGAGAGTCCTTGGAAGCCATAATCTCGTATATGGATGGTAGAAAGTTGCAGACCCTGGTGGCCGGAACTTCAATTATTATTGTTCCTGGATTCCGGTATCGCATTGTAAATATGCTTGTTACGAATTTCCATCAGCCTCAGAGCACCCTTCTGCTTCTTATATCCGCCTTTATCGGAGAGGATTGGCGCAAAATATACTCTCACGCTCTTGAAAGCGGCTATCGTTTCCTTAGTTATGGGGACAGTTCCCTTCTTAAGAGAAAGGAGAGAAACTTTTTGTAAATTTGCGTCCAACTCAACGATTATGGCCGCTCTGGACAGCATATTCGATGGCATAAGGCCTTACAACGACAGTGAAATCCCTGCCTCAATAGCCCGTATGCGCACTTTTGAGCATATCGACGATATTGCGCAGTTCCTGAAATTAGACGGCGGTGGCGATACTTTGCGCAAATCATTGGACGAGTGCCATTGTGTAGACGATTTCCAGGATAAAATAATGGCTATGGTGGTGGAGCATGTGCTTTCAAACACCAGTGCGGGCGTGGAATTCACCGGCCTGGATTATTTTACCGGGGGAAAGAAGCATCTGATTCTGGCCAATCACAGAGACATTGTACTGGATCCTGCCATCATACAGCTCATTTTGCATCGTAATCACGTTACTACCACGGAAATAGCGGTTGGAGACAACCTTATTACCTCTCAGTTTATCGAAGACGTCTGCAGGAGCAACAAGATGATAAAGGTCACCCGCAGCACTTCTCCTAGGGAGGTTTATATGTCTTCTATGCTGCTTTCCAAGTATATACGCACTCAGGTGGCATCTCAGACCAGTTCTATCTGGATTGCCCAGAGAAACGGCCGAACCAAAGACGGTCATGACCAGACCGAACAGGGGCTTTTGAAGATGCTCCAGATGAGCGGCAGCGGAGACTTCTACGCTGACATGTGCGAACTGGACATTCTGCCGGCAGCTATATCCTACGAGTTTGAACCTTGTGACGGTCTGAAAGCCAGGGAATTGTTTATTTCCAGAAGGCACGCTTACGTAAAGAAGGAAGGCGAGGATCTCAACAGCATCCTTACCGGTATGGGTGGCTGGAAGGGGCGGATCAGGATCTGCTTTACAGAACCTATACTCCCGTCTGAGATTGAATACTGCGCAAAATTCGAGAAGAATGAAAGGTTCCTGGAACTGGGTAAGATCATTGACAGACAGATTCATTCAGCCTTCTATCTATGGCCGAACAACTATATCGCCGAGGCTATCCTTGCCGAAAGAGAGGGTAGGGAGCCTTTGCGCAAGGCTCGTTACAGTAAGGCGGCCAGAGAGACTTTCATGGCCCATATGGAAGAGCAACTGAACCAGGTCATATCAGAACTGTCTGAAACCGAAGAATTTAAGTCTGAAAGCAAAGAAAATGTGCAGAAAGAGCTCGAAGACATCTTCCTGCACATCTACGCCAATCCTTTGCACTAGTATTTCTTTTCTATCTCGTCTTCACGGTTTTCTATATATTCCACGAAGCGTTTCCTGAGGCTCTCAGGCAGGCTGTTGTCGGCCCTGACCTTCTTCTCGATCTCCCACATCTGGTCTTCCACTTTCTTGGCAGTCCTCTTGTCGCGGTTTTTAAGATGTTTTTCATACTGGGAGAGCATGCCGTAAATGCCGTATTTCTCGCACAGGGAGTTCAGGGTAGGCTTTTCCTGCTCTTTCTTTTTCTTGGCTTCAACTTCTTTCTCTGCGATTTCCTCAGCTACTTCTGTCTGCTTGGATTTCAGAGCGTTGATGACCATATAAATGTTCTGGGTCTTGTCCAGAAGCTCTTGTGCTTCCTTGCGGCTGAAGTCTTTGTTTGACTTGAAAACTATAGTTTTTTCAGTCTGCGGGTTGGAATTCAGCACGGGGATAATGTTTCCCAGATCCTGGGCTTCGAGGCTAAGGCCATCTATCAGCCTGATGCCTTTGTCATCCATCGGTATGATTTCCAGAGATGCCGAATCAATGGCTTCTGGTTTCTCCTTCTTGATTGGCACAGTGGCCTGGATGTTCCATTTTGACTTGTCTTCAGGGTTTTGTGTAAGGAAAAGGGTGACGTCATCGGTGAGGCTGAAGTCTGAAAAGGCAGTTCCGAGGAACTCAACCTGGCTCTTATCCATCAAAACGTCTTCCGTCTTGGAAGTGCAGGATGCCAGGGCTAAAATTGCAATTAGGATGGTAATGGTGCGCTTCATAAGTGTTATTTTAATTGATTGTCGATTCAAATCTCAATGTCAAGTTCAACAGGGCAGTGGTCGCTGCCGAATATCTCCGTATGTATCTTGGCATCTTTCAGCTTGTTATCCAGGCGTTTGGAAGAAAGGAAATAGTCTATTCTCCAGCCCGTGTTCCTTTGGCGGGACTGGAAGCGGTAGCTCCACCAGGAATAAACGCCTTCCAGGTCGGGATAAAAGTGCCTCCAGGTATCGGTGAACCCGGATTCCAGAAGGATGGTGAATTTATCCCTTTCTTCGTCCGTGAAGCCTGCGTTCCGGCGGTTGGTCTTCGGGTTCTTAAGGTCTATCTCCTTGTGCGCCACGTTCATGTCGCCGCAGACGATAACAGGCTTTTTCTTGTCCAGGCCTACCAGATATGCCCTGAAATCGTCTTCCCACTTCATTCTGTAATCCAGTCTCTTGAGTTCTTCCTGGGAGTTAGGGGTATAGACGCAAACCAGGTAAAATGCGTTGAATTCCAGGGTAATGACCCTGCCTTCCCGGTCATGCTCCTCTATGCCGATACCGTATGCCACATTCAGCGGCTCCACCTTTGTGAAGACGGCTGTTCCGCTGTAGCCTTTCTTTTCAGCATAGTTCCAGAAGGACTTGTAGCCCGGGAATTCCAGATCCAGCTGGCCGCTCTGCATTTTGGTTTCCTGGAGGCAGAAAATGTCCGCATCCAGGCTTTTGAATGATTCGGAAAAGCCTTTTCCTTCACAGGCCCTCAGGCCGTTTACGTTCCAGGAGACGAGTTTCATCGCGATTGAATTTTATCTACAACAAATTTAGCAAATATTGCGGGTTCTGGAGAAAATGTTTAAATTTGCAATGACAATGATACGATTTGCATCTATAAACTTCTGGTGGCGCACTTGCGGAATTTCTCTGTAAGTCGGTAACCTGTAGTTTATTATGATATGAGGCATGCTGGCTTACAGCGTGCCTCAAATTTTTTTATTAACTCTCAAAATCCATTTCACCATGAGACAAAAAAAGTATCTGTTAGGCGAATCCGAGATTCCGACCCATTTCTTCAACATGCAGGCCGTAATGCCTAACAAGCCTCTTCCAATCCTCAATCCGGCAACCAGGGAGCCCCTGAAGGCGGAGGACCTTTATCCTATTTTCTGCGAGGAATGCGCCAACCAGGAATTCAACACTACCGACGAGTGGATACCGATTCCGGAAGAGCTCAGGCAGATGTACGCTTCCTACAGATGCACGCCTCTAGTAAGGGCATACGACCTGGAGGAGGCTCTGGGCACTCCGGCTCACATCTATTTCAAGAACGAGAGCGTCAGCCCTGCAGGTTCCCATAAGCTCAATTCGGCTCTGGCACAGGCTTATTATGCCAAGAAGCAGGGTATTACCAATGTCACGACAGAAACCGGAGCGGGACAGTGGGGTGGAGCGCTTTCATACGCGGCCAGCAAATTCGGCCTGGAATGCGCCGTCTATATGGTGAAGGTCAGCTATGAGCAGAAGCCTTACCGCAAGAGCATAATGCAGACTTTCGGCGCGGCGATAACTCCTTCTCCGTCCATGTCCACAAGAGCCGGAAAGGATATTATAACGGCAAATCCGGCTGATAACGGCTCTCTGGGCTGCGCTATCTCCGAAGCTATTGAATTGGCCGTGACTACTCCGGGCTGCCGATACACCCTGGGGTCCGTGCTGAACCACGTATGCCTGCACCAGAGCATAATCGGTCTTGAAGCGGAAAAGCAGATGGAAATGGCAGGGGAGTATCCCGATATTGTAATAGCTTGTTTTGGAGGCGGTTCCAACTTCTCCGGCATTGCCTATCCGTTTATGAGGCACAATATGAAAGAGGGGAAAAAGACAAGGTTCATAGCCGCGGAACCTGCTTCCTGCCCTAAACTGACAAGGGGCAAGTTTGAATATGACTTTGCGGACGAGGCCGGCCTTACGCCTCTTCTTCCTATGTACACCCTGGGCCATAAGTTCAAGCCTTCCAGCATACACGCCGGCGGCCTGCGCTACCACGGGGCCGGAGTGATACTGTCTCAGCTTATGAAGGACGGCTTTATGGAGGCTGTGGACATCGAGCAGACGGAATCTTTCAAGGCTGGAATCCTTTTTGCCCGCACGGAAGGCATAATCCCTGCTCCGGAGTCCTGCCACGCCATTGCCGCTACCATCGCGGAGGCACTCAAATGCAAGGAAACAGGGGAGAAGAAGACCATCCTTTTCAACTTGTCCGGACACGCATTTGTGGATATGGCGGCCTACGACCAGTATATCAGCGGCCAGATGCAGGACTACAGCGTTACTGATGAGGAACTTCAGAAGTTTATATCCGCGGCAGACGCCTTGAACCGATAATAATTCGTATATTTACAATCGTTATGATTGTATTTTATATGAAGAGGTTTTTATCGTTTCTTTTTGTCGTTTTCCTGGCCGCAGGCTATGCCTGTGCCCAGGATCCTGCCGCCATTCCTGACGACAGTTTCTACGAGCAGACTCAAAGACAGAGATTTCCGGTGTTCGGGATGTTCAAGGAAACATATTTCGTTACCGGAATACCCGCCAACACCTCCTCTATAGACAAGCATAACGCGGATGTGCGTTTTCAGGTGAGTCTGGCTCTCAGGGTTGCCAGGATAGACAACGTGGACATCCTTGGAACCTATACGGAAACAGGTGTGTGGCACGTGTATGACACTTCCAGCCCGCTGGTGGAAAACGCCTTCAACCCCGGACTGTGCGTCTACTGGTACGTGAATCCGAAGCTGGACATGATGTTCGGCGGGGACCACATGTCCAACGGCTATATCAACGAAAGGTCCAGGTCTGTAAACAAGGCTTTCGTGGGGGCCATCTACTCCCCGGATGAACATCTGTCTCTGGGCGGAAAGGTCTGGTACGGCTATTACGAGCATATTCCGGGCCTTACGCACTATTTCATCAGAAGGGGGTATATGGCGGCCTGGGCCACATACAAAGCATTTGGCAACCGTCTGAACTTTACGGCCCTGGTAAATCCTTCCAACAAGTTCAAGAACTACAACCTGGAGTTCAACCTTTCCTACAGGCTCAGCGACAAGGGAACCTTCCTGCCTGCCGTTTTTGCCCAGTTCAAGAGCGGTTACTGCGAAACTCTGGTCAATTTCAACAAGTACGAGTCTCACTTCAGGGTAGGGTTCTCTCTGGAGCTCAAGCACGGCTACAACTCGTCAATCCACTAATTTTCAATATAGTATGAAACGGTTATTTTTTGCTGCTATTGTTCTGATGGCTTGTGTTTCCTCTCTTTGGGCGCAGAAGAATCTGCCGCCGCTGGACCAGCTGGCAAGAATCAACGACAGCATAATCGCTGAGGGGCACAATCTCTATTTTTCAGAGAAGATAAACTGGGTGGCCACAGATTATTTGTTTGAGAAATATACTGAAGAGGATGTGGGGGGCAGTTTGACTTCATTTCAAGACAGCCTGTTTTCCTGTATTTTCTGCGACAAAAAAATGGAGAACTGTATTTTAGAACTTCGCTGGAGGGTGACAAATGACGGCATTCAAGAAATGAAGATAGATTCTCCGAGAGCTCTCACCCAAAAGGAAAAAGATGAGATTGAACGCAAAAACAGGCTGGTTCTGAAGATTTTCGAGTTTTATAGCGACAGCATAGCTTCTATTCAACCTGAGTACGGGCAGCTGAATTTTGACTTCTTGCCTGTAAACGAGAACATAACCAGAGTATATATCCTTCAGGGAATTACTTTGGAGGGAATCCTGCCCTGGGGAAATGACTATGGAATAGACATTGACAAAGACGAAAACATTGTCCGCTTTTGGAAATATCACAGGTCGTTCATTCCGGTACAGATCGAGGCCGGAAAAGAGGGGATTCCAATGCATTCTCACCTTGAGGATAATCCGTTCATCACACCAACAGATATCTGCAATTTCCTGCTTTACGGAAGGGATATTTACAAAATGAATTCCTTTGTGGTTCTCAGCAATGCTTTCAATTGCAGTTTCATGTATATGGATTCATCAAAGACGATAGTCACAACACAACATTAATAGACGCTTATGAAAAAGATTTTGACAATTGCTCTTGGAGCAATGGCAATTGCAGCAGTTTCAGCCAGTTGCAAAAGCAGCGGAAACAACGGAGGAGAGGCTGAAGTCAAGGATACGGTAACAGTGGCTCAGGCCGTGGATCCGGAATTTGACGAGGATATTGCTCCGGAAGAGGGACAGGAGGTTTGGAAGAGCTTCGGCGGAACCTACTTCTTCTGGGGAGACGGAGAGGGTCTGGTAGTGGATTTCCCTCTGCCTCAGGAAGGCGGCTGCATTAAGCTCAGCTACAAAGGCGAGGAGTATGAGGCCACCGCAGACGAACAAACCGGAAAGATTGTGGCAAAGGACACTCTCGGGAAAGTGGTGTTCAAGGGCTATTTCTACGACGGGGGTAATACCGTCAAAGGTCTTTTCAAAGGAGAGCCTATTGAAATGGGCGGAAGCGGAGACTAGTCTTTTATCGCGATAATTAATTGAATATGAAAAGAATACTTATTGCCCTGCTGGCAGTCCTGATGATGGCTCCGGCATGGGCTGATGAAGGCATGTGGCTGCCTGTTCTCATCGGGCAGAGAATAAAGGATATGAGAGCCAAGGGTTTCAAGCTCAAGGCCGAGGATGTGTACAGCGTGAACAAGGCCTGCCTGAAGGATGCCGTGGTGCTCTTCGGCTCAGGCTGTACCGGAGAGCTGGTTTCCGGAGAGGGACTGCTTTTCACCAACCACCATTGCGGCTACAGCCAGATCCAGAGGCACTCCAGCGTGGAGCACGACTATCTTAAAGACGGTTTCTGGGCAATGAGCAGAGACCAGGAACTGCCGAACAGGGGATTGACGGTAAGTTTCCTGGAATATATGCAGGATGTCACCGATGCCGTTCTTAAAGGCTATTCCGAGGGGATGACCGAGCGGCAGAGAGATTCCGTGATAAAGGTTAATTCACAGGGACTTGTCGCTGAGGCTGTAAAGGAAGGAAAAGGGCTAAGGGCAAATGTCGAGGCGCTTTTCTATGGCAACCAGTATTTCCTGTTCGTGTTCAGGACATTCCGCGATGTCCGCCTGGTGGGCGCTCCGCCTTCCTCAATCGGAAAATTCGGAGGTGATACCGACAACTGGATGTGGCCGAGGCATACCGGAGACTTTTCCATTTTCCGCATTTACGCCGACAAGGACAACAATCCGGCAGACTATTCTCCGGACAACGTGCCTTACCATCCTAAGAAATTCTTCAAGATTTCCACCAAGGGTGTAAAGGAAGGGGATTTCACCTTCGTTTACGGATGCCCTGGCTCCACCAAGGAATACGTTACTTCCGACGAGGTGGAATATACCGGCAATGTGTCTGACCCTAAGAAGATTGCCCTTAGGACCAAGCGTCTGGACATAATGAAGAAATATATGGCCCAGAGCCAGGCCGTTAGGATCCAGTATTCCTCCAAGGCCGCCAACGTTTCCAACGCCTGGAAGAAATGGCAGGGAGAAGAGAAGGGAATCCGCAGGATGAAGACCGTGGACAAGAAGAAAGAGTATCAGGAAAGGTTCAAACAGTGGGCGAAAGGAACCCGCTACGAAGGTCTTGTGGAGAAGCTGGAGGCCCTGTACGCCAAAAGAAACCCTTATTTCCTTGCATACGAGTACTATAACGAGACCGTTAGGAGCATAGAACTTCTCCAGATTGCATCGGGCGTATTGAACGTTATAAAGAACAAAAGCTCCAAGGATGCGGCAGTGGAGGCATTTTTCAAGGACTATTATCAGCCGATAGACCAGGAGATATTCGTGGCAATGATGAAGGCTTTTGACGCTGAGATGCCAGACGATTTCAAGCCGGAGTATTTCAAGCAGATGCTTAGCCAGTACGGCAGCGTGGAGGCCTGGCAGAAAGACCTGTTCTCCAAATCAATGTTCACCGACAAGGAGAAGGTGCTCGCCCTGACAAAGGACGATACCCAGGCCGTGAAGGACGATCCCGCATATCAGATGTACGACGCGTTCTACAAATGGTATTTCAATACCCTCAGGCCTGTAATCAACGATGTCAACAGCGAGATAAGGCTTGCATACCGCGACTACATGCAGGGACAGATGGATTTTGAGCCTAATAAGCAGTTCTATCCGGACGCTAACCTGACTCTGAGGATCGCTTACGGAAATGTAAAGGGATACAGTCCTGCTGACGGAGTCTACTATTCCCCGGTTTCCACCCTCAAGGGAATCATTGAAAAGGATAACCCGAACATCTTCGATTACAATATTCCTCAGAAACTCAGGGATATATACGCAGAAGGCGGGCATGATAACCAGCCTGTCTGCTTCCTGGCCACCAACCATACTACTGGCGGAAACTCAGGAAGCCCTGTCATTAACGCAGACGGTAACCTGATCGGAATCAATTTCGACAGAGTATGGGAGGGAACGATGTCTGACATCGTATATGACCCTTCAGTTTGCAGAAACATCTCTATTGATATAAGATACCTGCTGTTCAACATCGAGCAGATAGGGCACGCCGGTTATCTGTTTAACGAGATGGTATTTGCGGACTGATCCGCTAGAAATTGAAAATATATCCAACCAGGAAGAACCTGCGGTTGTTATAGGCGGTTTCCGACCAGATATTGCTTTCATCTTCTGAAACATATCTGGTGGTCATCTTCTGCTCCAGAAGGTCTCTTCCTTCCAGGAATATTGTGTGGCGGTTGAACTTCTTCTCTATGCGGCAGTTAAGTGTGTAATACTTGTCGTATGAGTAGAAGGCTCTCGATACCTTGCTGCGGTAGGATATGTCTGAAGACAGGCTCCATCCTCTTTTGAAGTTGAATCCGCCGGAAGCCTTGGCTGTCCAGTAATGGTCTTTCTTGACAGTGCCGGCTGTTTTTGCCTTGCCTTTATAATCGTAATAACTGAAGTCTGCCCTCAGGTAGTACCTTTTGGTGTCGTACCTTAGGTAGTAGGCGGTATTCCATATCTTGCTGTAGGATGTGTTCACCCAGGTGAAGAACTTGACTTTCCTCGAGCCGATATAATCTTCATAAAAAGTCTGCTCCACCTCTCTTATATTGCGGGTAAAGGATGAAGAGAGTTCGCTCGAGAACTTTCTGAAACGTATTCTGTAAGAAAAGATGTTCCTAAAGGAGCGGGTGACTTTAAGCTTAGGATTTCCCACTATGTACTGGTCCGGGAAGGCTCCCTCTCTTGTGTACCAGCAAAGCTGCAGGTATGTCGGACGCCGGATCGAAGTCAGGTATCCGATGGCAAAAAAGTGGTTTTCCGCCAACCTCAATTCCACCTCTCCGGTTCCGTAGAGTGCAGGGTTCTTGAAGTCGTATGACTGGTGTTCGTCCTTGTTGGTCAGTTTGTCCGCATAAAACTGAAGAGTAGCATCCAGCTTGAGTTTCAGATACTTGTACGAATAATCCGCTTTCAGATAAGGACTCAGGTTCATAACTCCGTATCTGAATGTTTCCCGAAGTTTAAGGCTGTCCACCCACGAATCCTTGTTACCCAGATCGGAAATATACGCTCCCCTGTTTTTTTCATTGTCGTAGGTTATGGAAAAATAACCTCCGGCCTCTGTGTTGAGGTTTTTGACATTGAATGTGTTAGGGGTGCTCAGAAAAACCCTGGAATCTGATCTGAGACCAATGGTGAAAGGAGTCTTGCGGTATATCTTGTTTACTGTACCTTCATTTGTGCTGAGGGTTGAAAACTCTATGTAACGGTCAATGTTAGTATAACCGAAATTCAACTCAGCGAACAGCCTTTTGTCCCTGGCAAGTTTTCTGGTCAGGTTGAAGCCTCCTCCGGAAGAAAAAGTGTATGAATTGTTGTCTTCTCCCTGCAAACTGAGCTCGAGAGCTGATATATTCAGCGTATTGTTGTTTCTTCTGTTGTGAGTGTAGTTGTAACTCAGGTTGGCAAACGAATTGTATATTGTATTGGGCTTTCTCCACTGGAAGGTTGTCCTGAGATTGTAGTTGCTACCCATATGCTTTATCTCTGACCAACTGGTAGATAAGTCTTCGCTATTTTTGATAGAACTCCCCTCGGCCGCTTTCCAATGGTTATCCCAGGATGAATTGAACTGGATGGTGGAAGTGAAGTTGTTCTTTATGTATTTCAGGTTCAGTTTTATGTCCGCGTTCTGATGCTTTAGGTCCGGAATCATTTCTTTCCAGGGAGATTTGTCATAGTTGTATCCGGCTGAAACAATTGCGTTGCCGCTCCATTTGCCTTTTTGGGCAAGGCTGTCAACTTTCTGGGCCTGACAGACGGAAGCAGTGGCGGCCATCATGGCTGCCAGAACCAGTATCCGGTATCCTGAAAAGACAGAACGCATAACTCCTGTTGCTGACGCAAAATTAAAAAATATTAACTTTGACATCGTGAAGAAATTCATTTTGACAATTATCCTGGGCTTTTTCCTTGCAGCTCCCGTTTTCTCCCAAAGCGGGGAAGAAGGGGGCGTTTCAAAAATCGTGTCGCTGAAGAATAAGCTTGTAAAATTTCTGGAAGACAGGGAGCTGAGCGGGGTGGACACAAACTATATTGGCGTACCGAAATACAAATGGACCGTATTTGCCAACACTTATCTTTCCCAGCTGGACTTTGACCTGAGGAGCAACAGCGATGCCCAGAAGGAAAGCTATATCGAGAGTATCGGCAGGGTTACCGTGGACATGTACTCCAAAGTGGAGACCCAGGTTTCCCTCGGCCTATACTTTATGGGCTACGGCCTGAGTTATTCCCAGGATCTTAGCAAAGGTTACAAGAAGAATTTCTCCTTTACCCTGTACTCTTCTCCGGTGGGTGGAGAACTCATTTACCATACAACGGACAGGATTCATGGCAGACTGACCGCTAAGAGGCTCGGATACGATTTCAGCATCCTGGATGGGGAGGCCAAGATGGAGAACCTCATAGTAAATGCATATTATGTGTTCAACCACAAGAAGTTTTCCTATTCATCGGCGATGAGCTACTCCAAAATCCAGAAAAAGAGCGCAGGCAGCTTTTTGGGCGGCGTTACCTATAACCAGAGCAGATTGACTGCATACGATCCGGTTTTACGGGGAATGATGGGGGGAATAAACAGGATTTTCCTCAGGCAGTTCTCGCTTGGCGTAGGCTATGCCTACAACTGGGTGCCGGCTAAGGGGCTTACATTCCACGTTTCCGGAATACCTATGCTGTTGATTACCACCAAGTCCGCCACCAAGAATACCGGTGACGACTGGAGCGACAGCCAGAAGGAGACACAGAAAAAACTCTTCGGGAAGAAGACCCACGTCTCATATAGCCATATGGGCAGGGCTTCTGTCAGCTATGCCTTCAGCGACAGGTTCCTGGCCGGATATTCCGCTTATTACAACTTTTTCAGGGTAGGTAAGCATTCCACATATTACGCCAGCACAGAAGACTGGAACATGAGATTCTTTGTAGCCATCAGATTTTAACAGTTATGCGTAAGGTTATTCTATCATTTGTTTTCCTGCTTGCCTTTAGCGGACTATCTTATTCACAGAACATTTTCAGCAAGTTCAAGCATTACATCGATAAAGCAGAACTGAAGGGCCTGGATACAAACTATGTATGTGCCCACAAAAGGAAGTGGTCGGTTTTTGCCAACTCATACTTCTCTGTTATGGACTTTGACATGAGAAGCCGTCTGGTGGATATAGAGGAAGAGGAGATCCACAATGGCCGCTCGGTGATAAACATGCGTTCCAACACCGACAAGCAGGTCTCCCTCGGCCTTTACTATATGGGCTACGGCCTGAGCTATTCGCTGAGCCTCGGAAAGGGCTTCAAGAAAGACCTGTCGTTCCAGTTGTACTCTTCTCCTGCCGGAGGCGAGTTCAGGTATCACACTACCAGGAACATCAAAGGCGATTTTATCACTCCGTCCGGAGAAGAAATGAAACTGATGGGGGAAGAGGCTACTATGGAAAACATCATACTGAACGCCTATTATCTGTTCAATCCGTCCAAATTCTCCTATTCTGCCGCTATGAGCGGATTTATGGTACAGAAGAAAAGCGCGGGAAGCTTTCTGGCCGGACTTACCCTTAACCAGACCCGCATCCGTTCTTACGAGCCATGGCTCTCCTACACTTTAGGAAGGGTTAACAGGATAAAGATCCAGCAGTTTGCCGTAGGGGCGGGCTATGCATATAACTGGGTTCCGGTTCCAAGGCTGACACTGCACTTGTCTGAAATACCTATGCTTCTGGTAACTATGAATACGGTCGCCAAAATGCAGGCCAGCGATTCAGACGACGGGTGGAATTCAATGCAGAAACAGGGGTACAAGGACCTTTTCGGAGGAAAGACTCACATCTCTTTCTCTCACATGTTCAGGACTTCTGCAATCTATACGTTCAGCGACAGGTTAAGTGCCGGAACCACGCTGTTTTACAATTACTTCAGGGTAGGAAAGCACTCTTCCTACTACGTGAGTACGGAAGACTGGAGCCTCAGGTTCTTTGTCGCGGTGAGATTCTAGCGGCGGCGCTTGAAAGGATTTCTGGTAAGCAGATAGTTGACTCCAAGCACTACGTGAGCGTTAGCTTCATGGATAGGCAGGAACTGCCTGTTCATGTTAAAGTAATAGCTGTCCGTACCCAGATATGCGCTGAACTTCTTGGCATAAACGTTGACCATGCCGCCAACTTCCCATCCGAAACTTGTATAGGCACCGGTAAGGGAAAGGCTCAGCCATTTTAACGGGCTGGTGTTCAGGGACATCCTAATCTCGTTGTAACGGTTTATGTGGCTGTTTCTGGTGGAGCCAAGGATACCTATGGACATCTTCTTGTAGAAAGGCAACTTGAATTCCGCTCCCAGGTTCAGGTTAATGCTGAGGCTCTGGGTGGTGAAGTTCTTCTTTTCAGGTATAAATTCGTAGACGCTCTTGAACTTGTTTATGACATTGTTGACAACGTTGAAAATACTGCCTGTCTCGGAATCTATGTCTTCTACCTGGATAATGTAGGTTTCTCCGAGATTTATAGCGTTCACCTTGTTCCTCCAGACAATGAAACCGAGGTCGATCACAGATGCCGATACATTTATGTAATCGTTGATTTCGTATTTGACTCCCAAGTCAATAGCTCCGCCAACGCCACCAAGGCCCAATGGACTCCACTTAATACCGTCCATATCTAAGGCATCGTAATCATCGCTGAGAGCTCCCTTCTTGGTTTTGTTTCGGATTCCTCCACCTGCTCCGGTGATGCTGCCGTAAGACTGGACCTTCCAGCTGAGGCCATCAAGCTCGGCTATCATATGGTGGACCTTCATATTGATCTTGTTGTTTCCCAAGATGAACTTTGCCCTGGCTCCCAGGGTCAGCTTGTCAAACTTTACAGCGCCGCCACTGGTAAATTCCAGGAAAGTCCTGGTATATCCATATACATGTGACAGGTCGTATACAAAGCTATCTCCGCCTCCTTTCATGAAATCGAACAGGCCGAATGGAATCTTTGCGGCAGTGTTGTTGCGCAAACTGATGTCAAAAGTCTGGAAAACATCTCTGTCCCTGACTTTTGTCCAATAGCCGACAGATGCCAGGTTGTAGTTTACATTAACTCCTATCTTATTGTTTTTATGTAGTTTACTCAGGAATTCCTCCCTGCCTACGGATGGGTGCATGAAAGTAGCCAGCTTTCCGTCGTGTGGATAGAAAAATGTAGAAAGACCCACATTGCTGTTGGTTCCAGCATTGACATTGCTGAGCACTCCGCCAATAAAATTCTTCTTGGTGGTGAAGGCCGGATTAAGGCGGTATGAATAGGAGTAGTTATCTATGAAATAGCCACTCTGGAGATCCTGGGCCGGACACTCGGAATAAACGGCGGTCAGGAATGCAAAAGATGCCAATATGATTCTTATAGAGTTTTTCATCGCGATCAGTATTATTCTTCTTGGTGTTTTTTCTTGATCTTGAAATTGATTCCTTGCGGAAGCTGGATCTTGACATCCTTCAGGCCAAGGCCCAGATGCTTGTCAATGAACATGGATTGCGTTGGCATAGACTTGGCTTTCAGGATAATGTTGAAGCCGTCAAATCCGATTCCGGACATGGTTTGCTCTGGTGTTATGGTGAGGATGCCGTATGCAAGCCCAGGTCCATCCTCAGTAGCGGCAGGAAGATCTACCTTGTCAAGGATAGCTGTCACGTTTGGAATCGGATTGCCAAGCGAGTCTATTACGTGGCTGCTCATCTCAAAGTCAAAAGGGAGAGAGTTGTGGAAGGTTATATAGAATTTGATTACCGGAATGCCGAAGTAACCCAGGTCTATCAGTTCCAGGCCGTGGAGTTCATAATGCCCGAGTTTAAAGTCCTTCAGGACCTTTCCCTGCGGGTCGTAGATGAAGTCGTCGTTTTCGTCTTTCTGGAAATACTCCCTGGCTTCCTGGGTAAGGAGGCTGTTGATTCTTATAGTAGTGAAACTGCCAATAGGGACGGCTACCTGAGACCCGGCATTAATCTTATAATCCATGTTCTTGTCTCTGAGGTCGTAATCCTTGTCAACGGAACACGATGCCACCAGACAGAGCAGTATCGGGACAATTACCGGAAACAAAAATCTTTTCATACAATACTGTTTGTGAAGATTAGTTTATTGTTCCAAAAATAGGGAAAAAAGATTTATTATGGAATTTCACCTATCTTTGTAGGCAAATTAAATACTTAGATTTTTATGAGAAAGTTGAATTTTGCAGTACTCCTTACTGTTTTGGCTGTAAGTTTTCTTATGGTTCCAAGTCAGTCCAAGGCTCAGGACCAGCAGGAAGGCTTTGACAGAAACCATTGTTTCGACCTCTATGTGGGCGATATTTTCTACACTCCTAAAAGCCAGGACAAAAAGACCGGCTCCAAGGTTTTGGACGTAATTGCTTCCGTTGTAACGGGAGAGTTCCAGCAGGAGCACGACGGTTATGCTGATGCTGTAAGGTCTGAGATCGTCAGGGGTTTGAGCCTTGCATTCCGTTTCAATGTACGCGACAGGCTTTTTGTTCCAGAATCAGACAATCCTGAATATGCACTCACAATAGACGGTAACATAGCAAGTATCACCTCTACGGCCAAGGTCTTCACGGAAGAGCACAAGGACAAGAACGGAAAGGTGAAAAAGACCACTCACGAAGATTATAGGGCCGTGATTCTCTTTACCTTGACTCTCAAGGACCTGAACGGCACAATAATCAACAGCAATACATTCAGCGTGGAAAGTAACGAGTATTCATCCTCTTCATGGTACTCATCCCGCCAGAATGCCATCAAGAAGGCATTGGGATATGTTTGCGGCTATGTTGCAAGATATTACGACGAGGTTTACCCTCTGACTGCAGATATCATCGAAGTTGGAGCAGACCGCAACAACAAGCAGAAGGAAGTTTACATCGACCTTGGCTCTGCCCATGGCGTGTACACAGACCTGACTTTCGGTGTATATCAGCTTACCGAGATCGGCAACAGGACTTCCAAGCATTACCTTGGCAGGATAAGGGTTAAGGAAATCCAGGGTCCGGATGTAAGCTACTGCAAGGTTGTCAGCGGCGGAAAAGACATCAAGAAATGCCTGGACAACAATATTCCTCTTTTGATTATTTCAAGACATTAAACCATTGATTCCTATGAAAAAATTTCTTTTGACGGCAGCGGCCCTCGTCGTTGCTGCGGCTGTATATGCCGGAGATTACCTGACAAATACAAACCAGAGCATACGTTTTCTCAGAAATCCTGCGAGAGTCGGAGCGATAGGGATTGACGGAGTTTACTTTAATCCTGCGGGAGTGACTTTCATGCAGGAAGGATGGCATATCCAGTTCAACTGGCAGAGCCCTCACCAGAAGCGAGACGTGTATGCCAATTACGGTCCTCTTTTCGGTGCCAACTATCTTAATCCAGGCATCGCTGAGGCAGACGGATCCTTCAGCCGCAAATTCATGGGTAAGGTGGATGTTCTGATGCAGCCTTCCCTTTTTGCCGCGTATAACACGGGCGACTGGTCTTTCCAGTTTGGTTTCGGAATCCTCGGAGGAGGTGGAGAGTGCAAGTTCAAGCAAGGAATAGGAGCTTTTGAAGCTCTTGTAGGCCAGATGGGCATGGCTAAGATGGGCGCTTTGTTCGGAGGCTACAGCCTGAACCAGTATGTTGAGGGAAAGTCTTTCTATTACGGAATCACGATGGGTGCGGCCCGCAAGATCGGCGACAAGTTGAGCGTCAGCTTGGGACTGAGAGGAATTATCGCTTCCAATCATTTCAAGGGGAGAGTTGATAACATTACTTTCCGCACAATAGGTGGAGATATTATCCCTGCCGGCAATGATTATGTACTTGACTGCAAGCAGAGCGGATTCGGCATATCTCCTATATTGGGAGTGGATTTCCGTCCTAACCAGTATATCAATCTGGCTCTCAGATATGAGTTCAGAACCCATCTGGAAGTGGAAAGCAAGGCAAAGAACAACGATGCATTCAACGCTCTGGCAGCCGGTCAGCCTGCTTTCGCCAAATATCTGGACAAGGCAAAGCACAATGCAGACATGCCTTCTATGCTGGCCTTCGGAGCTGAGATCAGCCCGCTTCCTTTCCTGAGGATAGATGCCGGATACAATCATTACTTTGACCTTGACACCAAGCAGTGGACCACTGATTTGCTCAAGGATACTGATGAATTGACTTTCGGTGTGGAATATGATGTCACAAAGATGGTGGAGATCAGTGCCGGAATACAGCATACCTTCTATAAGCAGAAGGAAGAGAATTATTCCGACATGAATTTCAACCTCAATTGCACATCTGTTGGAATGGGAGTAGGGGTAAAGGTTTCAGACCATGTAACCGTAAATGCATCTTATTTCCATTCCTTCTATAAGGATCATACAAAGCCGCAAACCGTCGGTTTTTCCACTTATAGCCGTACCAAC
>JAEEGH010006811.1_pt1 | contig 27805 bp, 30 predicted proteins | sample 9134181 | NCBI WGS metagenome assembly JAEEGH01 (sample SAMN16246544, study PRJNA631951) | gut metagenome | biome: gut microbiome; feature: rumen; material: DP-attached | host: Bos | place: Iran: Karaj | collected 2018-10 | reverse complement strand
GAGCGCAAGGAAAAAGAAAAAGCAAAGCGTAAAGTCCAAGTAGAACAACGTGAGGAACAAAAAAGAAGAGGGCGAGAGAAGCGTAAGGAAAACTTCAAGGTTGAAGCACGGGCGCGTGATGCCAAACGTCGCAAGAGTCAGGCCGAGGCCAAGAAGCGTCGTGCAGAAAATGCCGCCCGTGCCGCTGCCAAAGCAGCAAAGGAGGCACGCCCCATGAGTGCCCGAAAACGCCGTTTCTTGGAGGACAAGAAGAAATAAGGCTAAAGACTATAAGTCAATGGAAGAGTTCAAGAGGGATTTAGCAGAATACATCCAATGGTACAACAATAAAAGAATAAAATCCAAGTTAAATGGTATGAGCCCGGCACAATACCGAGCTCAATACCATAAAACGCTTAAGAATAACGTTTAATTTAACGTCCAACTTTTTGGGGGCACTTCAATTCTGGCACACCCTTTTTTTGCAGTTCATGACATTTTATGACACAATAAGATATTTTGAGACACCCCAAGTGCATGAAAATGAACAGTCGTTATGTCTTATTGTTATTTGATTCTAAAGTTTATAACTTGAATTGGCTTTTTGACAAAAAGTTTAATCATCAATCCAGCTGCGAGGAGAGAGTTGATAGTGGAGAGTGGATTCTGCATTATTAATTATCTTCGAGCAAAATGCTGTAAACAGCAGTGACGTCGGCAGCGGTGATTATTCCGTCGCCGGTTTGGTCGCCGTTCACGATTTGGCTGTTGTCATTATTAAGCAGCATATCGTAGAGTGCGGTGATGTCGGCGGCTGTTACCTCTCCGTCGCCGTTCACGTCGCCTAATGGGCTGCTAAAATGAATAGCTACCCATTTGTGTCTTGGCAAAGACAAGCGAAATGCGTCCCAGTGCTTTTTGTTTGCATTAACAACTTGAGCTTGATTGATGACGTTGCCGTCGCTGTTGTCTTGTTGGTCAGCTTCTCCGATAACATAAAAATTACCTGGCGGGTTATAGTACGAGTTGATATGCTCAGGTATTGTTCTCAAACTACTAATAAGTGATGCCATCTCAGCTCCCTTGATCTTATTATCAGAGCAATTCAAGGTAGACAGTGCGTTGCAACCTTGTACCGAAAGTGAGGTGAGATTATTGACTGCACAATTAAGATAATCTAACGATGAACAGCCTACCACATAAAGATTAGACAAATTATTATAGCTACAATTAAAACTTATAAGATGATGTCTATCATTGATATTGATTACTGTGAGTTTATTGTTGGAGCAGTTAAAAATCTCTAAGTTATTGGGCAAAGTGTATACATCAGTAATTTGGTTGTTATTGCAGTATAATTTTTTCAGAGAATCATAATCATAATCTATTCTAGACAAATATCTAATATTGTTATATGAACAGTCTAAATACTCTAGACTGGTGGGCACATAGTAAGATGCCATAACAGTAAGCAAGTTGTTACTGCAATTCAAGGTTTTCAATGAAATTTGAGTCAATGCACTAGTTATATATTGTATTTGGTTATAAGAACAATCGAGCGTCTCGAGCGAAGATGGTAAATCAGTGGGTAATTGCGTCAAATTATTGTGATTACATACCAGTTCTTTCAGATTTGCAAATTGACCTAAACCTTGCAAGTTTGATATGTTCTTGTTAGAGACATCCAAGGAAGTGTAGGTCTGCATCACGCTGGTCGTTAAGTAGCCCTGAGGTATCAGAGTTCTCAGATAACTACACAAGTTAGCATCGGGAACGTAGCTGGGAATGATTACAACTGCTGGTTTATAATCTGAAATCACCAACTCATTGCCCGCATAGGAGGATGAACCAATCCCAAGGAGGTTCTGATCAAAATAATCTATAGGTAAAAAAACGCGCATATCACTATAAATATCAACAATTGAATAGTTAAGGGCGTGTACAGTGTTGCTATTGCCAGGGTATAATCTTATCATGGAGCTCATGTTGCTGTAATTGCCAGTACCGTAATACTCCGTACTACAAAAATCTAATCTCAATTTATTCAATCTTGGGCCATTTGATTCGATTGCACAGTCTTTAATCTGGAACTTGAGTATCTCGGTACCAACACCACCTTTCACGGCATTTGCCGAAGAGCTGGAGCTGACATTTTTAATGACCAAACTGCCAGGACCTTCAAGATTAACATGACTCTCCTGGAGCTTCAAGCCCGCATGGCTGCTACTGTAAGTGTAGAAGTAGGCAGTACCATTCACCTTAATCGTCGTGGTAATACCAATGCATTTGGTCAACACCGCGTCGGCATCCTGGATATAAAACTGCACATTACCATTCAGGATGATGGTGAGCGGTCCCGAGACCTCATCCACGCTGATGCCGTTGTTGCTGCTGCCCGACTTTCTGTAATCCACATTGGTAATGATAAGAGTGCGAGAGTTGTCATTATATGACACCGTTCCGCCAGCTGCCGAGAAGTTGGTAGTGCCTGTGATTTTCGTGCCGCACACATAAATCTTGGTGGCGCTCGACGACAGCACCATCATCGCTGCAATAAGCAAAAATAAGATTTTTTTCATAAGGATAAAAAGTTATGTTGATAATTAATTTTTCTATACTTGCTTTAGCTTGTTATACTGCCGCAGCAGTACCTTTTTGCAAAATTAACACATTTTTTAATACTTCCCAAGAAAAATCGAACAATTTTACACCAATTTCCATGGATAACCACAAATTTGAAACAAAAAAAAAGAGATTTTGAGTCAGTAATTCGTGTGATGGTTAAGGGTAAGAAACTAAAAAAATAAATGTGATTGAGTATTTCTATGACAGATCATCACTCCCATGGCAATTAAAAAAAATTTGCTTGAACAGTGAGGAGTGAAATCAGTTATTCTACTTTGATAATAATATTGAAGTTATAAAAAAGAAATTGGTTAATATGCTAGATATTAACCAATAATCTTTGTGATCCGCTTGGGGCTCGAACCCAAGACCCCAGCATTAAAAGTGCTGTGCTCTACCAACTGAGCTAGCGAATCTCCGTAAAAGCGATGCAAAGGTACTGCTTTTTTTTAAACTGACAAATATTTTTAAATTATTTTGTAGTTTTTTTCTTGAAAAAGGGGATTTGCAAGTGCTAAAACCTTATCTTCGAGTTAAAATTAGAATGGAAGAACATCTCCTTCACTTGATGTGTTGTTCTGTTCTTGCTGTTCGGGTTGTGGTTGTTGAACTTGCTGTTGACCCTGTTGAGTGTCGTTGGCTCGTTGTCCACCTCCAAGCATTTCAAATGACTCAACAATCACCTCGGTGATGTATCTTTTAATTTTGTTTCGGTCTTCATAGGTTCTTGTTCTAAGCCTTCCCTCGACATAGAGTCTTGATCCCTTGCGAATGTATTTCTCGGCGACTTCGGCATTGCGTCCCCACATTACTAGGTTGTGCCATTCGGTTCTTTCGGGTACTTGCACACCAGCCGATGTTGTGTATCCACGGTCGCTTGTTGCTAGTGGGAATGATGCTACAGCTTGCCCTTGTGAGGGATATCTCACCTCGGGGTCGCGTCCCACATTTCCTAATAAGATTACTTTGTTTACTGACATGGTCTTTAATAGTTTTGTCGTTATTGGTAGTGTGTAATTAATATACTTGTGCTTTTAATGCAAGCCCTGTGCGCTCGTGTAGTCCAAAGAGCAGGTTCATGGCATGTACTGCGTTTCCTGCCTCGCCCTTGAGTAAAATGTCGGCAGCACTAGTCACATGTAGCTCGTTGTTGTTGGCGCTAATGTTGATTAGGCATTTGTTGGTGTTAACTACATGAGATGTGTCGATGTCGATATCACTCACAAAGGTGAAGTTGTGGTCATCGTAGTACTCGATGAAAAGCTGCTTGATGGTTGATGAGTCGAGAGAGCATGGCATGGTTACAGTGGAGGTGATACCGCGTGGGATAGGACCTGAAGTGCTTGTCATTATCTTTATATTGCTGTTGAAGTTTGGCTGCAATGCTTTAATGACAGTGCTGATTTCTCGGCACAAAGTGGCACTATCAACCGGTCCACACAGGTTGCCAGCTTCTAGTTTTATCTCGATGTCGCCGTTAAGCATCTGGTTCTTGGCCATTGGAATAATGGCAAGCAGACTCACCATAGCTTCGGGTGTTGGCAATGTCACGATATCATAGCAGTCGTGGACCATGAACTTGCGGTTGATTTCGCATAGTCCATACATCTCGCCTTCATCGGTTTTGATGGAGCGGGTGAGGTCTATAACTCTGAGTTCGTGATTTTTGGCTCTTGCATATAGGCACCAATCTGCCCACGACTTATTGCAGCAGAAGACGAGGTCCAAATCGTCCTTGTTGGGAGAGGAGAAAACAAAGTCGCACTCTCCTGTAAGCCCTTTGTGGAAGTTTGCCACTGGGCCTGTCATGGTGTCGGACGCTACCCATTTGATGCACGAGTCGGGGTGGTTGATTAGGAGTCGGAGAAGTTCTCCAGCCCCTATTGTCTCGCCACCTAAAATGCCAACGTTTATCATAGTATATCGTTAAGAATGAGAAAAATCAATAATGAGATTTGTCAATAGGGATAAATCGTGCAAAAAACTTTAAAGCTTCTTCGTGCGATACTTCCTCATTCATGATGGCAAACACAGTATCGGCTCCTGCAATTGTGCCCAGCACTTCTTCTGAGTGGCTCATGTCGATGTCATAAGCAAGTCCAGCGGCATAACCGTTGCGAGTCTTGATTACTGCAATGTTGCCTGAGAGTTTGATTGAGATGAATCCCACTTGCTGATGAGCAGTCATGCTATTGCGGCCACTCATTAACATGCTGTCCTGAAGCTTGTTACTGTCGGGGATAATATACATGTATCCACCGTCGTTGGTAGCAACTTTTGTAATTTTCATCGATTTCAAATCCCTTGAGAGCGTGGCTTGTGTCACTTCACATCCATTCTCTTTGAGAAGTTGGGCTAGTTCGTTTTGGCTACCGATGCTATTCTTCTTAACTAGGCTCAAGATAAGTTGTAGGCGTTCTTTTTTATTCTTCATTACACTTTTGTTTAGGTTGTTAATGTTGTTTTTGTTTGAAATTTTAAATAGCGGGTAAATCTTTTTTGCAAAGTTATAATAAAAAAAAATAATGACCTAATAAAAATACAAAAATCAGTAAAAATATTGTTTTTTATAGCCGAAATGCGTGTTTTTCCCATTTATTCTTGCCCCTTACTAGAATTGGTAATGCTTTTTATGGCAATGAAGAATTCTTTTTTGTTGGATGCTAAGATGATTTTTCAACCTTTAGGTTGTTATGAGGAAATATGATAATAGTCGTGCATGGTGAAACGCAAACGTTTGCACTTTTATTTGTTTAATAGTGCCAATCACTAGTTTCAAAATTAGCGAGTTTTTTATAATTTTGCTTGCAATAATTAACTCAAAATATGAAATCTAAACCATTTACAAAAAGACTGCTTGCTGTGGGTGTTTTGGTGCTTGCCACAGTAATGAGCTGGGCTTCGACCAACTTTGAAGGCGGTAGAACCGACTTTCGTGACGAGACCATTTACTTTGCGATGACCACCCGTTTTTATGATGGAGACCAAAGTAACAACACCTATTGCTGGGATGGAAACCATGCCGGCAACGTGGCCAATCAGGATCCTGAGTGGCGCGGCGATTTCAAAGGATTAATTGAAAAACTCGATTATATCAAGGCATTGGGCTTTACCGCAATATGGGTAACTCCCATAGTTCAAAATGCATCGGGGTATGACTATCATGGCTATCATGCTATGGACATGAGCAAGGTGGATAGGCGTCTTGAGAGTGAAGACGTGAAGTTCCAGGACCTCATAGATGCCGCACATGCTCGTGGCATGAAGGTTATACTTGACATAGTGATTAATCACACTGGAAACTTTGGCGAGGAACACCTTTGTAAGCTTTTTAATCGCGACTATAACGTGCCTCAAAGCGACATGAGCCAGTGCATGGTGCCATTCACAATCTCGCAGGGCGGCTTGTTACAGGACAACTATAGTAACTTGGGCGGTAGCGCACAGTATAGTGACCGCCTCACCAAGATGAAGAACACCGATGGCGTCAACCACGACACTCACAACCTGTGGCATCATTACGGCAACTTCAACTGGGACGAGCCAAACCGTTGGTGGGCGCAGATAGCTGGAGACTGTGTGGATCTCAATACCGAGAATCCGCAGACCTATAGTTATCTCATTGATTGCTATGGTGAGTTCATCAAGATGGGTGTCGACGGTTTTAGGATTGATACTGGCGGCCACATTTCACGACTCTCATTTAATGCAGCCTTTGTGCCAGCTTTCAAGGCACTGGGTGAGCAGTACAAGAGCAAACGCTTGAACGAATGCCCGTTCTATATGTTTGCCGAGGTGTGCGCTCGTTTTAGCGATGTTACCTATCGTGGCCAGCCTTCACTTTCGCCTTATTTCTACACTTGGCAGAGCGATGCGTCACTTTTGAGCCAGTGGAATAATGACCCCAGTTATTGGGATGGGGTAGAGGTGTATGAAAGTACCGACCCCGTTACTCTTGACAATCAGAAATTGTGTCTCTCCGAGCACAACGCTAACCTGAGCGAGAGCGCTCAGCCCCGCAGCAACAATGCATTGCTCGACTATAACAACTACCACAATCCCGACTACAGCAACGCTAGCGGGCTAAACGTGATTGACTTCACCGTGCACTGGAATTTCCAGAATGCAGGACGTGTGTGGGGCGTGCTCGACAAGGATAACCTCTATAACGATGCAACTTTCAATGTCAACTACGTGGAGAGCCACGACTATGGCCCCGACAGCTTTAACCGATTCAACGGTGGCACCGACCAGTGGGCCGAGAACCTGTCGCTCATGTTCACCATGCGTGGCATTCCTTGCCTTTTCCAGGGTGGTGAAATTGAGTTCCGCAAGGGCGTGCGCATCGATGAGGGCACCAATATTACCCTTAAGAACAGCGGACGTGCCTACTATGGCGGATACCTCAAGGGCGATGTCACAACCACCGATTTCGGCGAATACAGTAGTGCCACTGGCAATGTTGCGGCAACGCTTAGCCGTCCACTCGTGAAGCACCTGCAACGCCTTAACAAGATACGTGCAGCTGTGCCTGCATTACGCAAAGGGCAGTATAGTAAGAGCGGCTGCTCATCGAGCGGCGGTTATGCTTTCAAGCGCCGTTATACCAATGGCGACATCGACAGCTACGCCCTTATCGCTCTTAACGCTGGCGCCACTTTTACCAATGTCCTTAATGGAACCTACACTGATGTGGTGACAGGCAACACAATCACTGTGACCAATGGCACATTGACCACTCCATCGTTCAGCGGAAAGGGAAATATGCGCATTTATGTGCTCAACGGACCTGGCAAGGTGGGTGATGACGGGCCATATCTTTTTACCACCAATAAGGTTACTCCCACGCAGCTTAGTTATGACGGCACCGAGGAGGAGGGCGACCCAAACACCGATTATGTGAGTGGTGGCGGTAGCAGTGGTGGCGGTGTCGACATCGATAACCTCGAAATTTATACTCCTACCATCAGCGATGACGAGTTGAGCGTCTTCTATGAGACCTCGGCTAGCAATACTTTCATCACATTGTGGGTGTGGAACAGTAGCACCAATTTCACTGGCGGCAGTTGGCCAGGTCAAAACGCTAAATTGATGGGTAAAACCGAGGACGGCAACCGCCTTATCTTCAAGTGGACCTACGACGGTGAATATCCTGCCAATAATATGCCAACAGGGCTCATTTTCAGCCAAAGTGGAAGCAACCAGACTGCCAACCTCAATTATGTGAATCACGGTTACTATATTGATGGTGTGTATGATCACACTGTCACTGAGCAAGAGCCTGTTGACCCAAGTGTGGCAACGCTTAGTGTAGACAAGGAAAGTGGTGAGTATATCGACCAAGTGACAGTGACTGTCACCGCTTCATTCAACAACGCTACCATCGTCTACACCACCGATGGCTCTGCACCATCAGCATCGAGCCCACGTGCAACCGGCAGTGTGACTCTCACCTTCAACCAAACCACCACTTTGCGCGCAGGCGTGCTGCATAATGGCGAGGTGAAGAATACGATTACTCGCACCTACAAGGTGCGTTCGAGCCAAGCGCAGAAACTGCATGCATTCTTCATCGCTCCCGCCACATGGACAAATACCATCTATTGCTGGGCATGGAATGCTCAACTTGGCAACCAAAATTACACTGGTGGCACATGGCCTGGACAAGTCTGCAACCTAGTGGGCAATAAACTATACAACGGTCTCGACATCTGGGAGTGGGACGGTGGCACTGTGGGCGACGACATCCCAACTGGTATCATCTTCAGCAATCACGGTAGTCCGCAGACCGCCGACTTCGCTTTTGTTAACGGTGCTTACTACAACGTGAACGGTATCGTGACATTCCCCGCTGGCGATGTGAACCTTGATGGGGCAGTCACTGCGGCCGACATCACCGAGATTTACAACGTGCTGCTCGGTACCGACAATACCTATAGTTTCAACGCCGATGTCACTGGCGACGGTGTGGTCACAGCAGCCGATGTAACAGCTATATACAGCATATTATTAGGCAATTAGAAAAAAAGTGGGTGAAAACTTGACTTTTCATCCACTTTATATTATTTTTGCAAGTCACGTCATAATTAACTGGATTATTAACCGTAAAATTTGTATTTGCTAAATGAAGAAAATCACTACTTTACTCATTTCTCTCGCTTGCTTAGCAATTACTGCTAACGCTACTGTAACTGTTAACGTGCGCACCAGCACGGGTGAGCCTCCATATCTCTATGTGTGGGATGGCGCTGGCACTGCTCTCAATGGCGCATGGCCTGGCACTCTGATGGATGCCACTCAAACCTATGTCACCGTTGATGGCTTGGTTTGGTATACCCAGACTTTTGAGGAGGATGCTATCAACATCATCTTCAACGATGGTGGAATCGATGGCGAGGAGCCTTTCGTTCAAACCGCCGACATCCGTGGTGTCACAGGCACTGCTTTCTACACCTTCGACCCCGAAGAGGGCGATTTTGAAGATGTAACTAGCACCTATATTACCGACACTGGTTTCGACATCAACACTCTACCTGCTGGCGTAGTATTTGTTGAGGGTAAGGAATTTGCTTACTTCATTGCTCCACTCAGCTGGACTAAGTGCAACGTGTGGGCTTGGAACAGTGTTACTAGCACAAACTTCACTACAAGCGGAACTTGGCCAGGTGACCCTATCACCTTGATTGGCAACACCACCGATGGCAACCCAGTTTACCAATGGATAGGTCCTGACATCGTGGAAGGCGACAGCCCAACAGGCATCATCTTCAACAATGGCACCACTCAGACTGCCGATCTTGAGTATGTGGCTGGTGGCGTTTACAACCTCGCAGGCAAGCTGCTCTACACTGTTCCTGCTGGTGGTGGCGACACCCCTGTTCCTGGCGATGTTAACGGTGATGGCAATGTTACTGCAGCCGATGTTACAGCTCTCTATAGTGTTTTGCTCAACAATGATCAGAGCAACGTTGTTAATGGCGACCAAACGGGCGATGGCATTATCACAGCAGCCGATATCACAGCAGTTTATAATGTGCTGCTAGGTGCCGCCAAATAAAAAGCAATATTCAACCTCACTACATAGGTGAGATACACATAATTAGGGCGTGCCGCTTGAGCGGTACGCTCTAATTGCAACTATGCATGTAATGAGTTAAGATAGTTGTCTTGTTGTCATTAATAGATGCTTAGTACTCCATCTTTGGAGGTAGCTCCTTGGCTTGAGCAATCATCTTCTCCACCTCAACGAGAGCGGGAACGCGATTAACGAGATTCTTGGCCTCGTTTACTTCCTCAAGTTTCTTGTGCAGATTCTCAGGAACGCGATTTCTCAGTTCTTTTACAGTGTCAACACCCGAAGCCTCGAGTAGCTCGCTGAATTGAGGTCCCACACCATTGATGCGCATCAAGTCGGCGTGATTGGCCCATTTCAGGATAAGTTTGCCACTGATGCCAGTTTCGTCTTCCAAAGCCTTGCGTCCAGCTGGCTTGCAGCATTTCTCGAGAATGGCATCGGTGTCTTTGATACCAGCAGCAATAAGTTTTTCGGCATAGACATCGCCCACGCCCTCAATGTCGATAATCTTGTAAACCATAATTCTTAATATTTAAAAGTTATAAAAATGGTGAAGTTATAATTTGAGGGCAAATATAGGTGTTTTTGTTGCAAAAAACAAGAAAATGATTGTTTTTTATTCTGTTTCACGCGGATAAATATTGAAGATGGCGCCTTGGTCGCCATCTCCTTCGTAGGTGGCAGGAGAGTAGAATTGGGAACACAGCATCATGGCCTGTTCCTCGTCGAGGTGCTTGTCAAGCTGTAGAACAACCACGCCATTGTCTATTACAATTGATGCGTTGCACTCGCCCATGACTGCTGTCACAACACTGTCGACTTCGTCGCTCAGTTGCCACAAGTCATAATATTCGTTTTTATCCACTAGCTTTGGGGGTGAATTATTTCAGGTCGTCGGGGGTGATGTCAAACTGGGTTATTTCCTCACCGGTGGCTTTGTTGACATAGCTCACGGTGATGGTTGCGCCTTTGCTCTTGATGGTGGTGTCGCTAGGTTTTGTGCTCTTTTTGAACTGGCTGATAAACTCAGGCACTTCGTGCTCTACAATTGCTTCGGCAAAATCTTCCTCGGCTTGGTTGGCGGGGACCTCAACCTGCTTAACTATTTTCACGGTGTTGGTCGAAGGGTCATAGGAATATTGTGCGTCGGCATCGGCATGCTCTTCGGCCACAGCTTTCGAGAGCTCATCGGCTACCTCGGGACTTGCTGCTGTTGTTGAGTCTTTTGTTACGGCAGTGGTGTCGTTAACACTGTCATTGGTTGCTTTGTTGGCGCTTGTTGTGCCATTTCCGTTACAGCTTGTCATGGTGAGAGCCATGATTGCTATTGCAATAATTGATAATTGTTTCATTCTATGTGTGATATTTAGTCATTGATTTTAATTGCGGTGGCAAAACGTGTGTTTCCGTTAAAGTCGGTGTATACTTGAATGTTGCGCAAGCCTGCCTGAGCAAGCGTATCGCTCACGAGTGCACCCATAGCTCGGTTGATTTCCAAATAAAGTCGTCCTCCGTTTTTCAAAGCTCGAGCGGCATAGGCTGCGATAGGGCGGTAGTAGAGCATAGGATTGTTGTCGGGGACAAAGAGCGCTCCGGCTGGCTCATAGTCAAGCACATTGGGCTCCATGGCTGCTTTTTCGCTCTCGGTAATATATGGTGGGTTGCTCACAATAATGTCCCAAGCATCCATAGGAGCATGACAGTTTAGGATGTCTTGTTCAATAAATTTGACACGTGTCTTGAGGTTTGTTGCATTAAGTTGAGCAACAGCAAGTGCATCACGGCTTATGTCGGAGGCTGTGACCTGTGCAAACTTTAGCGCTCTGGCAAGAGAAATTGCTATACATCCACTGCCAGTTCCAATGTCGAGCACTTGCAAGTCGCTTTCTTGATTTTGATCAACTATCATGTCAACAAGTTGCTCAGTCTCGGGACGAGGAATAAGCACAGCGGGAGTGACAGTGAAGCTGTGGCCGTGAAATCTGGCTTTTCCCAGGATATACTGCAAGGGTTCGTTCCTGAGCAAGCGTTCGCAAATTTCGTTAAGTTTTTCAGGGAAAAAAGCAGGCAATTCTTCATTTTCTCTCATCACGATATCGACAGGTTGCCACAGTAGCACTTCCTCAAATATTATTCGCGTGATGCTTTCCACCTCCTGGGTAGGATAAAGGTGGGATAGCTTGCTGCGAAGGTGCAATTTTGCTTCTCGAGTTGTCATTGTTTTTCGTTAGTTAAGTCCACGAAATTACTAAAAAGTTTTATATCAGTGAAAAATGTGAAGAAAAAAATTGGTTTTTTAAATATTATGTTTAACTTTGCAAAAATATCACAAGAAACACAAAATAATCTTTTGTCCCATGTACCATAATTTTTTAGATAACATCGTCGATTTATCTACCCCATACTATTGTTATGACCTCAGTTTGTTGCGAAACACAATAGGTACAATACAGAAAGAAATCTCAGGATTTCCATTTGTTGTGCATTATGCCGTAAAAGCTAATGGCAATCCCAGAATTCTTGAGGAAATTAGTAAAACAGGACTTGGTGCCGATCTCGTGAGTGGAAACGAAATTCTTGCAGCACTCAAAGCTGGCTTTGCTCCTGGCATGATGGCTTTTGCTGGAGTAGGCAAGACCGACAGCGAAATAGAGATCGCTATTGATAATGATATCTATTGTTTCAACGTTGAGAGCGAGCCTGAGATGGAGGTAATCAACGAAATTGCAGGACTGAAAGGTAAAAAGGTAGGGATTGCCATTCGTGTTAATCCTGATATTGACGCTCACACTCATCGATACATAACCACTGGTACTGTTGCCGACAAGTTCGGCATTGACCTGCCCATGCTTGATGAGGTTGTTGACGTGGCATTGAGGCTGCCTAACCTGCACCTGCGAGGCCTGCATTTCCACATTGGGTCACAAATCACGACCTTGGAACCTTTTAAAATGTTGTGTGAGAAAATCAATTTCTTGATTGAGCATTTTGAAAACCGTGGTGTCACATTTGAGATGATTGATGCTGGTGGAGGCTTGGGTGTTGATTACAACAATCCCGAAGCCAATCAAATTGCGCCGTTCCATGACTTTTTCCAAGTCTTTAAAGATGGCATTAAACTTCGCCCAGGGCAAAAGGTGCATTTCGAGCTAGGGCGCTCGATTGTTGCGCAGTGTGGAGCCTTAATCTCCAAGGTGGTGTTTGTCAAAGAGAATTCTGCTAAGAAATTTGTTGTTCTTGATGCTGGAATGACTCATCTTTTGCGTCCTGCCCTTTATAATGCACATCACAAGATTGTGAATCTCACTTCACAGGAAAGTGAGCATGACACCTACGATGTGGTGGGCCCCATTTGTGAGTCGAGCGATGTCTTCGCTCATGATGAAATTCTGCCCATCACCCGGCGAGGCGACTTGATAGCAATTCTCTCTGCTGGAGCTTATGGTGAGTCGATGGCGAGCACCTATAACATGCGCTCGCTGCCACAAAGTCATTTCATTGAATGATGGCATATTTTTTGCTCATTGTCAGTCATAACTTTTAAATGATTGAATTATGAACAACTTTGAGCAACTTATTTCTGGCGATAAGCCGGTATTGGTCAACTTTTTCGCAACTTGGTGTGGCCCATGCAAAATGATGCACCCAATTCTTGAGGAACTCAAGCAAAGCATTGGCGATCGTGCGACTATAATCAAAATTGACGTTGACGAGGCACAAGATGTGGCTGTGCAATATGGTGTTCGTGCTGTGCCCACACTTGCCATCTTTAAGAAAGGAGAATTGGTGTGGCGCGAGGCTGGGGTTCACAGTGCCCAGCAACTCATCCAAGCCCTCCAACAGTTCATGTAACATAATTGTTACTCCATAAAACAATGAGAAAAGAGGTTGTTGCCTCTTTTCCCTTTTTTTATTCTATGGTTTCAACTAGGAAACTCACTGGCCTGAAACCGTCATTGCAGGATATCATTGCGCTGTGCGGGTTCTTCATCCAGCCGTCGAAGAAGTTGCCGCCACCTTCGGCAAGTTCTTTCACCCATGGAAGCAAGGTTTCCCATGCACTGTCACACATGCCCTCGGGTTGCTGGCAGTTTTCAACGATAAACGTGCGTCCCAGCGTCATGTCGCATGCGTGCACGATGGGATTCTCATACTTTTCCATCAAGTCGCGGTAGCATGCCATGCGCATCACAGTTATCTTTACCTTCTTCATAATAATGGGAGTGTTAGTTATGGGCTATAAATAAAATAAAGTTCTTTTGCAAAGGTAAACAAAATTGGTATTAAAATTAGTCATGTTGTGATTTTTTTGGCTTAAGTGTTGAAAGTTTTGTGAAAATGCGCTACCTTTGTATGATTTTAGGCTAATGTCCACAACGTTTTAAACTAATATACATTCAAAACTATGTTTATCATTGGTATAGCAGGCGGCACCGGTTCAGGAAAGACAACGGTGGTACGCAAAATCATGGAACGCCTTCCAAAAGGTGAAGTAGGAATTATTTCTCAGGACTCTTACTATAAGGACTCCAGTCACATTCCAGTTGAGGATCGCCAGAAGATTAACTTTGACGAGCCAGCGGCATTTGACTGGAACTTGCTGCTTGACCACTTGAAGATGCTCAAGCAGGGTAAAGCTATCGAAATGCCCACCTACAGTTATCTAACTTGTACACGTCAGGAAGAGACCGTTCACATGGAGCCTCACGATGTGGTTCTCATTGAGGGTATTCTTGTGATGAGCGACCCACGCCTCCGCAAGATGATGGACATCAAGGTGTTTGTCGATGCCGATGGTGATGACCGCCTGATTCGTGTCATCTCTCGCGACTGCATCGAGCGCGGCCGCACTGCTCAGGAGGTTATCGACCGCTATCAGCAAGTGCTTAAGCCCATGCACCTGATGCACATTGAGCCTTGCAAGCGATATGTTGACATTATCGTTCCTGAGGGAGGTCACAATGAGGTAGCTATCAACTTGCTTACCGACTATATCAAGACCCGCTTGAACTTGAAGAAGAAGTGATAGGTTTTTACAAGGTGTCATGAAACTCTTTCGCAACCGTGATAAAGAGGCAGCCAAGGCTGCTCAGGTGCCGCTAACTGTAGGCACTGGCGAAGCCAACGAAGCTAAGATTGTAGAGGTCACCGACAAGGTGGTCGATATGCTCAAGCGTGCTGGCGAAGCTGGGGAGCTAGTGCTTCAAACCGACAATTTGGTGAAGAAGTACAGGCAGCGCACTGTTGCCAATCATGTGTCGATTAACGTGCGACAGGGTGAGATTGTGGGACTGCTAGGACCTAATGGAGCTGGCAAGACCACCACTTTCTACATGACCACAGGACTGGTAACTCCCAATGAGGGACGTGTTTATATTAATAATGTAGAAATCACCAAGCTACCAGTTTATAAGCGTGCTCAGCTGGGTATTGGCTATCTGCCCCAGGAGGCATCGGTGTTCCGCAAACTCACTGTTGAGAACAATATCCGCACAGTGCTTGAGATGACCAATACCACTCCTGAGTATCAGCGCGACAAGCTCGAGGAACTAATCGCAGAGTTCCATCTTGAGAAAGTTCGCAAGAACTTGGGTGACCGCTTGAGTGGTGGTGAGCGACGCCGCACTGAGATTGCACGTTGCCTTGCCATCAACCCTCGCTTTATAATGCTTGATGAGCCGTTTGCCGGTGTGGACCCCATCGCAGTTGAGGATATCCAAAGCATTGTTTACAGTCTTAAGCACAAGAATATAGGCATCCTTATCACCGACCACAACGCTCCCGAGACACTGAGCATCACCGACCGCGCTTATCTGCTCTTTGAGGGCAAGATTTTATTCCAGGGCACAAGTGAGGAACTTGCCGAGAATCCTGTTGTGCGCGAGAAATACTTGGGTCGCAACTTCGTCTTCCGTCGCAAGAAATTCAAGGAAACGATTGATTAATGATTTAAAGAATTCACCATAAGTTTAACCAACAAAGAATAAATGATTATGAAGAAATTGTTTTGCATGATTGCACTGGCGGCCATAGCACTGACCGCATGGTCGCAAACCCCGCTTAGGCTCAGCACCTATAGTGGCACATCGTTGGAAAAATATGACGGCAAACTGTGTAATGTGACTGCCGAACGCTACCTGTTTACAGGTTGGAACACCATCTCACTGCCATTCGCCGTGACCGAACAGGAACTTGACGAGGCGTTGGGACAGGGTGTGAAGTTGGAGCGTCTGGTTGGCGTGACTCAGCAGGGCACCGAAATTGTTTTGAACTTCCAGGATTGCAAGGCCGAGGGCATACAGGCCAACAAGCCTTACATCCTCTACTATCCAGGTGAGACCAGCTCAAAGAAATTCACTGCTGTTACTCAGGTCGCCAATGAAGAGTCGAAGGTGACAATGACCACAAGCGGTGGCGTGGAGGTTACAATGAGTGGCGCTGCACGTAAGACCGATGGTATGGGCTTCTATGGCATCCTCGCCATTAACAATGTTGATGCCAACTTCACTTACATTGACAACGAAAAGGCATTCTTCTATGCTACACGCTGCTATGTGAGCATTCCGGGCGAACAGCAGTTTACCTTGACAGCTCGTCATTGGAATGCTGGCGAAATCACTAGCATTACCGACATCGCTGCACCAAGCGACATCATCGACGTTTACAATGTGCTGGGTATGCGTGTTGCTCACAACATCAAGGCTGGCGAAGTTAACAACCTCGCGCCTAACATCTACGTAGTTAAAGGTCGTAAAATCCTCGTGAAGTAATATCTTTACGGCTAATCTCAAATACAACAAGCAGCATCTCGGTTAAAGGGATGCTGCTTGTTTTTTCTTATTTCATGTTGAATTGGTTTTTTAGCCATTTAAGAGCGTTCTCTGTTTGCCATGGATAAAGCCAGTGGCCAGTGTCGCGTCCCAGCTGCAGTTGCTTGGGCGCTGTGATTACGTTGTAGGCGCTGAAGGTCGAGGTGGGGCAGCACGCTGGGTCGTTGAATCCCCACGCATAGAAGCCAGGAACCTTGAGCAGGCGGGCGAAGTTGACAGTGTCGTAGTATTTAGACACCTCGATGCGTGCCTGCAGGTTGGGTTCGTTAGGGTTGCGGAACAAATGTGGCCAGCCAGCTCCACGTCCGTAGTAATAGCCCGTTACGTCGCAAAAGGCTGGGAAATAAGAGAATAAGGCACTCACGTGAGGGCTCAATGCAGCGGTCATTATCGATAGCATACCACCCTGGCTGCCGCCGTAGGTGGCGATGCGCGTGGTATCAACATCGACGCGTGTGCACAAATAATCTATGGCTCTCACGCAGCCTAGTATCGAACGTTTATAATAATAGGTGTCGCGGTTGTCGATGCCTATTGTGGTGTAGCCTGCAAGAGCTCCATTCTCGAGTTGGCGATAAATCTCGGGTGACTGATCGACGGGTATGCCGTGCACGCCAATTTCTAGCACTACAAACCCTTGGTAAGCTAGTTCATGAGGACCATTGAACGAGCGCACAGCAGCTCCAGGCAAGCGCAGTATTGCAGGCTTGCGTCCTGGTGTTTTGGGCACAGTGAGCACACCATAAACATAGTTGCCTTTCTTGTAGGACTGCAGTTTCAAGTAGTAGACATCAACGCGGTCATTGCTTTCCTTTTCGCTGTAGCGCAGGGTCGGCGACATGGGAATCTTAGCCGCCTTGCTCATGGCATCGCTCCAAAACTGCTCGAAATCATCGGGCATCGTGGTTGTGGGTTTTATGTCATAGGGGTCGAAGGCGATGTTGGTCATCGAGCTGTAGGTCTTGCCTTCTAGCTCCATTTTCACACGCACGCTGGTAAAGCCAGGAGTCTTGGCGGCAGGAACATCAAAATGTGCGAATCCATCCTTGCCAGTCTTCACGGTGCTGGTGTAGACAGCGTCAAGTTTGTCGGGACCGTAGCTGTAGGTTATAACAGCGTCTTTCATTCGCACATTCTCGCAGATGGCATAGGCGGTGAAATGCGCCTTCTCGCCCACATGATAGGTCCAATCGGCATGGTCGGGCTCAGCCACAACAGTAACATATTGATGACTTGATGATTGTGCGACGGCAGTAATAGCGCACGTTAATAGGAGCAAAAGGTAGAAAATTCGTGTCATGTGATAATGGATAAGGGTGTTACAATGGATGTTGACGTCCTCCTTCTTCCCAAACAAAGGTGTAGCCCTCGTAGCCATCGGGAAGCAGGATGCGGTTCACGCGGCGCCACTGGGGTGGGCCATAGTCGCTCGACGAGCCACTGAGTATCACTTGTTGTGAAGCATGGTTGATGCGCCAGTAGCCGCCTCCCATGCAGTGGTCGCCTGGCTCGAGCAGATGACGATGTAGTGTCACCATGCCTAATCGCAGGTGACCATCACTGGTTATTATAAATTTTGGATATGCCATGGCTCTAGCGCCATTAGTCGGTGATGAGGGTACCCAGGGCTGTACGGTTGAAAGTGTTTTTAACCCAGATGGGGATTTTCTTCTCGGCCACGGGCTTGATGGTGGGGGCGTAGATAACCTTAGCGCCCTTGTCACACATTTCTTGAGCTTGAGCATAGGTCATTTGGCGAATAACCTTGGCATTGGGGTCCTTTTTAGGATCGGCAGTCATGAAGCCGTCAACGTCGGTCCAAATCTCAAGGCTCGATGCGTTGAGTGCGCTTGCCACAATGGCTGCTGTATAGTCGCTGCCACCGCGTCCCAGGTTGGAGATGCGTCGGCTCTTGCTGTCGCGTGAGATAAATCCGCCCATAACAGCCACTTTACCTTTGAATTTGCCTAGCGTTTTGGCAATGTTTTCATTCGTAGCTTCAAGGTCACACTCATGGTTGTTGCTGCGAATTATCTCTAGTGAGTTGAAATGAGTGGCGTTTTCAATGATTTGGCTGATGATTAGCGACGAAAGCCTCTCGCCATAGCTCACGATTTCCTCAATGTCGCTCTCAGTTAGCTCTTCGCTTTGTGAGATGTCGGTATAAGCATTACTCAACTCATAGAAAAGAGCTCTTACTCTGTTGAGTGCGTCGTCGATTTCTTCACCCTCAATCAGATTGTTCATGATTTCACTGTGACGCGAAGTGATGTCCTGCACAATTCGGTAGGCTGCAATGTCATTTTTTGCAGCAAGGTTGGCAGCTTTAATCAAGGTGTCGGTGAGTCCTCCTAAAGCCGAAACCACCACAACCACAGGCTCTTCTTGATGCTCCACGATGTATTTCACATTGCGCAGAGCCTCAACAGTGCCAACCGATGTTCCTCCAAATTTTAATACCTTCATGAGTGTAACGCTATTTTTTGGTGCGTAAAGTTAGTACTTTTTCTTGATATGATGAGAAAAATCTTGTAAAAATTATAAGATTTCACTATTTTTGCGTGCGAAATGGAAGAATTGGACCTGGACATATTCAATTTGCTCGACACTCAGCCTGAGCCGTCGCGTGGTTCCTTGCTCGTTGCAAAGCCAACGGTCGAGGATTTCTGTTTTAAGCGCAGCGTCTCGGTCCTTGTTGACCATGATGCCGAGGGCTCGATGGGAGTGATTGTCAATAAACCCACACGATTCACCCTTAATGAGCTGATGCCAGAGGTTAAGTGCGATGAGCCGTTGCCGCTTTATTTGGGCGGCCCTGTGGGCACCAATATGTTGTTCTTCCTTCACACTCTAGGCCTTGAGGCTATCCCTGAGAGCGTGCAGCTTGCTCCTGGAGTGTTCTTTGGCGGTGACTTTGATGTGTTGAAATTGTTCCTGGAGAGTGGCCAGCAGCTCGATGGCAAAGTGAAATTCCTGATAGGCTACAGTGGATGGACTGTGGGGCAACTTGATAGCGAGGTAAAGCGCCATGATTGGGCTGTGCTCAAGGAAAATGCAGCCGAGCTGATTTTCAATACTCCCGATGATCTTGTTTGGGACCAAGCCGTGAAAAACTTTGGTGACCAGTACCGCCTATGGAAAACTTGGCCCGACGACGTTAGCCTTAATTAGATTTATAATGAGTCACTTAAATTAAAGATTTGAACGCAGGATTATATTCGGCGTAGAAGGCTATATAGTCAGGATTCGATACCAATTCTGCTCCTTTTTTTGATGCCATTCGTTCAGGTAATGGCGTGATACCCACTCTCAACAAGTCCATTCGGTCGGCATCGAAACAAATGTCGATTGTGATGTCGCCCGTTCGGTCGGCTATGGTGTGTAGCTCACAAGCTCGCTTGAGTTTTGCGATTTGCTCATCATTCAATGCGCTCAGTAGCGAGACACGAATTGTGTCGATAAACCGCGCCGCCTTGGGTCCATGTTCATAATCTTCATTATTGTTTTCACGTTGGGAGTCATGGAGGTAGGCAAAAGCCATGATTACATCCATGTCGGCCCCTTCTTGATAAAGCAATTCACCAAACTTAGCTACCCTGTCCCAATGCTCTACGCCGTGGCTTTTTCCCAATTTTTTTGGCCAACGCTCAGCGCAGTAGTTTCTTATTCGTTCAATGTTGAGTTTTAGTTGTTTACTAGTCATTTCAAAATATTAATTGCATCATTTCTACATCGTGAATTTCGGTTCCGTGATTAATCCATTTCTTGAGCAAGCCGGCAGTGGTGAAGCCGTGCTTCTTGAGTAGTGAAGCGCATACGGCGTTGCTCACAGGCACGAGGGCATATAGTTGGAATAGCCCCAAGTAATCACGCACATAACCAATTGTGAGTTTCAACGCTTCGTCGCCAATGCCTTTCCCTTCATGCGCTTTATCGACCATTATGCCGAGCTCGGCTCGGTTGTTGAATGGGTCGAAATTAGTGAGGTCGACAGTTCCCACCGCTTCGCCAGTCTCGGTGAGAGTTATCATAAGTCTCAACTGACGAGTGTTGAAAATGTCGCTGTCGTAGTTCTGCAAGTATTGCCACAGGTAGCTCTTGGGGGATGGTGCAATAATGTTGCTCACAGTCCATAACCAGCTGTCGTTTTCCCACTTGTAGAGAGCCTCAAGATCGGTGGGCTCAAGCGAACGCAGTGTCACAATGTCGTTAGAGATTACTTTTTTCATAGCTTAAATCGATTATCATCTGCAAATTTAGTGATAATTATTTTGTTTTGCTCGCAACTTGCTCGAATTTTAGATAAATTAGGCTGTGTTTCGGCAATAAAAATGAAAAATTCTGTTTTTCATTTTGTATTTCACTCAACTTGCACTAATTTTGAAAACTTTTTTAAAAAATTAAATCATGGGACTAGTAATAGGAATTGATGTGGGTGGAAGCACCACCAAGATAGTGGGACTTAACAATGGTCAGATTCTCTCGCCAATGTTTATCACAGCTGCCGACCCCATCACATCGCTTTTTGGAGCTTTTGGAAAATATATCTATGACAACGGCATTACCCTCGCCGACATTGAGCACGTGATGCTTACGGGAGTAGGCAGTTCGGGCGTGACAACCCCCATCTATGGGTTGCCCACGAGCAAGGCCGACGAGTTCCAGGCCGATGGTCTGGGTGCGCGCTTCGACAGCGGTCTCGATAACCTCACTGTTGTCTCGATGGGAACAGGCACCACACTGGTGAGTGTTGATGGCGACGAGATACGCCACTTGGGCGGCATCGGCATTGGCGGTGGCACCCTGATGGGCCTCGCTCACCTGCTGCTCAAGACCGATCACATCAGTGACGTGATAGCACTTGCCGAGCAAGGCGATATTACTCACATCAACCTGCAAATCAAGGACATTTGCAAAACCGACCTTGAGGGCCTGCCACTACATGCCACGGCTTCGCTTTTTGGAAAAGTGCGCCAAATTACTCCTAGTGAACATGATGTGGCTTTGGGCATCATCTGCATGGTTCTCGAGTCTATTGGCTCGGCTGCTGTGTTGTCGAAGCTCAACACGGGTGTCAAGGACTTCGTGCTTATTGGCAACCTCACCCGCCTGCCGCAGTGCGCGGTGGTATTCCCTCGCATCGAGGAGATATATGGCGTGAAGTTCCACATACCTGCCCATGCAGAGTTCTGCACCGCCCTGGGAGCCGCGTTGGCCTATAATAACGCATAATGCACAATGCAGAATAGGGCTGCGCTCGCTTGACTCAGTTGGGCCGCGCTGCGCGTGGGGCTTATTTGTCAAACAATTAAAAACAATTAATATTTTTGCATTAGATGGCGGTTACTACGGTTTTTTACACAAATTATCGTGAATTGTCCGTGAATTATCATTGAATTATCAGTTTGCCGTGAGGCTGGAGGGGCGCTTCGCTTAAAATTGAATGAAAATTTGATTTAAAATTGCATCGATGCTGAGACGAGTAGTGCGGTTGGTTCGGTTGGTTCAGCTGGTTCGGTTGGTTCACTTGGTTCGGTTGGGCCGCGCTTCGCGCTAAAAATTACTGCCCTTCGGGCTAAGATTGGTAGTGTGGTGCCTACGGCACTAATATTTATTTTTGCGCTGCGCGCTAAGATGTCGCTGTGCATGGAATCGGTGGAATCGGTTTGCCTTGAGGCTGGAGGGGCGCTGCGCTTAAAATTTATTGAAAATTTGATTTAAAATTGCATCGACTCTGGATTACTTCACACAAATTATCGTGAATTGACCGCAAATTATCATTTAATTATCAGGTTGCCTTGAGGTTGGAGGGGCGCTGCGCTTAAAATTGAATGAAATTTTTAATGAAAATTGCATTGATGCTGGTTTTCAAACAGTCTGAAATTAAAAACTCCTCGCTTGCGAGGCTTTGCGACACCAATAGGTGCAACTTTGCGAGAGAACATGGAATCGGTGGAATCGGTGGAATCAGTGGAATCACTTGGTTCACCTGACTCACTTGGTTCACCTAGTTCACCTGGTTCACATGACTCAGTTTTATCAAACAACAAGAACAACTGTATAACAAACATAACAACTGTTGTTTTGTCGCTACTTGCTAGATTTTTTTGTTTTCTTTGTTTCATGGTTATATTTTTAATGTACGTGTGTGCGCAAAGGTAATGGGTGGCGGAGTGGCGAGGCAACATTAAAAAACGGCGAATTATCCATGAATTATCAAACAACTAAAACAACACAATAACAACCAAAACAACTGTTTTTGTTAATCTCAAAAAGTCCTTAATCAATGCACAAAGCCTAATGCATAATGCACAATGGGGGCTGCGTGCGGATGCTTTGTTAATCTCACAAAGTTGCATCTATCGATGTCAAAAAGCTGGCTTGCGCCAGATTTTTTTTGATAAAATGCTCACGCTTGCAAGGCTTTGAGCAAGCTCAGCTTTGTCTCGCTTAATCGCATTTTCCTGCGTGAGCAGGCTAAAATAACAAAAAGCGGCTCTCAAGATCTTGGAAGCCGCTTTTATAATGCCAGTATTAATAGTGAGAGTCTTGACGGCGTGTGACTAATAAATAATTAATGTTAATTGTATGTCAGATTTCTCACTATAAATCCTTGATAATATTAATTGCGGTTACCTAGAAGTATATTGTAAACGGCAGTGATGTCGGCACTGGTTACTTCGCCGTCCCCATCTACATCATAAGAGTTTGACGCCTCATTAGTGTCGCCAAGTAAGTAGTTATAGAGTGCGGTCACATCGGCCGCAGTTACGTAGCCGTCGCCGTTCACGTCCTCTTTCTTACGTTTCAATTCTTGTGCGACATCATGCATGCATCCTTTGTAAATCAATTCGCCATTTTCATAAACTGATGCAAGACCTGCCAGACTGATTTCATACCCCATATTATAATCTCTATAAGGTACTATAAGATCGCCATAAGTGCAGTCAACACCTATGCCTTCGATGACTCTAAGCTCTTCTACGCCCTCTGCCCAAGGGTCGACGTATTTTACATAACGACCTTTTCTAACAGTACCACCCACTTTAATTTCGAAAGGTTTGGAGCTAATGATATTAAATAAAGAATACTCGTAGGCTAAATATGGAAGGAATAAAGGCTTAGAGAAGTTGTACAATGTATCTATATCAATCTCAGCCCACCAATAATCGTAAGTTTTCGCATTTACCATCTTAGCTTCTTCTTTCACATGAGCCACAAGTTTTTCCTCTTGAATATTGCCATGTTCATTATAGTCGGTACGATACAACTTGTGATATAGTGTTGTGGTTCCATCTTCGTTGGTTAATGAATCGGTACCTTTAAACTTAAGAGTATAGATACTCAAATCCTCTAATTCTTCTGGCTGAAAATAATTTTTAGTGTATGCGACATACTCCCACACTACCCCTTCACGCACGAGTTTCACATATCCTGATGCTGCCTCGGCATCCTCGTAACAATCATTTTTGTATATTATTTCGCCATTATCTTCCACCCATGCCAGCGAGGTCTGGGAGCCATCGGGCAATTCAATGTGCCATGGATTAAAGAACACATTATCCAGGCAGCCAATTCCTTCAGCAATCTTTTTAGAACCGCCGAGTGTGTAAAGATTAATCAAATTGCCATCAATAGAAACTAGCTCGGAATCTACAGGATTAATCAGGTAATCATCAACAACATAAGGTGCTGTAATGTCGTTAAAGTCATAAATTTGGTATTCATTAATCGACGCATCAGTAAGTCTGCAACCATTTACCTCGACTTCAGAAGGAATAATAAACACTTGCTTATTTTCTTCACGCACATAGGCAACGGGAGTGTCGTCTTCCGAAATTGTATCGATGTTGACCGTCGCATAAAGTTTGCTGTAATCATGGTCTCCTATATGCTCTTCGCCCGAGAACTGATAATATGTGACATGCTGTGTGTCTTCTATAGTGTTTTTATAATATTCAACCCATTTCACGCCTTCGCGAACAAGAGGTGTATAATTCAGAAAATCAACTGCCTCATTGTAGAGTCGCCCCCTGTAAATGATTTCATCGCCATCTTCTACCCATGCAAGTCCCAAATACCATCTATCATCGTTCCAAATATTGATAAATGCCTTATACAACGGACCAATACCTTCGGCTATACTGCAATACATCGAGCCGGGAGGAGCATAATAGAAACTTATAAAGCTAAAGTAGTTAGCTAAGTGATCTCCTATCTGCATCTGGTTTGTTGTAAGAGAATTGTTCATACTATAGTAATCAAAATGAGTGGTATAAGGGTTAAAATAATTGTTAAAGTCATACATAATATACTTGCCAATTGTGATGTTAACCAATTGGCAACCATAGATATGTACAAAATTTCCATCTACACCCCATTGGTAATCTTCTCCATAGGCTAAACCATTGAGAATGGCATAAACCTTCTTATTTGCTTCATACATGAAAGCTATGGGGATATCCTCGTCAGTAATATTTTTGGTGTTTTTTGTGGCATACAAGTTCTTGTATTCCACACCATTGATGGTGGTTGTTCCTTTAAACTGATAATATGTCAAGTAGTCTACTTTATTTGTTGGTTTCAGTTGGCACTCAACCCACACCTTGCCTTCTCTTACCAATGGGTCATACTGGTATTCCAATGCGCTGGCGTTGGTCATCATCAGCAGGCCTAGCAAGGTAAAAATAATCTTTTTCATAGCCGTTTATTTTTATGTGTTAAACTTAATTTTGTTGCGATGTTGCAAAGTTATAAACATTTTTTTAAATTACCCCCCCCATTTGTTAAATTGCGTTAAAACGTGTGGCATTGTCGGTATTTTGGGGCTCAAAATCCAGTTCATTTGACTCAATTTGAACCAATTGTTTCGGTGGATAATCTCACAAAGCTGCATCTATCGATGTCGAAAAGCTGGCTTACGCCAGATTATTATTTTCTTCGTAAGTCTCTTGAGAAAAATTCTACGGAGTCTTTCAGCATCAATGGGCTGCACCTCACCAATGTCAAGACAAGTCTTGCCGCTGGTTTCGGTTTGCACCATTGGTTTTGGAGTAATGGAGTATTTTTGACTCCTTGACTCCTCAAACTCCGTAGAAAAAACAGTATTGGTTATTTGATTACCTTCTCGGTGGTGCGGGAGCCGTCGGTGTAGGTAGTGACCTTGACATTCACGCCCTTGAATGGCTCGGCGCTCTCCACGCCAGCGAGATTGTAGTACTTAACCGAAGATATGCTCTTAGAAGCATCAACTTCATCAATTGCGTCAAACCCTGGGGGTAACTGCCAATAAGCAGATACGTAATCTCCAATTTTATATAAACCTAAAGACTCATAGTAATCAGAGTTCCAAGCACAAGTGCCCTCAGGACCACCTGCAAAACTGAAATCTCTATCGCTAGTTGATACCATAAAATTGTAATCATCCAAATTGGAAACATCTATGGCAAATTTACCAACAGGAATGAAATAATCGTCCCATTCAGCACTACTTTCATCACTTGTGGGGAAGAAACGACAATCATTGTTGGAAAGTACCTCAAGAATCACAAGATTACCATTACCTTTGATTTGTGATAAAATATCACAGTGTTGGCTTAATTGTTCCTCACGTTCTTCATCGGTAACGCCCTCCCATTGAGCGAGAATGTTATGAGCATATCCTTTTCCTGTATAATAAATGCAGTTAGGATTTTCATTTTCATCCACAGTAACCCAGTTCGCTAATTCTGGCTTTACAATTTCCATATTAAAACCATATAGGTTCTGACTATTGTTTAACAAACGAACTTCAATTACAACATTGTTAGCCTCACAGGGATCTTGTAACAGTTGGAGTCTAACATTCGTAGGACATGGTCCATCTTGTGCATTGACAATTAGTGCCAACATTGCACTAAAAAGAAATAATAACTTTTTCATAGCCGTTTATTTTTATGTGTTAAACTTAATCTTGTTGCGATGTTGCAAAGTTATAAACATTTTTTTAAATTACCCCCCCATTTGTTAAATTGTGTTAAAACAAGTGGTTTTGTCGGTATTTTTGGGGCTCAAAATCCAGTTTATGTGACTCAATTTGAACCAATTGTTGCAGTGAATAATCTCACAAAGTTGCATCTATCGATGTCGAAAAGCTGGCTTACGCCAGATTATTATTTTCTTCGTAAGTCTCTTGAGGAAATATCTACGGAGTTATGGAGTAATGGAGTATTTTTGACTCCTTAACTCCTCAAACTCCGTAGAAAAAAAGTATTCGTTATTTGATTACCTTCTCGCTCTTTCGGGAGCCGTCGGTGTAGGTGGTGACCTTGAGGTTCACGCCCTTGAAAGGCTCGGCACTCTCAATGCCAGCGAGGTTGTAGTAGCGCACGCTCTTGACCTGCGTGTCACCAGCGATGGTGGTGATAGACGAAGAATTCAAATACTCCATTGCAGCATCGTAGTTCTCACCTTTGTAGATAATCTTTCCATCATCTTCTATGTAAGCAAGCATACGAGTCGGTTCACCTCCATTAGGATACCTTTGATTGAGAGGATTGAGCATCATATCATTATTTTGACGGTAATCCTTGACCGCACCGCACCGCTCGGCTATAACAACTTCGTCGCCAATTTTGTAAAGATTTGACAGATAATCTCCTAATTGCTCTTGAGTAACCTCTATATCCACACCTTCGAATAGTGGTTGATAACCATAAGTGTAGTTGACGTATGGATCAGCCACGTCATTAAAATCGTAAATCACGCTCTCGCCAGTTGTCTCATCAAAGTATTTGGCAAATTGATATTGCAGGTAATAAGTATGTCCATCATCTTGAACCCAGTTATTATAGACAATATACACCCTCTTGTCTTCTTCACGAAAGAATGCTCTTAAATTGGCTACGTCAAAATTAGGCTCAGGACTTGAATTGGCTTCTTCCAGATTGATATCTGGCGTTGAAAGGCCTTGTTGAACGTAATAGTTTATGTAGTTGTGACCATTCATTTCTGTTATATTGACAAGTTGTCCAACATAGAAACCTGGATCATTTGAATAAAAATAGACCCACTTCTTACCCTCTTTAACCAATGGCAAGTATTGGTATTCTACTCCGCTGGCGCTGGTCATCATCAGCAGTCCTAACAAGGTAAAAATAATCTTTTTCATAGCTGTATCTTTTTATGTGTTAAACTTAATCTTATTACGATGTTGCAAAGTTATAAACATTTTTTTAAATTACCCCCCCATTTGTTAATTTGCGTTAAAACAAGTGGTTTTGTCGGTATTTTTAGCTCAAAATCCAGTTTATGTGAC
>JAEEGH010006810.1_pt1 | contig 27808 bp, 21 predicted proteins | sample 9134181 | NCBI WGS metagenome assembly JAEEGH01 (sample SAMN16246544, study PRJNA631951) | gut metagenome | biome: gut microbiome; feature: rumen; material: DP-attached | host: Bos | place: Iran: Karaj | collected 2018-10 | reverse complement strand
CAAATACCTCCGAACCTATCCCACCAGATGGGGATACGAAGAAAACCAGCCTGATGGAAGAACAACATTAGTGTACAGCACTTGCAGTCGCATATATGGGTTGGCAGTCCGCCCTGTCCGTGCCAAGAAATAGTGTATTGTCCTCCAAAGAATCATGATACGCATTTTATATATTAGTGTGTGTTGAAAAACACACACTAATATATAAAATGCGTTTTTAAAATTCTGAATAAGCTATTATTATCTTACAAAAACAATTAATAAGATACAAATATGAGAATCGGTAAATTTTTCACATTAGCTACAATTTTCGTTGCAGCATTCATGCTTGGTTCATGTTCTAAGGATGATGAGGAAGAGAATGATGTAAATATCGTTGAGCACGAGTATGTTGATCTCGGTCTTCCAAGCGGAACTCTTTGGGCTACTTGTAACGTAGGTGCAAGCAAACCTGAAGAGTATGGTGATTACTTTGCATGGGGCGAGACTTCACCAAAGGGTAAATACGATTGGAGCACCTATAAGTGGTGTGATGGCTTGGAATTTACACTAAATAAGTATTGCACGAACAGCACTTATGGCTTGGAGGATGGCAAGAAGGAGCTTGAGCCCGAAGACGATGCAGCCACCGTCAACTGGGGAAGTGACTGGCGTATGCCATCGTTAGACCAGATTTTGGAACTTTATTATTATGAAAACACTACCACTGAGTTGACTACTCAGAATGGTGTTAATGGTCTTCTGATAACAAGTTTGAAGAACGGTAATACGCTTTTCTTACCGGCGACTAGGAAGCGCATAGATGTAGATCTTGAAGATGTAGATTATCTAGGCAACTATTGGACTCGTTCGCTTATTCCGGAGGACATTCTTATTCCGGAGACCAAATTCCTCCGAACCTATCCCACCGCCTATTACTACTACAAAGACCAGTCTGATGGAAGAACAACATTAGTGTACGGCACTCAAAGTCGCATATATGGGATGGCTGTCCGCCCTGTCCGTGCCAAGAAATAGTGTATTGTCCTCCAAAGAATCATGATACGCATTTTATATATTAGTTTGTGTTGAAAAACACACAACATCTTATAATGCGTTTTTAAAATTCTGAATAAGCTATTATTATCTTACAAAAACAATTAATAAGATACAAATATGAGAATCGGTAAATTTTTCACATTAGCTACAATTTTCGTTGCAGCGTTCATGCTTGGTTCATGTTCTAAGGATGATGATGAAGAAGAAAGCGAAAAAGTGAATAATGTCGATAATGTTAAGCACGAATATGTTGACCTCGGTCTTCCAAGCGGAACTCTTTGGGCTACTTGTAACGTAGGTGCAAGCAAGCCTGAAGAGTATGGTGATTACTTTGCATGGGGCGAGACAGAACCAAAGGAAATATACAGCTTTAGTACCTACAAGTGGTGTAATGGCTCATATGATACACGAACTAAGTATTGCACAGACAGCGAATATGGTATTGTTGATAACAAGACGGTACTTGACCCCGAGGACGATGCTGCTACCGTTAATTGGGGTAGTAGTTGGTGTATGCCGTCAATAAAGCAAATTGAGGAACTATATAGTTACACTACTACCAAGGATACTACTATTAATGGTGTTAACGGTCTTCTGATAACAAGTAATAATAACGACGAAACTCTTTTCTTACCAGCGGCTGGTTGGCGCATAGATGCTGGTCTTGAGTATGTAAATTACCAAGGCAACTATTGGTCTCGATCACTCGATACGGAATACAACCATCCTATCGATATGTTCTGTACATTTCATGGTTTCAATGGCTATGGCGGTAGCAATCGTCCCGCAGGATTCTCGGTTCGCCCTGTCCGTGCCAAGAAATAGCATCGTCACAAGGGTTATGCAATTTAGCAGAATATAAAGTATTCATATAAAATTATGAGGGTATTTCGCAAAAGTGAGATACCCTCTAATATTAAAGATTATTCCAGTTTTATTTTTATAAAAGTTTTTAGATAGGAGGGTTTCACCCTTGCGATTTTTAGGCTTTTACGTATTGATTATCAACAACTTACATAGGGTGAAACCCCCTCGAAAAAACATCTTATTTTTTTATGGGGGTTTCACCTGCCTTTATTGCTTGATTTTCAATTGGTTACACCTATAAAATCGTAAGGGTGAAACCCCCTATTCAAAATCTTTCTCGAAAAATATTTTTAGAACGCTAAGACACGGAGTCGCAAAGTTTTTTCTTGAACACGGAAAACACGGAAGAAACGAAAATTAATGTTTTAATTAATGTCCCAATTAACGTTCAATTAATGTTGCAAGAAAAAGCCTTATGGCTAAACATTAATTATGACATAAATTAATACGTTAATTCTAACATTAATATTGTTTTCTAAACAAATATTTTCCGTCTCTTTCGTGTTTTCTGTGTTCAAATAATCTCTTCCCTTTCAGGTCCGCTTCTCCTTCGCTCTTCCTCCGTTGTAAGTCCGTTCCAAGTCCCTTTCATAGAATGGGAGGAAAATGGGACTTACATGGGAGTCACAAGGGAATTACTTGGGAGGTAGTTCGGAGTTACTTCTTCAGATCCTTGAGGTCGAGAATCATACCACTACCACTTGCAACGGTTGGCAGATGACCATCCCATTTCTCAATCCAGTCTTCTTGAACGATGTACTGAGAGAGACTTGCAGCAATCTTTGAGTTGTAGTATGCCTCTGCGTCAGCCTTGATTTGCATAGCCTCAGCTGCACCCTTAGCCTCTGCAATCTTGATCTTTGCTTCTGCTTCTGCCTCTGCAACCTTGTTTTTTGCCTTGAGAGCAGACTGAACAGCAGCATTCTTCTCGTTGATCATCTGAGCAAGAGATTGTGGAGGGGTGATCTGTGAGGTGAACTCCTCAACTATGAAACCTTCCTTTTGGAGAGAAGACTCAAGACGATGACGGACATCGCTCTCGAAATTTGCACGACTTGACATCAGAGAATCGCTCGTATAGCGGTTGGCGCAGGTGCGGTAAGCCTCGTAGATACAAGTGCGGATATAGCCATTCTCCAGTTCATGAACACCCTCACGATACTTTACGAAGATATCACAAGCCTTAGCAGGATCTATGCGGTAAGCTATAGTAGGATCCATCTGGAAAGTAGAAGCATCCTTTGCATTTACGTTGAATGGCTCGTAGTTCTTACGTTGGAGATAGGTAGGGTAGGTGAATACTTTTGTTGTTATAGGGTTATAGAACACCCATCCTTTACAAGTACCTTCTACCCCACCATATTTCTCCTTTGAGGAATCCCACTTGTGGAACTTGATACCAATCTCACCAGAATCCACTACCGTACAGGATTTTGATAACAGGATAGTGAAAGTTAGAGCGGCAGCTACAGATATAAAAGCCCATTTCACTTGCGAAACTGAGATGTTGAACTCAGGTTTAATAGTCTTTGCCATAATAATTAACTCAAAATTTTATTTACAACTTAAAACTAAACAACTATGAATTATGAACTATGCACTATTATATCCTTACTGCCGTTCCGCTACAACTTACCATCAGCATACTGCCTGACTGACCTATTGTCTCATAGTCAAGGTCGATACCCACGATAGCATTAGCACCCATGTTCTCAGCACGCTGTTGCATCTCCTTAAGAGCCTTTTCTTTAGCCTCAACGAGCGTGTTCTCATAGCTTGAAGCACGTCCGCCAAAGATGTCGTGAATGGAAGCTGCGAAATCCTTGAAAAAGTTAGCACCTATGATTACTTCGCCTGATACTATGCCAAAATACTGCTGAATTGGGCGACCTTCGATTGTTGGAGTTGTTGAGAGTAACATAATAATTTTCCTTTCTTTTAATTTATGTGGTTAATAATGTTTGTTGATTTTTGATACTGCAAAGGTACGATATAAAAGAAAAAACATGAAATTATCGCAATGAATTGGGCAAAATATTGGAAAAGTGAGGAAAAACTCGTAACTTTGTTGCGAAAAAAATATCAGAGTAAAGTGTAAAGTAGAAAGTGTAATGTAAATAGCACCAAACACTAATCTCTAATCACTAAACTCTAAACAGATAATTCATTATGAGAGATCTCGCCCGACAAGGTATATACCGCATTATATATGACATCATCAAGGCTGATAGCATTATCGTACGCCATGAAATAGATGCCATAAAACAGCTTTGTGACAAATACGGAATAACGCCTAAACACAGAATGGCGTCTATGAATCTTTCGCTTGCAGAAGCCGTGAAAGAGGTTCAAAGCCTTACGATTGGTCAGGTAAAGGAACTGCATAAGGATATCAGCCAATTGATTATGGCTGATGATGCCTGTTCGCGTGAAGAGACACTTCTGCTATTTGCCATTATGAAAGCTATTGATGGCAAATGCGAGGTTGTGAGCGTTCCATGGGGCGAGATAATGATGGATAACTCCCAACTCCTATTTATAGAAGAGGGCTATGATGAGGCTGTAAACGAGTATATAGAGGCACACTATAACACGATTGTAAATACCTGTAAGGTAGGCGGTTTCGACTTTGTGTATATCCCAAGACTTACGAAGGTATTTGCCTCACAGTCAATGGCGAGTGACCTGTTCTTCTATTTCTCGCCAACAGAAACGATAGAAGAGGCAAAGCGTATAGCGGATAATACGTGTAATGTCACGACCTCTATTGTATATCGTGAACTTCTTGTCGGAAAGATGGGATTCCGTATGGATGTGGCTAATCCATCTTTGCTGTTCCGAGTATCATTTTCGGTAGTTAATGGTCAGAGAATGGCAAACTATGCGCTTATCAATACAGATAGTGATATGCTTGTACAGTTGGAGGGAATTGTATCAGAACTTCAGAGATTACAGAATGATAATACGTTGACTATAAATAATATAATCGTAAGACAAGACGCATTTATCTATAATGGTTTCTACCGCACACTTTTCGATCTCCTCACATATCGCAAGGGGGCAAAATGCGAACTCGTAGTGCGTCCTTATAGTCATGGAAATGTGCTGTCTGTTTGTACAACGACGTTAGAGTCGGAAACAGAACAGCCTTTGGAGCTTGGTCCGAAGGAATCGGCCTTTTATGTATTTCTTATAAAAGAGACACAGAAGTATGGTGGTTTCAGAATTGATATGCAGACAAAAGAGGATTTAGCCTATCTTTCTGAGGCTCAGAAACGCTTTGAAGAGACTTATTTCTCTCTTTGCAACAGAGATACGGCACCCGACATTACAGATGCAGGAATACGTCGCCCTATGCTATCAAAAATACGCAAGGCGATAGAGAATAATGATATAATTGTCCAGCGTATGATGTTTATGCCGGAGGTAAGTAGAGACAAGAGCATAAAGGTGTATTTGGATAAGATAGTAATGAATAGCGATGGACGTAAGAACTGATAATCGAATAGAATGGATAGACCTTGCCAAGGGCATTTGCATGATTCTTGTCGTATTTGGTCATTTTCCAGAACTCATAATATGGCTGGAGAATGGTCATGAATATGATCCTACGCTATTATGTAGGATGCCTCTATACTTTATGTTAAGCGGACTGTTCTTCAAGACGTATAGCGGTATCATACCGTTCTTGAAGAAGAAATTCAATCATCTGTTGTTTCCGTATATATCACTTCTGATTATCGGACATGTGTGTGTAGCATTATACTCTGCCCCAAACTGGTTCTTGTTTTCTCTCTTCATTACCAATCTGATAGGCTATGGAATATTGTCGCTAACGCAATGGGTTTTCAAGGAGAAAAGCAATATGCTATACATCGTGCTTTTAGTAGTATCCATAGCAATTGCATACATAGGCTACAATTGCCATATAGACCAAAGTATCAGTCAGTTGCTAATATCAAAGCATGTTCGTTTTTGTGAGTCTGCCCTTATGGGACTTCCATTCTTCATGGGAGGTTATATAATTCGCAACTCTACAAATCTGATATCTGTTCAACAAGGTGTGAAGTTAAAAGAAATAGCTATTGCTATACTATGTATTGCTATTGTGTTCCTCATTTCATGGATGTATGACTGGGGGGATATTTCATATCACAAGAACATATATCAGATTCCATTTACCCTCACCTTACTGGGAGGCGCAATAGGTGCTATCGGTATTCTTATCTTGTCAAAACAGATAGGACGACTTCCGCTCGTCTCATATTTTGGCAGATACAGCATCATAGTCTTGACAACACATGTTATCTTGATAAATGCAATTCGTGAATGTGTTAATGCCCTGTTTGGCATAGAGCATCCTCAATGGCTATGTCTTCCAATGATTGTAATAGTAATCCTTGCAGAGATACCCTTAATAGCATTACTACGTAGATATCTCCCATATCTCTTTGCCCAGAAGGAACTTCTGAAATAAAGGGCTACTTAACTATTTTCTTTGTGCTCTTTCCGTCCGAAATGATATAAATACCATGGTGTTTAATATCATTTATCTTCATTCCGTTAATATCATAAATAATTCGACCCTCTAAATCCCCCTTAAAGAGGGACTTTTCTTCTATGCCCGTATAAACGCTATTGATATATTCAATACCGGCAAGGGCATCTATCTCCCCCCAACCATAATAGTTGTTAGGATATGATAATGTTTCGTCATAATGCGTACAAGTATGTGCAAAGACATCCTTTATCTGTTCAGGTGTCAAGGTTGGGCAGACCTGAAGCCAGAGAGCGATGATGCCTGTTACTATCGGGCATGACATTGACGTACCCTTTGATAATGCCCAGTAGTGCTTTCTTCCCTCGTATTCAAATACGCGTGAACCGAATGTGTTCTGGAGATGCTGATCTGTTTTGTAACTGTTAGTTGAGGAGACAATATTTACTCCAGGCGCCATAACATCTGGTTTTATGTGGTCGTCTATAGTTGGCCCCACACTACTAAAGGATGCCCTTACACCATTTGTGCCAAGGTTATCGCCAAAGGCTCCCCCATAATAAAGTGGTACCTCCGTGATGTGTGCCGTTGCCCCTACTCCTATTACCCTTTCGGCACATCCAGGGAACATAACACTATGTGATGACTCGAAATCGCACAGACTATTATCGATGTCGTCGCTTATGAAACCTCCTCCAGCGCTGAATACTTCTATGTCGTTGTTTGTGTCGAGGACTGCCAATGACATGGCGGTATTCTTTCCAAAGTTATATCTGTCATTATTTAAGTCTGTTATCTGAAATTCAGTGGCATAGAGCGTTTTATCATAACAATCAGGATATACGCACAGACTTACAGGAAAGCGTTTATTGCCAACATGTATAGTGTCTTGCATAACACTATCAGGAAACGCAGAGAGGGTTCTCGTGTCATATTCCCATGTCATAACCTTCGTTTGGTCCTGATAAAATGAAAGTTGCATCTTCACAGGCTTTTTTGAACGCATGACATAGGCTGCCTCACGTTCACCACTCGAAAGGAAAGCCCCTTTCTTGCTCTCACCCTTTGCCTTATGTATGTAGGTGCCACATTTACCATCATTACCTGCTGAGGCGCATATTATACGGCCAGCTCCTACCATTTTGTTTATTACCTCATGATATAGAATGCCGTCATTCAGGTTCAGATACTCACCTTCGGAAAGATTGATTACACATGGCTTGCCAACGCTTTCAGCATAATCAAATATATACTTAAAGCCAAGCAAATCAGTTGCCATGGTGTATTTGTATAGGTCTGCTTCTGGTACAATATCTTTATTGTTCGTGGTATAGTTTGCCACCACGCACATCTCTGCATCAGGAGCCATACCAATATACGGACTTATTGTGCCGTCTCCTTCACAACCAGAGCCTGTTGCAGTTCCCATAGTATGCGTACCATGAGTTTGCGTAAGTCCGTCTGCCGAATGTCTCTTGTTGAGAATAGCCTCTTCACCTATGTATTGTCGTCCTACATATATTGTATCTTTCTTTTGCCCTTTGTCATTAGTGGTTTGTCCTATGACAGGCTCACCCTCTTCTGAATAGTCAAGCATATCCCATACCTGTTTGATGCGATAGTCTTGCATATCTGTTGAATACCAGTTAGGGTGCGTTAAGTCAAAACCGATATCCATAACACCGATAATGACACCTTTACCTGTGGCCGATAATGGAGCAGGACTGTTCCATACATCTTTCGCACGTACTATTGCGGCTGAGTTTTCATTTGTAATTGAGCAACTCTTTCCTGCCTCTATCCTTTGAATGGAAGGATATGAGCAAAGTTGAGATATTTTGTCAAGAGGAATACTCGCAATATAGATATCATCCCAGTTAGCGTATATCTTGCATCCGTATTTTTTCAGGAGCTGAATGTCGGAGGTTTTGACCAGGGCAGTAAGACCCTCTAAATCCCCCTTAAAGGGGGACTTCCTTACTGCAAATCGACTTTTTGCTTTATTTGCCATTACCGCTTTCCTCACATACGATGACATCTTGCCTTGATTTTGCGACCAAGACAAAACGGGGTTTAATAGCATTATTGCCAGATATATAATCCTAAGAAGAAATTTCACCATTATATGTTTAGGGCATTTTTGTTTGCAAATATAAGTATAAATTCCTAATTTTGCAAATATTTTCAAGTGCTTATTTCGATTTTTCACTTTTCACTCTTCACTTTTCACTTACTTATTTCGTAATTCGGGATTTTCTTATTAACTTTGTACGCTAAAACAAAAGATATATTGGGTGATAAAGGTAAAAAACAATAAATACAACAGCATATTAAAGGCGACAAGTCTCTTGGGTGGTGTTCAGATGATCAACATTCTGCTCAACCTCCTTCGCACGAAAGCTATTGCCATATTGCTTGGTCCTTCGGGTGTAGGTCTTAATGGCATCTACAACGAGACTCGTGAGCTGATACATACCACGACAAACCTCGGTCTTGACATCAGCGGAGTACGTGGTATCTCTCAGGCATTCGAGCAAAATGATGCTGCGGAGATTGACCGTCAGGTGACCTTGCTTCGTACTCTGGTATTGTTGTTCGCATTGTTCGGAACGCTCCTATGTTCTCTTATCGCCCAGCCCCTTTCTTTGTTTACCTTCAATGATAACTCGCATACGTGGGATTTTGTATTCCTCTCACCAGCCGTGGCTTTCAGCACTATAACTTGCGGTGAAATGGCTGTTCTCAAAGGCTTGCGACAGTTGAAATCGCTCGCTTCCTTGTCTGTTGTCAATGTGGTTATCGCTATTGTTGTATCTCTTCCTATCTACTATGTCTGGGGCTTGAGCGGAGTTCTTCCGGCTTTGGTTATCTGTACCCTGCTATGGGCTGTGGCTGCTCTTACATACGGTATCAAGGCTCATCCTTTCAATTTCTTTACCAAAACCCGACAGTTGAAGGGTAGTAGCATTATACTAGGTATCGGCATTACCTTTGTGGTATGTGAGATAATCGACCATATTGCCAAACTCTCTGTTCAGAGCTATCTAAACAACATCGCCTCTCTTGAAATGGTGGGACTTTACAATGCTTGTCGTACCATGACTTTGACATACGCAGGAATGGTTTTCTCGGCAATGGATCAGGACTACTTCCCACGTCTTTCTGGTGTGGTGAAAAATATGGTTGACAGAACCGTCATACTCACCAAGCAGTTGGATGTCACCTTGATGATTATCACACCTATGCTCGTAGCATTCATTGTCGTGATGCCTATCATTGTGCCGTTGCTTCTAAGTGGAGAATTCAGCTCTATTATCCCAATGGCTCAGATAATTGCGGCAAGTCTCATCTTCCGTGCCATATATCTTCCAAATGCCTATCTTCCACTTGCAGCTGGCGATTCAAAGGTATATTTTGCCCTCAATGTGATAGGAGCCTTGAACACCTTCTGGATAATCTTAGGATATGAACTTGGCGGCTTGATAGGTATGGGCGTTGCTATGTTTGGCGAGAATCTTATTGACGTGCTGATGGCGATGGTTATTTCCAAGTGGAAATACAAGATTTCATTACCTTCCAAAACAAAGACAATGATCATCTTCGGCTTCCTGCTGATGTTTGTCACCTATTCTCTTTGCTATCTTTTGGAAGGCTGGAGCTATTGGGTAGTAGGCATTCTCCTTATTGCCGTTAGCATCTGGTATTCGTTAAAGAATTATAAGGAAGCATAAGCCACATACATAAATATTTATTTGCAAATTTATGAGTGATAAGCCAAAACATTTCAAGCTATTTCTGATAGCATTGTCAGCATTGACAATCATCGAGTATTTATTACTTAAATGTATATTTACCGATGATCCTGCATACTTTATTATGTGCTCTATTGTATTCCTTGTTCCATTTTTTGTTTTGTGGCTATTCAATATCTATATTGTTTTTAAATGCTTTAGGATGCGCAATATCTGGGAGCGTTGCCTCATAGCGTGGGTGGTTATTTTATTGCTGTTGATACCAATATCTTTTGAATTAAATAATAGGGATATGGATAATAATTATTTATCTTCCTTTATCAAACTGCCTAATGGGGACACCTTGACTGTAACAAGCGACAAGGTAATCTTTGGCAAATGTGATGATTTCAAAAATATTCAGAAGGACTATATCGATTTACGTTATGAATGTCATAATTATTCCATTACCTTGACTCAAGATGATAGCCTATACATCTGGACAGAAAACGACTCTTTGCCGGCAACGACACATAAACTAAGATACCCTGTAGGTAAAATCTATTTTGGTTACAACAAAGACAAAGAATATACTATTGCCGTTGTCAAGAAAATAAAATGGATGTTGGAGTATGATTTCATGTATGACGGCATACATACAGGAGGCGGTCATACATTGATAACCAGAATAGGTGATAGTGACAGTTTACATGAAAAGATGTGGTGTAATTATTCTCCGGTATATATTGGCAAGCGAGAGTTTCGTCAAGAGCGCACAACAACATTAAAAGAGTATTTTAAATATTCAATTCCTGTTGATTCTTTGTTTGATTAGCCTAAAAAATGATAATCATAGGATTTATATAAAAATCCTTTGTCTTGAGGGGGCTCGATAGTAACGATTCCCCTAAAATAAGTTAACCTGAATTCGACGAATTCAGGTTAACTTATTGTTTCAATATGATTAGGTTTTCATTTTATTTGCTTTCTTTGTCCAATATATTTCCGATATAAGGAACGGACTTATAGTGGATTTAAAGCGAAGGTAGAACGGACTTGTCTTTATCCTTGTCCTGTGGCTTGGATAGTTTATACCATACCCAAGAGATATATGCAATAACGAATGGTATGGCGATACTCACATAGCTCATTGTGCGGAGAGTGAACTCTGACGAAGAACTGTTGTAGATAGTGAGAGATGAGGCTATGTCGGAAGAGGAAGGATAGAATGAAGTGTTGAAATAGCCTGCAAGCCAGAATAGTACAAGGACGACAAATACTGTGCCAATACCGCCAAACCAAATGCCATGCCTGGTCTTCCTATACAATGCGAGACGTATGGCATAGAGTACAAAGGCTGTGCCGAGAAGGAAGAAAAGAAGGCATATCATGTTTCCGAAAAGATTGTGGAAGTACTTATATTCTACCACAAGAAACTCATGTTCGCCTATTGCCTCGTAGCCGCTTGAGGTCAGTATTACTCCAACAACAATAAGATAGAATGCCAAGAAGATAACGGCATTCATACGAAGCTGTTTCCTGTTCCATAAGGTGGTCTGTTCATCGTCAATTTGGTTGATGAACCACAGGTTGGCAAGTACGCGGACGAGGAAGAGCACCATAAGTCCGAATGCCACTACACGCCAGTCGGCAAGTACTTCAAGACCGTGGAGAGGTCCCCATTGCGAGATGATAGGTGAAGCCGAGTCTGTTAGGTTTGTCTTGGTGATTGTAAAGTCACTTCCGAAGAAGAAAGTGCCTACGGCTCCACCGAGAAGTACAGGTGCAAAGATGCCGTTGAGGAAGAGGAATACATCGTAGGTCTTACGTCCAAGGATATTGCCCTCTGCCGAGCGATATTTATAGCTTACCGCCTGTACCACGAAGCCTAAGAGTATGAGCATCCACAGCCAGTAGGCTCCTCCGAAGCTTGTGGAATAGAAGAGGGGGAAGGATGCAAAGAATGCACCTCCGAACACTACGAGCGTGGTGAAAGTCAGTTCCCACCTATGTGCAATGGCATATATCATCTTCTCACGCTGTTCGTCAGGCATTTCTTGCAATAGCATAGACTGACCGCCCTGAACAAAGAGCATGAAGACGAGAAGTGCTCCTAATATGCTGATAAGGAGCCACCAGTATTCTTGAAAGAATGTGTAGTCCATAATATCATTTACAATTTATTCGCTGAAGCTCATCAAGCTAAAGCAAGTTCCCATGTACTATTTAAAGTTTTTCTTCTATTCCTTTCCTAATTTGCCTTACCATGATCCCTACCTCTGCACAAAGTAGGATGGTGAAGAGTACGGCGAAGATGCAGAAAGTGGTGATTACTTGTGAAGCGGACAAGCTTGATATGGCAGCCTGAACAGGGAGAATATCTTGAATTGTCCACGGCTGACGACCCATTTCTGCCACTATCCAGCCACATTGATGGCAGATATATACCAATGGTAGGGCGATAAAGGCAATGACAGGAAAAACAGCGATGTTCTTCCAACGGAAATACAGCCACTCCTCACGCTTGTAAGCCATAAACAAGGTAGCAAGGAGATAGACAAGCAGGAAGCCGCCTATCATCACCATAAAGTGGAAGGCATAGAAGATAACAGGCACGTTAGGTATAGCCTCCTTAACGTCATTGAAGTATCCATAGCCGAAGAATGGATAGTATTCTTTCAACTCTTCTTCTGCCTCTACCATAGTAGCCTCGTCACCATTTTCCTTGGCCTCGTTGAAGCAGGCGAGAGCCTCGTGAGCCTTCTTTCCGCGCTTGATACGCTCTACATAAGGTACGGTATTGATAGTTTTCCCGTCTATCATATCCTTTCCTTCTATGATGTCTTTTATGCCAGGAATAAAGGCATCTGGGGCATGACGGCCGAGGATTGACAGTCCCTTAGGTATGCTGATATCGAATAGCATCGGAGCTTCATCATTATCATACTGTTTGTCTGTGTTGATGATGCCCAAACCGATGAGTGGAGTGCCTTGCTGACCTTCATAGAGACCTTCCATGGCTGCAAGTTTCATAGGTTGGGTACGTGTCACCTCTACGGCACTTCCATCGCCCGTGAGCATAGCCATAACGATGCCTACAAGACCTACGATACCGCCGACTTTGATAGATTTCACAGCAAAGTCCATATCACGTCCCTTGAGCAGATACCACGCACTTACGGCAACAACGAAGACACCACCAAGGCACCACGATGCCAGAACCGTATGGAAGAATTTATTGACCGCTACAGGTGATAGTGCCACCTCGCTGAAGCTCACCATCACGTTACGCATCTGTTCAGCATTAAACTCCATTCCCACAGGGTATTGCATCCAACTATTGGCTACAAGAATCCACCATGCAGATACTGTAGCGCCAAAGGCTGTGAGCCATGTGGCTGTAAGATGCTGACCTGGGGAGAATTTTTTCCAGCCGAAGAACATCACGGCAAAGAACGTTGACTCCATGAAGAAGGCAAAGATACCCTCCACGGCAAGAGGTGCTCCGAAGATATCGCCCACGAACCATGAATAGTTTGACCAGTTAGTACCAAACTCAAACTCAAGGATTATGCCCGTAGCTACTCCGATGGCAAAGTTGATTCCGAAGAGCGTCATCCAAAACTTACATATCCTCAGCCATTCCTCACTCTTTGTTCGGTAGTATATCGTTTCAAGAATAGCGACGACAATACCAAGTCCGAGAGTGAGAGGAACGAATAGCCAATGATAAAAGGCGGTAAGAGCAAACTGTGCTCTCGACCATTCCACAACATTGATTAGATCCATAGTATTAAATGAAAAAGACCCACCCCCTCACCCCTCCCATAAAGGGAGGGGAGCAGTTATATATATTCTCATAGAGGTGGTTATAATATTAACTATAAAATACCCGATACACCTCAAGTGGAATGCTATCCACTCCCCTCCTTTATGGGAGGGGTGAGGGGGTGGGTCCTTTTATTAGGCTTTGCCTCACCTTCTCCGCTTTTTCCTCGTCAGTACCAGTAAGGGTTGGCTGAAAGAAAAATACGCGGAGGATGGCGAAAATGATAAATAACTTGATGAAAATTATAGCCCATAAAACGCGACCGACGGTCATACTACGAAATCCTTCATAGTAAAACCGCCAGATCATGTACAATTTACCATTTGCCATGTACAATTTCAATTAAGCATGTTCCATTTCACAGATTACATTTATTGCTTAGAAATATTCTAAGTCAACCAGAGAATTTAGCCATAAGCGAGAAAATATATCGCAAATGGTAAATTGTGTAGTTTGATAAGCTTGTCGAAAAAAAAGTACATAGTAAATGGTAAATTGTACATTAGACTATGCCTCAGAAAATTCATCTTTTCCGACACCGCATACAGGACATACAAAGTCCTCTGGCAGATCCTCAAATGCTGTACCAGGCTCTATGCCATTATCTGGATCACCTACTTCTGGATCATATTCCCAACCACATGTGTCGCATACATACTTTTTCATAATGATTTTGTTTTTAAGTTATTAGTTAAAAAAAATAATAGTCTAGCTTTTTCTTCGATTTGCTGAGTGCTTCTTCGCACGATAGTAAAAGTGTATGTCTGCCTCGAAGGGCTAGTGCACGTTCTACGATTTGCTGAGTGCAAATATATGGATTAATATTCATATTACCAAATATTTTCGCAATTTTTTTTACTTTCTCGATTCTTAATTTTCTATTTACTTCAATGTGACAGCGGAGAACATCCTTTGCAAGTCTCCACTTTTCTCATATTTCATCGTCTGTCCGATATAATTGTGATGTTATAGATTTAAATAGGCACTAATATTTGTATAATAACAAAAAAGACCATTTTCGTACAATTACGGAAATGGTCTTTTTGAATATCTCCTGTTTGATGCGGAGATTGTTTTTTACTTCAATGTGATAGTTGCTGTACCACCTGCCTGTTTGGTTGGATAGTAGAAAGCGGCATAGCGAGTACCCATGAAAAGACGGCGGTAGTCGAATATCATCTTATACTCGTTACCTATTGATTTCCAGGTCTTTCCCTTGTCGATGCTGTAAGAGAATGTTGCCATGTCACAGCCAGGGTTGAAGTCGCAGTTCATCACCATGCGGATATCCTTCACCTTAGAAGATGCGAGAGGAATGCGGGCAACTTCCTTACGCTTAACCTCTGTGATTTCCTTCTTCTGGTCGGAGAGCTGCACGTTTTCTTCCGTAAATACGAGGAAGTACTTACTGCCTTCTTTCTTTACCGTAAGGAGGGCTGCATCGCCGTTGAATGCAGAGAGTCCTACGCAGTCGCCATCCTTAATCTTTGAAGCATCGATAGTGATAGTGTCAGAGCAGGTAGGTCCCCAAGTGCGCCAAGTGAGGGTGTTGCGTGCAGAATATATGCCGCCCTTCACGTTGTTTGGCAGGTCATTGTTGAGAATGCCCTTTAGAGTGATTGTAGAGCCTTTAACTATCTTTGTTGGAGCAATTACCTCGCCCTGTGGGTTCTTTGCGCTTATAGCCTCTGAAATGAAGTTGTGGTTCCATTGATAGTCCTTTGTCAAGGTCACACCATTAGCGAGCTGTTGGTTGACGGGTGTAAGTTTCTGGAAAGTAGAGGCATCCACATCATAGAGCTTTACGGAATCAGGGATGAGTCCGTCGCCTTTGTTGCCGAGCATTGGCCAGCCGTCAATCCATGAGCATGGCTCAAGGGTGAGGATACGTCCTACACCTCCACGGTCTTGGAACATAACGCCATACCACTCTCCGCGCTTGCCGTCAACGATAGTGCCCTGACCGGCATAAGGGAAGCCTCCGAATGGGCTCTTGAAGATAACCTTGCTCTCGTAAGGACCTTCGATATTCTTACTGCGGTAGCATATCTCCTGACGACCTGTTCTTGGCCAAGAGATACAGAGGAGATAGTACATTCCGTCGTGCTTGATTACGCGGCTACCTTCATGCAGACCATCAGGCTTGCCCTGAAGTTCGAGAACCTTGTTCACACCACCTTTTTTCTCTGCTGTAAGGTCAGGCTCAAGTTCCACGAGACGGATGTTGCCGCTACCGGAGAATACATACACACGACCGTCATCGTCGAAGAAAAGGGAAGAGTCGTGGTATGCAGGAAGACGGCTATGCAGCTTCCAGCCCTTTGCAGGGTCGTCGGTCTTGAAGACCATAGACTTATGCGGGTCGTCGTTAGCTACGAAGAGAGCCCAGAACGTTCCCTTGTTATAGCGAAGAGAGGTAGCCCATTGTCCGCGACCATATACCGTACCTTCATTAAGATCATAGCGTGGTGTGTCCTTAATGGCATCTGTTAGATATGAGACTGTCTCCCAGTTTACGAGGTCTTTGCTTCGCATGATAGGGCCTCCCGGAAACAGATGCATGGTGGTTGTTACGAGATAGTAATACTCGCCTACGCGGATGATGTCAGGGTCAGGATAGTCAGACCAGATATAGGCATTCTTCACGCTACCTTGAGCGCGACATTTGTCTGCTTCCGAAAACGGAAAAAGACTGAATAATGCAAGTGCTATTGTAATGCACTTTAGGGTTAGATTTTGTTTCATGTTTGGTGGTTGTTTTTTTGGTTTGTTTTTTAAAAATTATAAGCAATTACTAAATGCAATTTACCATTTACAATGTACAATTACGGCAAATTGTACTTTGTAAATGGTAAATCGTAAATTATTATATCTTACTTCTTAAGATTCCACTTAGAGTTATCGCTATTGAAATCGTACTTCTCAAGAATTGGAGTACTGTCAGCGATAGAGTAGAGAACATACTCCTTGTTCACACCTTCCTTACCAGGAATCTTCTTAGGCATGATGCGGTATGTTCCATCGGTGAGCTGCTCAATGCGCCAGAGCTGTGAATCGTCGCCTGTGAACTTAGCCACAGTCTCAACTTCCATATCTGCGGTAGCGCAGAGTGCACGCTCAGTACCTTCGATTGTGATCTTGAAGTATGGGTTAGAGAGATAGCCTCCAGCCTCTGGAACTGCTGTGATAGTCCAGTTCTGGTGAGGACGTCCCATATAGTCACCAATGCGGACACCGATGTTACCGTCCTTCTTCCATGCATCAGCAATAGCATTCCAACCATCCTTTACCTGATCGAGAGTCTGGTTAGGAATAGACTTTGTTGGCTGATTAGGATTTACGCGGTTCCACATAGCGCGCTCCTGCTCCATACGGACGAAATCTACAGAGATCTCAAGACCGTAGCCGCGACGCTCAGAGATGATTGAGTATGTGCCTTCCTCCAGTTTCTCACCAGCGTAAGGCCATCCGTTCTTCCAGAGGAGAGGACGAACTGCAAGAACGCTGCGACCGCTACGGTCAAGGTCAGCCTCCCAGTGGAATGATGTTATCTCAACACCCTCATCGATGACTGTGCGTCCGAAGTGACCTGCACCTACAGCACGCTTACCGCCAGCAACAACCATACGGCCACCGCCATGGAACATATCGCGTCCTACGTTGTCGATGTATGGTCCTGTTGGCTCCTTACTGCGTCCGCATACGATATTGTATGTTGAGTTCACGCCGTCACAGCATGTGCCGTGTGTTCCGAGCAGATAGTAGTAACCATCCTTATAGATAAGATCGGAAGCCTCACAGTCGATAGCTATATCCTTTGCCTTGTTGCCATCCTTACGTGCACCGGTCTTAGGATCAAGCTCCACGATACGGATGTTACCGAAGTAAGTACCGTAAGAGAGCCACAGACGACCGGTTGTTGGGTCGAGCAGAAGACCTGCGTCGATAGCATCGCAATCCTCATCACCGTCAGAAGATGCAACCTCTATAGGCTCTGTGAACTTGAAGCGAGGAGACTGTGGGTCAAGTGTCTCGTTCCACATAGTGAGTACTCGGCCGTTATGACCGCCACCGAGACCACCGCCTGTGGCACTATATGCGATAAGGTAACGGTCACCAATCTTCATAGCATCTGGGGCAGCACCACCACCAGGACGTACCGGACCGCTGTGCCATGACCAACCATCGTCAGTCACAATACCACCACCGCCTGTGCCGAATGTGTACCATTTGCCGTCACACTCTACGAGGGTAGATGGGTCATGAATCCATGGCTGACCTATCTGAGCAAAGGCAGAACCGAGCCAAGCCACGTTTAATGTTGCTGCTAATATATATTTCTTTAATACCATTTTTGTATTTACTATTTAGCTATTTACTATTGACTATTGATTTACTATTTTCTTTTTATTTACTATTTACAATCCTGCTATTTCCCGTTGATTGATACTAAAATAGTACATCAACCAAATAGTACATAAATTGTAAATAGTAAATAGTCGAATAGTAAATCTTTTATTAACTCTATGGCTGCACGATTCTCAGATTATACTTATCGGCATTGATAATACGGAAACAGAAGTCACTCATACCAGGACCGTTGATAACGGCACCTGTGATTACGTTGCGACCCTTCTTGAGAGTAACAGGACGAGAAACAACGTCATCACGTACCATACGACGGTCACCTGAGAGAAGTGCACATTCCTCACCGTTTATCCACCACTTAGAAGCAGAGTTAGAACCGATGGCAAAACGTACGTTCTTGATTTCCTCATCGCACTCGATAACTGTTGTTGCCCAGAAGATAACACCATACCTCTGCTGCTTTGTGCAGGTAGCCAAACGATAGAGCTTCACATGGAAGAGCTCGCTGTCGTATGCGTGCCAAGCCTTATCCTTCTTATTATATGTAATAGCAGAAGGGAAGGTCTGGTTGAGGTATGTGTCAACGAATACTGTATTTGACCTGTTTGGCTTGTCGATAGGATCACGAAGCATCCAACGGCGAACGAAGCCCTCAGAGTCAGGAGTTGCTGTTGGAGTTGTAACAGGCTTCATGTAGCTCTCGAGCTGTGGAGTTATCTCGATAACACGATAGTGACCGCTGAGGTGCATAAATGCGAACAAGCGGAGCAGACCGTCATAGTAAGCATCGAAGTAGCCGTCAGCATCTGGCTCATGCTTAGCCTCCCAAAGACGCTTGATGAACTCGTCGCTCTTTGGATGTGAGCACATGATAGAAGCTGCTGCTGCTGTTGCCACAAGACCGATAGAGTGGCGGAGCTTCTCTGGGTAGTTACCAGCCTTCAGAATCTTATCAGGAGTTGTGCCATCTACGTTGTACTGGTCAACGAATGTGTCGATACCCTGTGAATAGAGGAAGTTCTGGAACTTCTGACCATACTGCTGCTGCCAGTCTCTGTCAGAGCATGACCAGCTATAGTCGAGGGCGATGTTCATAGGAACGCGCCAAGAGTCATAGCGGAAAGCATCACCGAGTACGTGTCCGTTATTGAGAAGTGAACCGTCGAAGTTGTTATAGTCAGGGTTGAGACCTGTCAATGGGTGGATACTCTTGTGCAGATACTCACGGCTCTTCTTAGCGCAGTCACGCCAGTAAGAAGCACGTCCGTCCTCTGCATAGCGAGCCCATACCTCATAGAATGCAGGAATATGATATGAAGGGTCGGTATAAGGCATACCTGGTACGAAACTGATAAGACCAGTCTTCTGATCCATCAGAGATACGTTACGCTTCATTGTAATTGGCTTCTCAAGAGGCTTGCCGTCTCTGCCGCGGTTGATTGTGAATTCAACCTCATGTGGCTGGATGCAGTCAAGGATATACTGAGCTTCCTTCAGATAGTTGATCTCGCCCATGCTTCCCCAACGGTTGTTAGCGAAGATAAGTGATGTGATGAAATAGAGCTCACCGTCAGATGCAGGTCCCTGTGCATTGGCTGTACCGTCGCGCTTGCAGCTCCAACGGAAATAACCCTTCTGAGGACCGTCCTCCATCTGCATATATTTCTTGCTCCAACGCCACAGACGGTCGAAGATATCCTTGCGGTCGAACTGCACGGCAATCATCATACCGTATGACATACCCTCAGTACGAACGTCGTCGTTCTTGATGTCGCAGATATAACCCATGTCCTTGCCTGCCTCGAAGTAGCACTTGTTCTTGCCTACGAATACATCGTTGAACACCTCCTGAAGCTTAGCCTCTACCTCTTTTTCGCCATAGCCTGCCTCTACGAACAGGTTGCGGTAGCTACCGGTAGAAAGGCCGCCTGCTGTTGCAGGAACCATTGGCTTGTGAGAATTGAGAGTAATCCAGTCAACCTCAGCAGGTCTGTCGCCATTGTTCTGAAGCACAAGCTCATAATAGCCGTTTGGCTGCTTGTTGACCTTCAACTCAAGCTTTGTTGTCTTGATATCTACTACCTGAGCTCTGCCCCACATACCAGGCATGTTTACCCAAACGGTATAGTCGCCTTCTGGAATCTTTACGTTTCCGTAAGATACCCAACCGCCCTTTGGAAGGATTGTTCTCCAACCGAGGAAGTAGTTTGTAGTGTCGTTATACTGAATTGTAGCACCACCGCCAATGTGGCTGTAGCGGTCCATCTGCACCTGTGAGCGTGCATCGGTGATACCTACGCCACGCAATGTAGGCTTAACCTCCTGAATTGTACCGTCAGCATTGAAGAAGAGTGAGTCGATACATACAGAGCGGTTCTTGTCGAATTTTGGAGAGTATGCGTTGTTATGATAGAAGAGATACCACTGGCCCTGATAGTTTACGATACTATGGTGGTTTGTCCAGCAGCCATTCTTATGCTCTGCCATGATGAGACCCTTGTACTCATAAGGTCCCATAGGATTCTTACTCATTGCATAGCCGAGAACCTCTGTTGAGTCTCTTACGTAAGGGTAGGTGAGATAGTAGTTTCCGTTGTACTCGAAGGCGAAAGGACCCTCAGCCTGGCGGCTTGGCAGACCTTTGAGGCAGTTTACACCAAGCATTTCAAACTCGCGGTCGCCGAACTTCACCTTTTCCTTTGGTGTGTCGTCAGCAATTTCCTTCATGTTTGGCTTGAGCTTTGCGCAACGGCCTGCACCCCAGAAGATGTAGGCATTGCCGTCAGATGCCTGAAGCACACATGGGTCAATACCATTGATTCCCTCAATACTATTCTCCTCTGGCTTGTAAGGACCGTAAGGGTGGTCGGCAACAGCCACACCAACACCGAAGCCACGGCCTCTGCCGTTGTTTGCACCCTCAACTGGCTTGTGAGTATTAGGGAAATAGAAATAGTACTTGCCATCCTTCTCTACACAATCAGGAGCCCACATAGAGTATCCTTTTGGGTTGCCCCAAGGTACCTGCTCCTGAGAGAGAATGACACCGTGATCTGTCCAGTCTGTGAGATTATCAGACGAGAACACATGATAGTCAGCCATACAGAACCATTTTCTCTCTGGCTCTACCGGACTGATGATGTCATGCGATGGGAAGAGATATAATCTCCCATTGAAGACACGTGCGGTAGGGTCAGCGGAATACAGATTGCGAATGACTGGATTCTGGGCTTTTGTACCCAGCACTCCTACGAGAGGAAGTGATAGTAAACACGCTAATAGAAGTCGCTTCATAAATTACTTATAGTTGTTATTGTTTAGTTGTTTAGCAAATGTATTTTTTAGGAAGCCGTAATAACTACGGCTTTTCCCCCTGTAACATTTATCTCATATTCATATACACCGAGGTCCTGATAGGTCTTCACAAGGTTTCCCTGACTGATTGGGGTCTTTGTGCGGAGAATCAGCTTGCCTGACTCCTTTGGCATGATGTTTGCCGATTTCAGCTTGCCGTCCTTCCAAGTGATGTTAACGGTATATCCGCCACGTGCCTTGAAGCCTGAGATACTACCGTTCTTCCAAGCGTCTGGCAATGCTGGCAATAGGAAGATTTCTGGTGAAAGATCCTTTGCATTAGGTGAGAGCTGACTCTGCATCAGCATCTCTGCGATACCTGCCGTTACACCGAAGTTACCGTCAATCTGGAATGGTGGGTGTGCATCGAAGAGGTTAGGGAAGGTACGACCGTTTGGATATTCACGCATCTTATTCTCATCAGGAAGCAGACGGAGCATGTTTGAGATGATGGTGAAGGCATGATTGCCATCGAGCATACGTGCCCAGAAGTTTGTCTTCCAACCAAGACTCCAGCCTGTTGCCTGATCGCCACGCTGATTCAAGGTCACGCCAGCAGCCTTGAAGAGGTCTGGTGTGAGGAATGGTGATATCTGGTTTGAAGGATACAAGCCATAGAGATGTGAGATATGACGATGCTCATCCTTTGGATCGTCAATATCCTCGCGCCACTCCTGAAGCTGACCATACTTACCTACCTTCATAGCCGGAATCTTCTTTAGTGCTGCGTTGAAAGCAAGGAGCGTAGCGTTCATCTCTGCCTTGTCCTTGTCAGCAAGGGCTGTGTCCTGAAGCATAATCTCCGTTGCCCTTATCGCCTGTGTGAGAGCATCACGAACAATCTGGTTATCCATCGTACAGCCTGCACATACAGGTGACTGCTTGCCCACGCCTCCATGCTCTGGAGATACAGAAGGCACAACGAGCAACTCGCCGTCACGCTCCACCATATAGTCGAGGTAGAAATCGGCTGCACCTTTCAGGATAGGGTAGTACTCACGAAGGAAATCCTTGTCGAGTGTGTAGAGATAGTGCTCCCAGATATGTGTTGTGAGCCATGCTCCGCCATTAGGGAACATTCCCCAGAATGCACCGTCGATAGGTCCTGCCACACGCCAGATATCTGTGTTGTGATGTGCCACCCAGCCTCGGCATCCGTACATCTTACGGGCTGTCTCAGCACCTGTCACACTCAAGTCCTTTATCATAGAGAACAATGGCTCGGCAGCCTCGGTAAGTCCGCATATCTCTGCTGGCCAGTAGTTCATCTCAGCGTTGATATTGATAGTATATTTACTATCCCAAGGAGCCATCATCTTATCATTCCAAACACCCTGAAGGTTAGCTGCCTGACCGCCTTGCTGTGAACTTGAGATGAGCAGATAGCGGCCGAAGTTGAACATGAGTGCAACCATACCCATATCATCGCTGCCATAGAACTTATCCAGACGCTGGTCGGTTGGGAGTTGGGTGTTAGGTGATGGGTGTTGGGTGTTGGCTGAGATATCAAGAGCCACACGATTATATTGTTCTTGATACTTTGCTATATGGCGCTTCAAGAGCTGATCTGCGGTTTTGTCCTCAATAGCCTTGAGAGTAGCCTTGTTTTTTTCAGAAGCATTACCGCTAACATCATGATAGTTCACGAAGTTGGTAGCAGCTGTGATTATTATGGTTGCTGTCGTAGCATTCTTAACGTCAACTTTATTGTTATCAGTTGTAATATTACCATCAGCCAGCACCTTTGCAGCAAGTTCTGCATTCAAGGCAGACTTAATGCCCTCCTGCTCTACGCCTTCAATAACAGCCTTGAGCATACCATAATTACCCTTCATGCGTGAAGTCATAAACCTGAGTCTTTCGCTGCTTTTTGAAGATTTCAGCTTACACTCATGATCAAGCGTGAAGTTCAGCTTTCCCTTGCCAGAAGCCTTTATGCGCATCACGATAACGCCATCCTCAAGAGAGGCGAATGTCTCGCGAACATATTTCACGCCATTTGCTGTATATGAAACGGTAGAAACGGCATTGTTAAGGTTCAGTTCTCGGCGGTAGTTCTTTGCATCCTTATGACCGAAATCGAGTTTCAGCGAACCGAGAGTGAGGAAGCGCATACCGTGAGGACCTTTTATGAACTCCTTGTTGATAAGATCTTCTGCTTGTTTCTCCTTTCCCTGGAATATGAGGCTGCGCACCTCGTTGAGGTAATAGATTGATGATGTGCTGTTATTGTTGTGAGGACCTCCACTCCAGAAGGTTTCCTCGTTGAGCTGAATTTCCTCTACGTCTGTCTTGCCAAAGACCATAGCTCCGAGCTTGCTATTGCCAAGTGGCATAGCCTCAAGCCATACAGAAGCAGGTTTATCGTACCAGAGAAGGGAGTTAGTGTTATCGGCGCGGCATGTCTTATCCTTTCCGAAAGGAAGTACAGCACACATAAACGTCAATAGAAGAAATTGCTTAAGCATTTTTTGTTTTTGATTTTGTTTTAGTTGAATACTATAAAAAAGTGGCACAAATATACTAAAATTTCTACGAAATTCCAAATTCCCTTGAAAATTATGAGATAAATTAACATACTGCCGCCCTTCATCTATAGAAACAACACTATTATAGACGATTTTTCTTATTATAGGTTTAATTAACTCCCTGTTTATTTCTTTTTTCATTTTTTTTATTACCTTTGCAAACACAATAAACATATATAAATCAAGATTATGGTATTATTAGGAAAAGAAGAAAAAAATGGATGGATGACCGTTGGATATCAATCCACATGGCCATTGTCATATGAGGTAATGCTTTGTGCTGCACAGGAAATCATAGACAAAGATTTTAAGGAGCGTTTAGATAGAGTTGCTGTAGGTTTTGCTAATGATTGTACGGAATGTATTGATGAAGTTCGCAAGCATAATAGAATACTTACAGATTGTCCTACGGTCAGCAAGGAAAACGGTTTCCTGATTGTTTCGGGTTATAGTGAGATTATGGAAAGTAACCTTCAGATTAAATTTTACAATCAAACAATGTCAGTAATCTTGCAAACAACCAACATAAAAGTATTTTCAGAATCAGGCGATAATGCTTTTTCTAATTACATGAATAGCATAGAAATCAATACTTATATTAAGCTTGCCAATGAAAATGGCCATATAGAAATTCCAATCATTAAGAAACCAAAGTCTATTTGGAAGAAATTGTTTTCATGGAGTTAAAATGACGTTACTTCTATTCAGCAGAAACGCTATTAATCTCCAAGTACTTCCTATGTAAGTCCGTTGTTCCTCCTAACCAAACTCGATGAAGGTCCGTTCCAGAACGAACAAATAGCGAAGGTTCATCGAGTTTGGTTAGGAGGAACAATGGAGGATCAGTAGATTTGCTAGAGTCATATTGCCTGTACGGATAGGTGTAATAGTTGGTGTAATACTATTTTTCAAAAAGTTTTCAACGCCGAGTATTACACCAACCTATTACATCCGTCTTGCTTTTGCTCTACCTCCGCTCTTCCTTCGTTTTAAATTCGCTTTTCCTCCCTTCCAGAACTATAGGATCATGGGAGGTACAACGGAGTTACATAGGAGGAACAATGGAGGATGAACGGAATTATAGCGAGTGTGATGCGCCCTTTTACAAAAAGCAAATTATTGGCCAAGGTTCATCACACTTGCAAGTCGTTGAACAGACGTTATTTTACAATTACATTTAGTCATCACCCTCTACCAATCTAAAATAGTTACCTTTTTCGTCAATAACATCGTGTGAAAAAAGTATTTGATAAATGTTAGTTTTGTCTGAGAATGTTAGAAGTATAAATTTTCTATTATCATAATCAAAATCCACATTCATCTCTTTTTTGTCGATATTATATCCTTTCCCGCTATAATGTCCCTCTTGGGCTAATGTATTCAACATTGGCTCGTATTTTCTTGTTAATGAATCCAGTGCGGACTCAAAATCATAGCCTATTTTTCCTATATATTCAAGTCTTGCGGTATTGCTTCCTTTAAGTCTGATTTGGGTTAAATCGGGCATTACGGTATCTTCATCATGCGCATCATTATTGCATGCTACAAAAAGTGTTGCGAATAAAATAAGTATAACTATCTGTTTCATAAAGTAATGTTTTTGATATGGAACTTCTGTTAAACATTACAAAGATACGGAAAAGTGTGCAAAAAAACAAAATACAGATGTTTTTTTGAAATAATTAAGAATTGTCAGATGACACTTTTTGCTATGGTTTTTAACTTCTGTGCTTGAATTTAATGTTTATGCTCTTAGCTCCAGTATTGTTTCAAAGTCCTTTAGAGATTCTTTCTTGCTCATGTTTCCGATGCGGAAACCGTCGGATGTGGTCTCGCAATAGATGTACCAACGACCTTCGATTTCTATGGTAGCATTGCGCAGAGAGGCTGGATTGCCTATGCGAGTGCCCCAGCGTGAATCGTATTCTATGCAGATAGCTGCGTGTGAAAGTTTATCGGATATGATATAGAGCACGTTATAACCCATAAGATGATAGAGGGTGGCTGCAAGGAATGCCTTGCAATCGCAGTCGCCACGACCGTCAAAGAGCGTTTCGTCTGGGTAGCGTATATATTCCTGAGCACCAGCAAGTTCCTGGCTTCTGTCATCAACGATATACTTGATATTCGGCTCTTGTACGAAATCAAGGACGAATTGCAGTTTGTCAAACTCATTTATGCCTTTCTGGGAGCATATACGGTTGATATACTGCACAATCTTGGCGCTTGCCGCGAGATGTTGGGGATTAGCAAGCATATAATGGTACATCTCCTTCAGGTTTTCCCTGTGGTTCCAGCCATTAATGGAAGGTCTGCCAAACGGATTATGCCGTCTCTGCTCTAATACCGCCTGTTGGTCAAATTCCAGTTCGAGATGTCCTTTCAAACCTATGCTACGTGAAGAATCCAGTTTCCAGTTAAACTCTCTCTTAACCTTCTTACTGCCATCATTAGACGAATGATGGGATTTCCCTTTTTTTCTGGTAGCTATCAGCCAAATAAAAAGGATTATGTTGAGTAAAACCGAGATTACTGTTATTTTCTCCATTATTGAATATTGATAGTAAAAATCTTGCACGCTACGGCTCTTCCGCCAAAGCCTTCCTTTTGCAATATGAGGCCTTCGTTAAGGTTTATGCCGTCTTCGGCCATGCTTGTGCCAAACTCAAAATAGCGGTATTGCGGATTGTTGCCGTAATGCCTGATAAGGGTAAGCATGAGATAGTCGAGGGCATTGCTGCGCTTGCCTTCGTGTGATGCGGATATATATTGAGTGCGCACTACCTGCTGAGTGATAAAGAGAAGGGTTCCGGCTATTGTTATTCCGTCGGGATTCTTCACGGTACAGCATACGATATTATCGGGGAAACGCTGTTTAAGCAGCTCTATCTCTGAAAGAGAATGAACAGGATGTGAGCTGAAACGCTCCATCAGATTATCTTCGAGTATTGGCCAGAAATCGCGGATGTCAGCGTCGAAAATGACGGTATAGCCCTGTCGATTCAACTTATTGAAATATGTGCGCTTGCGTGATGAGGAAATATCATTTATGGCGCTTTTAAAATCTATCACCGTCATCATATTGCATGCTTTCTGGGTGGCATTATATCGCCAAAGCCAGTAGTCCTCTTCCTGTGATGGTATGAGGTGGTAGATATATGGTATCTGCTTATAGTTCCACTCGCAGATGCCGTTTTCCTTGAGATAGGAAATGGTAAGACGGAATAGTTCCCCAACCTCTGAGATGTGTATTTCTGGGGATAGCACGAAGCCGCCATAGGTGAGGCCTTGGTGGGAGTGTAAAAGACCCCCTCCTTGCTCCCCCTTAAAGGTGGAGAGATGGTTGGACGGAAAGTCCCCCTTTAAGGGGGATTTAGAGGGTCCATTGGCTGGAAGTACTGCTATGAGCTTGTTTTTCTCATTGTAGTACATCAGGGAGTGGTCGTGAAAACGGTCACTATGATAGTCCATATAAGCACGCAGAAAAAGGAAGGTGCCGTTTTTCGACACCTTTACGAAATCATCCCATTCGGTCTGTTTATTTTGCTTATATCTGCAGATACTTATCATATTCACGGATATAGTCGTCTTCTGA
>JAEEGH010006809.1_pt1 | contig 27811 bp, 31 predicted proteins | sample 9134181 | NCBI WGS metagenome assembly JAEEGH01 (sample SAMN16246544, study PRJNA631951) | gut metagenome | biome: gut microbiome; feature: rumen; material: DP-attached | host: Bos | place: Iran: Karaj | collected 2018-10 | reverse complement strand
TGTTCTTGACCATCTCGTCCACCAACTCCAGCAGGAGCCTGATCTGCACTTCCGTGTTTGCGTGCTCCGCCCGCTCGGCGTAAAGGCCATCCTTCCGGCGTCTTATTTCGACAATCTGGCTTCTCAGGAACGCCGCCTCGTCCATATCGCTGGTGATCACCTGTGTGCTGCCAACCTCGTCAACCACGGTGGTGTTCATCGGCTCCTCGTCCTCCGGCACCTGGCTTGCCAGCACCTCCAGCCGTTCCTCCAGCCTGTCCTGCTGACCGTCAAGCGTTTTCAGCAGCGCATCGATCCTACCAATTTCTCCCGTGAGCAGCCGCTCCCGCTGTACCACCAACTCCTCGCGCCTGCTTGGCAGAGTGTTGAACGCCATCACCGCCGCCCTCTGCGCCTCAACCTCTCTCACGATGCGACAGTCACAGCGGCTCGGAACATCCTCGTGGAAATCCGTCTTCTTCACCAGCGCCCTCTGCCTGCACCGCCAGTCCGTAAGTTCCTCCTGTGCTTTCACATACCGTTTCAGCGTCCTGCCGCACTTGCCGCAGATGAGCCTGCCGTTCAGCGCCAGCCTATTACCGAACCGGAGCTTACTCGGGTCCTTTGCCAGACCGCTCCGCCGCTTCTTCTCCCCCTGCACCTGGTAGAACACCGTCTTCGGCACGATGGGGTCGTGGTCGTCTTCCACAAAGTACTGCGGCCTGTCGCCTGTGTTCTTCACGCACTTGTGGGTCAGGTAGTCCTCCACATACCATTTCTGCATCAGCAGGTCACCGGCATATTTCTCGTTTTCCAAAATGCTCGCCACCGTGGACGGATACCATTTCTCCCCGCCGGACGGGGTGCAGATGCCATCCTCCATCAGTCCGTCGGCGATCATCTTCGGGCTGTAGCCTTCGAGGAACTGCCTGTAGATGCACCGCACCACATCTGCCTCGGCTGGAACAATCTCGTAGGTTCCCGGCTTGTCGCCTCGCCTGTAGCCGAGGAAGGAAGAGAAGTTGACACGTCCTCTGCCTTCCTGGAAACCGAAGTTGATGCCCATGCGGACGTTCTGTGAAATGGACGCACTCTCCTGCTGGGCGATGGATGCGAGGATCGTGACCATCAGCTCCCCGGAGGCTTCCAGCGTGTTTACGGATTCCTTTTCAAAGATGATGGGAATGTTCAGGGCTTTCAGCTTCCGTATGTAGTTCAGCGCGTCCAGCGTGTTGCGGGCAAAGCGGCTGATGGATTTGGTGATCACAAGGTTGACGTCCCCGTTCTCGCAGGCTTCGATCATGGCGTTGAACTGCGGTCTGGTCTTTGCCTGGGTTCCACTTAAGCCCTCGTCTGCGAAGATCCCCGCCAGCTCCCAGCCGTCGTGAGCCTGTATAAAATTCGTGTAATGCGTGACCTGCGCCTCATAAGAACTTTCCTGTTCTTCGGAGTCCGTGGACACGCGGCAGTAGGCCGCCGCTTTCGTGACCTGTGTGGGCATGGTCACCACGGGGTCTGTATTTCTTGCTCTGATAACTCTTACTGCCATGTGAATGCTCCTTTCTCGTCAAATTCCGTCCTTACCGGAATTTCGGTGTATGACCTGCCAACCTTCTCTATTCGCATGTCCTCCTCTGCCACCAGCCCGCAGGTGAAATGGAACTGCGCCTTTTCCTTCGACCAGAGGACGGCGTGGTCTACAAATGCTTTGAACAGCTTCTCGTCTGATTCCGCGAAATGCTCCCTCACGCCTCTTTTGACCACAGCCCTTTTAAGGTCATCGACCGGGTTCTTTTTCTCCAGCTTCGCCAGGGCGTCAAGGACGGTTTTCTCCTCGCTGACAAGCGCGGCTTTCTTTTCCCGGAGCTGCGCCGTGTACCTGTCCGCCAGCGCGCGGTCGTGGAGGACGGACTGCCTGCGCTTTACGGACTGTAGCTGCGCTTCCAGCCGCTCTCGCTCTGTTCCGTCATCAGAGACCCCGAGGATGGAAGGGTCTGCCGCCAGCCGGTTCAGCACCGTGGCGAAGGCGTTCTTCACGTCCTGCTCGAACACTGGGAGCATGGGACAAGGAGCCTCCGTCCCTTCCACCATCACGGTTCGTTTATGAATGTGGTTCTCGCAGGCGTAAAATGCCCTCGCATCCTTCCCTCGCCTCATGTGCCCTCCGCAGAGACCACAGATGAGCCTGCCGGAGAACACGTACCGCTTCGTGTCTTTCACGGCTTTCTCCCGTCCGAGCCGCTCCCCGTTGCTTCTTATCATTGCGTTCGCCTGTTCAAAGGTCGCATGGTCGATGATCGCGGGATGGTCGGCTTCATTCAGGTACTGGTCGAGCTGGCCCGTGTTCACGCACTTTTTGTAGTTTTCCATGAAGGTCTTCTGGTAAAGGCTGTCCCCGGTGTAAAACTCATTTCGGGCGATGGCGATGATGCTGTTGCTCCGCCACTTCCCCTGCGCCTCCAAGCCTTTGTAGCTCTCCGTCCAGGTGGGTATCCGCTCCTCGTTCAGTTTCCTTGCGATGACCAGAGTGCCCTTGCCGTCAGCCAGCGCATAAAAAATCCTGCCTACCGTGGCAGCTTCCGCAGGATGAATGATGTAGCCCTTTTTCGTTCTTCTGTATCCGTAGGGAACCTTGCCGCCCTTGTAGGTGCCTGCCTGAAAGCGTTTCCTGATCGCCCACTTCTGGTTGGTGGAGATGGAGGCGGATTCGGATTCCGCGAAGGCGGCCAGGAGCGTTAAGAGGAACTCCGACTCCATCGTTTCCGTGTCGATGTTCTCTTTTTCAAAGATCAGCCGTATGCCGAGGCTCGTCAGCCTCCTTACCATTTCCAGGCACTCCGAGGTATTGCGGGCGAACCGGCTGATGGACTTTGTGACGATCACATCCACAGCCCCGGCTTCGCAGTCCTGCATGAGCCTTTGCAGCTCCGGCCTCGTGTCCGCTTTCGTTCCGCTGACGCCGCTTTCCGCATAGATGCCCGCCAGCTCCCAGACGGGATTGGCTTCGATGAGGGCCTTGTAATGGTCGCACTGGTTCTCGATGGAGGTCTCCTGCGAATCGAGGTCGGTGGAGACGCGGGCGTAGGCTGCTACACGGAGTCTCTCTTTTTCTTTTACCACCGCAGCTATCGTGGCAACCTTCCCTTCATTTTTATCATGTGATTTCTGTGATATATGATCCGCAGTCGCTTTCTCTTTGGCTGTAATCCCCCATGAAGGCCGCGCCATCTCTTCAGCCATCCGGCTTCTGCCAAGCTGTACTTTTTTCATGATCTTCTCCTTTCCGATTCCCTTTTCGCTTTCTGTCTTGCCCGAAATCTCTCTCGAATCTCGTCAGTGCGAAAAGCTGTATTTCCTTTCAGGGGTGCCAATAGTATTCTCCTTGCAGTTTTATATTCTTCTCCCTTCATTCCAAGCCCCAACAGCCATATACGGAAACTAAACTTCTCATTTTCCGTGTCAGCATGTTTCATACGCACGGTTCCCTGCTCCATAGAAATACTGTTCATTCGTGATGCAAGCTGCGTGAAAGCCTGTATGCTGTTCCTATCCGCTATGTCCGGGAAACCTGTAAAGTACACCCTGTCTGTTATGTCTATGCCTTCCAGACCGCCATGCTCTTTTACGATGGTCTTAAAGTCCGTCACACTGTTTGCCGAGGAAAGTATCTCCACAAACTCCGGCGAACATGAAAAGTGTCCCCCGGTTGCTTTACTGATGAGGTTTCCTCTGTTGCAGACCATAACTGCGAGATTTTTAAGGCTCTCTGCCTTATGCCCTTCTATCGGAAACGAAACATCCACTTTTTTATCTTCCTGATCTTGTGCTTCCTTAAGTCTTTTTTGCTCCTCTGCTTTTTTTGCTTCAGCTTCAGGGTCGTATTCCCGAATCATGCCCTCCGTAAGAAGAGTCTCTATCGGCTCCATATCCGCATCATCGGGAACCGTCAGCATCCCGTCTCTCTCCACTGCGTAATCTCCGACCAGGAACGCACACCTCGGCATCTTCGTGTACTCTGCCTTTATCCCTGCAAGCTGCGAGAGCCTCTTTACCAGTTCCTTCCGGTTCTCCATCATCTTCATGTAAGTTCTCATGCCTATCTCCTTTCAAAGCCTTGTATTTGGTACCTTTGCGGTGTACCATACATCACTCTGAAAGGCTGATAAGTCAACGGATATCCGTGGTTTTACTGAATTTCTACCTATTAGACAATGTCCACCCTGCTCCCCGCCACATGACAGCATCGGTTCTTTGTCTGTAGCCCACTTATGCCGTCATAATACAGACCCGTACACGGACATTCCCGACTCACACGATATACCCAGTCGCTACTCTTTATATCCCACGGGTCTATCCCGAGCAAAAGCAAAGCCTCCTGCACCTGTCCGGCTGTAAATAGTGCTGCCTTATAATACCGGAGCAATCCTGCAATCTCGGAGGATGTGATAAAAGCAGATGCCTCTTTCGGCTTTGCTTCCCTTATATTAAGGAAAAGCCACTGTAAAACTCCCATACGCTCTTTTGACGAGAGTTCTCCAAAATGAGCAGCATATGCCCCATCATTTATGCGTGGCATTATTCCACTCTTCGCATCCATATAAGACCACATCTTATTTTTCTGTTCATTCGTCAGCTTCATCCATGATTTCCCCTGTCTCAGAAGCAATTCCGAGCTGCTTTGCGAAACCGCCCATCAGCTTAAGATAAGTCTGTGCCACAGATATATAAGGCAGTATCCGACTTGTATTAACAGTATCCAAACCATGCTCCGTGATATACTCCTCCGCCTCGCGCCATCTGGCATATGACTGGCAGTATCCGGCTAATATCATGACATCTTCATCTGTTATCTTTATTTTTTTTGCAAGCCTTCTCCACTCTGCTTTGGCTTCCGGCATGAGCCACTTCGGGCAGGTTGGAGTCTTTTTTGTATTCTGTTTTTCTGTCATACAGACACCTCCAATATTTTCTCTCTATCTGGGATAGGAGAATGAAGAACGTTTCTTTCCACCCGAAAACAAAAAAAATAAGACCGTGCCAAAGATTTCCCTCAACACGGTCGTTTTCTACTTGAGTAAGTCATTCACCCTTTCCTGAACCTTACTATAATCATATCCGGCATCCGCAAGCCTCTGTCGGCGCTCATTACCATTACCCCACTTCCCGTCAATGACCTCTCGGGATATCTCATCAATGGATTTCTGTCCGCCCTTCTTATATCCGTTATATCCGTCCTTTCGGATGATGGATGGGAAGTCCTGATAACACTCGTTCATGTCACAGTTCCCGTTCACTCCGTTTACCCTGCCCTTGGAGGAATACTGCCAGATGCCATAATCCCCTTTATAGGTGCATTTCGTGTTGTACTGCGCCACCCATATGGTGTATCTCCTGCGGATATTGTCGGAAACATTGTTTGTAAGGTACGAAGTGGACATATAAAGCCCGGCGTAGTACCCGGCATCCTCCAGCGCATTGCAGAACACGGACACTATGGAGTCGATGAACTTTCTGCCCCTTGCAAACTGTTTTGACTCCTCCACGTCAAAATAGACGGGCATATCAAACTGCTTGCCCTTCAGCACGGACAGGCAGGCTTTAGCTTCGAGCAGGGCAGAATCCACGGAATCCGCATAGGAATACCAGTATGCCCCGACATGGAGCCCTGCCGCCTTTGCCCTCTCATAGTTCTTTTCAAAATAGGCATCCTTCTGTGATGCCGCCTTGCCGTAGCCTGCCCGGATGATAACAAATTCGATACCGCTTGCCCTGACCTTGTTAAAGTCCACATCCTTCTGCCACTTCGATACATCAATTCCCCTCATCATAGTCCTTGCCTCCTCTCTCATGTAACTGTGCCAATACATCCTTCAACTTCTCCGGGATAGGCAGACCGAGAAGGCCTGCATTCTCCAGAATGGAAATACCCTCATTTGACAGGTAGTAAAAAATTACGGCAGTCCGAAGGACACCCGTCTGACCGAACACAATCCCGTCAAGGATCTGCGCCATGCCAACGAGTATCAGGATGCAGACCTTTTTTGCTATCCCGGAGAAGCCGACCTCGCTCGACAGCTTATGCGCATTGATGGCACACAACACACCCGTGATATAGTCAATCGTGATGAATACGATCAAGGCGATCAGCAGCCCATCACATCCGCCAAGAAAATAGCCGAGCCACCCTCCGAGGATCGTAAATACCGTCTGTATCAGATTCCAAAATTCTCTCATGTTGTACCTCCCTTCTAAAACCACGACTTTTCGCAGTCATACACATAAGTTTTTATCCCGGTCACTCCCACGTTGTCCTTCGCAATGATGAGGTATCCGTCATTGGGTGCCTCAAACTTTGCTGTTGAAAACGATGCCGGATTGTTGATGTTGACGACCATCGTCCCCGTCACGTTTACTGTTGACTGGGTAACATCCGATGTGGTAAACATCGAGCGGAACCTTGAACCGACATTCTTCCCGAGCGTGATTAAGTAGGTTTTTCCCGCCTCCACTTCATATATGTCGGAATATGTCCTTGTCGGTTTCTCGTACCTCCACGTCCCGTTGTCCACGTACCCCACATTGTAATCCTCTATCCACGGGTCCATCGGCACGGCGGCATATGTCCCCGTGACAAGATCCCCTTTTGCGTCATGTGCTGTGCATCCAAGAAGAAGTGACTCCGCTGTCACCGTGTCTTCTGTAAGATCAACAAGGACGCTCGTCCCATACACCACCTTGCTTACAGCCATATTGCATCACCCCCTTATGACGGAGCGACCGCACCGATGGTCACCGTCTTTCCCCCGGCGGGATTGTCTGTCTCCACATAGGAAATGGGAGCGATCCGCACCTGCGACAGATAGTCATATCCTGCATCCGGGAGAATGGACTGCGCCGTGGTATAGGGCGTGGCATCCTTGACCTGCGCCGAGATAGCCTCTCCCGTATAAGTACCCGTCACACCGAGGATTTCCACACCTGCTTTGATGTTCCCTTCGATGATCTTTGCCTGCTCCACCGAATCGATCCCGACCTCACCGGAGCCGTCATGGTATCCGTTCGGCACGGAATACACACCTGCCTTAGTGCTGATGACTCCTGCCACCGCCCCACGGTTCGGCATGGAGCCCGTGACCTTGTTGGCGTTCACATAGGCGTTTTTCCCCGAGAGGATTTCCGCTGCGGTCGCTGTTGCGTCCGTGGTGTTGGAGTCGTAATCATTCGTTCCTACGATCCGCTCCCCGTCTGCTCCGTGTGCCGTCTTCCCGGATGCAAGGTCGGATGCCTGCACCGTATCGGAAGTCAGGTCAATGAGCGTCTGATTTCCATAAACTACTTTTGAAATTGCCATATTCTACCTCCTCGCTATCCTATGGTTGCTGTCTTCCCGCCAGAGGGATTATCCACCTCGTGGTACGGGATATCCAATACCAGGACATCTCCCGTCATGGTATGGTCGCCTGTATGAAGTGTCTGCGGAGTAACCTTGGGGATCACTTCGTAGACTCCCGTGTATCTCGGCTTGCTGCTGTCGCCCTTGACCTCCGCTACCACCGCCCCGGCATTACCTATGATGCCCACGATGGTCTTTTCTGCTGTTATCAGCCCCTTTACTACTTCCATATCAGTGTTCCTCCAGTTCCGGGCGCACCTCGAAGTCCGCATTCTCGATAGCAGTGAAATGGTGGTCGGTTGCGGTCACAAGCTCGATTTCATACTTGTAAACACCGAACTTAAGTCCCTCTGTATCCTCCACATCAAGCCGTAGCTTCATTGTCACGGTATCGACCTGCTTTTCGAGCAGGAGCCCCTGTGACGAGGCATTCTGCTTGAGTCGGAAGAACACCGCATCCCCCGGCTGTATCTCATAAGCCGTACCGCTCTCATCCACAAGGCTCACATTCAAAAACGCTGTATCTCCCCTCGTAAGGCTTACCTTTGTTCCGTTTACCTTCAGCACATATGCCACCTCCTCGCACGAAAAAAGCACCGGGAAAATCCCGATGCCCTCATTTTTTGTTTCTGTTGTCTTAATTGAAAGGTATGCCCTCGTTCTCGCATCCCCTCGGGTCCATCATCATCTCCATTGCGTCCCTGTAATGGGAAAGATGCGCCAGCTCCTCCCTAAGTTCCCAAGCCTTCTGCTCCAAGGGTGCATAGAATCCTGCCGGTGCGAATCCGCATCCAAGTTCCTCGTCCACCGCTATGAAAGCCTCAATCTCGTCAATCTTCTTTATGATTTCCCTCTTCTGTCTTGTCATCGCTTTAGCCCTCCTCTGCCAGTCTGAAGTTAGTGCCGGGGTTCAGCTTTGTAAGCCTCTCGATGACCTGCTCCGGGGTTTCCTTGCCGTACACCCTTGTCTCCCTTACTTTTCCCCAGCTCCCGTCCTTGCGGGTCTGCTGAATTTTTACCATGCTGGGGTTGCTGCGTCTTTTCTGGATTGCCATGAATTTGTATCCGTTTCCGTAGTTTGTCCTTGTCATTGCTCCTTCCTCCTTCTTAAAACTCTTTTACAATCCAAGCGTCATGCTTTCTGCTTTTGATGAGCTGATACTCTCTGCCGTCAATTCCAATGTATCTGCCGTTTAGGATGTAGCAGTCGTGGCCGTCTGCGGAAAGCTGCCTGTATGCCTTCTCGATGAGTTTTTCTTTGCTGATTCCGAATCCAAATCCGTTTACAAAATTCTGAAGTTCTGTCATGGTCTTTGCCCTCCTTCGGCTGTGTCCTTTGCTTTTGTTGTGTTACACATTACCGTCTATTCAGGCTTATATCCACTTATTTCGGAGCATAATACTGACAAAGATTGGGCTGCCAAAATGTATATATTATGGCAGGTTGTAAAAGTCCTCATCACGGGGTACAACCGCATTTCTCTCCACATACCTCTGCAGGTCATCAAGGATACGGCTCGTTGGCCATTCCCTGTCCACCAGCTTGTAGCTGTCGATATATGGATCGAAGTAATGGAGGTTCTCCGGCTCTATGTACGCCGTGTTTCGCAAATCAGAAGTAAAAGGGAAACACTGATCCGTTGCCACCTTTACATTCTTCATATACTCCTCCAGCGTGTCTCCCTTTGCAAACCAATGAGCCGCCGCCCACCTGCACCCATAATAGCAGGTTGAATTCGGGATGATGGTGTACTTGTACTTGGTAGGAAGTTTCTTTAAATAGTCCAGATGCCTGTTGAACCAATGGAAAAGGACGATGCTGTCATACATGGAAAAGTCATTCGATTCCAGGCAGATATCCGTATAGGACAGATTCCTCGTGATGGAAAGGATGAGCGTGATATCGTCATGCTTTTCCTTGAGTGCCACCGCAAGCTCGTCATTATTCATAATGAAATAATGGATGCCAAGGTCATAGTATTTCTCTATGGTATCCATAGTGAAGTTCTTCTGTGCAAGGATGCACACGGAAAGCCCAAGGGCCTGGATCAGCTTAATCCTCATCACATACTCTTCATATGTAGCCGGATATCCCGGCGCAAATATCGTGCTGTGCCTTGTGTTGTCCCCATCGTCCTTCCAAGCTGCCACATAGACAAATTTGATATACGGGAACAGGCTCATCCTCTCACAGAGTGCGCCGACATAATCATTGTCAAAATTGCAGGGAATATAGACTGGATAGGTGGTGCTTATCTTCTCCGGCATATCGAGGTGATCTACCGCCGAGAGCGCCACAGTTATATCTTTTATTTTTTCGTTAATGAGATCCTCCGCTCCGGGAAGCAGCCCATAGGAATACACGATGTGTCCGTTGGTGGCAAGCGGTCGGAAATACCAGGAGCGGTACTGCCCTATGAACCTTCCAAGCCTCTGCCCCATATCAAGGACTTTGTATTCCCCAAAGAGATCCATGTATCCTCCGCTGCCAGTTGGTGTCCCGGTCAGTCCGATAATCCTTTTTACCTTAGGCCTTACCTTCATCAAGGCTTTGTGCCTTGCCGCCGTATGTGATTTGAAGCTGCTCAACTCGTCCAGGACAACCATGTCAAAATCAAATGGCACTCCGCTTTTTTCTATCAGCCACGGGATGTTCTCCCTGTTGATGATATAGATATCCGCATCAGCTTTTAGTGCAGAAACCCTCTCTTTAGCCGTCCCGACTACAATGGAATACCGCAGGCTCTTGAACTCGTCCCACTTTTCAATCTCGGCCTTCCATGTATGCTTTGCGACACGGAGGGGAGCCACGATGAGGATTTTCTGTGCTTCAAAGCTGTCCAGCAATAACAGGATTGCCATCAAGGTCAGGCTCGTCTTGCCCATACCCATATCCAATAGAATGGCTGCTATCGGGTGTGCCAGTATAAAGTCGATGGCGTACCGCTGGTAGCTGTGTGGTTTATATTTCATGCTGTGTTCATCTCCTTCCAAGTCAGGATTCCTATCTTTCCGCAGGCATTTGATATCTCCCTGCGGTCCAGTTCTTTTTCTGATATGAGCCCTGCGAGTTTTTCCGACTGCTCCCGGATTTCCTTTACCACCTCTTTATGGTGGTCACGCCATCCGTCCCTTTCCTTTTCCAGATCCTCCGCATATTCCAATGCACCATCTGAGTCATCAAGGTAGGACTCAAGGTACCTTCTGGCATCCATTCCCATGTACTCATCCACAAGCTGTATGAAGTCATCGATGGAAAAAACAGTCTGGATATCCCCGTCCCACATCTGTAATACATCAGCCATGCCCGCCTCCAATCTCGTCAAGGACGGATTCAATCTGCTCTGTCCCATCAATGACATAAACCTTGAACCCAAGCCCACGGAGTATCCGATGCCTGGACTCCTGCAGGGGTCTTGGCTTTTCCCCAGGAGCCTTCAGTTCGATGAATGCTATCCTCGCCTTTGGCAGAAGGACTATCCTGTCCGGGCATCCGTTCCATCCGACCCACTTGGGGCAGATGCCATCACGCATTTTAACGGCCTTTATCAATTTCTGTTCTATGGTCTTTTCTCTCATAAATCCTCCAAATATCAAGAAGGTGCAGGTCGGTGAAGGTCGTTACCATACTTTCCCCTATACATAAATTTTTGATAAAAAACTGCCCTAAAGGGGGTTTATGTATAGACCTGCACCGACCTGCACCTTTGCCATAATTCAAAAATGAAAACTGTTTATAAATGACCTGCACCGACCTGCATCATTCATACATATCCGACTCATCAAGCCTCATTCCCATTACAAATATCCCTTCTTTCCGCTTATGACGGTCAAATCCTCTCGCCTCAAGCTCGTTGTAAAAGTCGGTGGTGCTTCTCGTATAATCACCCACCCTCGCACAGTACGCACGATAGGCTGCATACAAGTCTCCTGATTTCTCCTTAAATGAATCCCCGACCTCACAGCACTCATCAACAAAGTGGGAAAACCAGTCAGAATCGCTCCGGTACTTGTCGATGGCGGCCTGTACCTCTGCAGGCGTATCGGTGTTGAAGTCCGCATCGTATGCCTTCTTCGCACCCTCAATAAGCCATTTAAGGATTGCACCGCCAGCCTTTTCCATAAGGTAGTTGGTATAGTTCTTCTTGTCGGACTTGCCCTCAAATTTCGCATTGAAGGGGATTACCACAAGCCGCCTCCAGATGCCGTCATCCATAGCGGAGACCTTAGGCAGGTGGTTGGTAAACAGGATGATGGAGTGCGTCGGTATGAAGTCAAAGGGATCCTTGTACTTCTTCTCGCCCTTTACAACATCCGTGCTGCATATCTGCTTTATGATGGAAGTCGAAAGTCTCATGCCCTCCTCCAGCTCACCTGCAATAAGGAACCGCTTGCCCTTAAGCTCTGCGATTTCGGGCTTGGGGTTGCGCCTGCAGTTAGCCGTAAGCACATCCGCCGATATTGTCCCAGCATAGCTCCCAAGAACACCCGCAATCGAGTTGCATACTGTACTCTTGCCATTGCGCCCACCGCCGAAGGGGATAGTCAGCTTCTCATTTTCCACCACCCCGAATATGTCCTCTCCGAAGGATGCCTGCGTGTACTCGATAATGTCAGCCTTCCCCTCGAAGGTCTTGTCAAGCTGATCCTTCCATAAATCCATGCCCTCATCCGAGGGTGCATACTTCGTAATCTTCGTGATAAGGTCCCTCGGGTCATGCGGCCTCATGCTGGAAAGCCCCTTCCTTAAGTCCAATGTCCCGGCAGGGGTGTTAAGAAGATAGGGATCGCTGTCGAGGTCCGTGGTCTTGACCTCAAGCATGGGCTTTGCCGCCTGCAGTGCTGACGTGACATATTTCATGTCGCGCCTTTTCATGACGAATGCGTAATATTTCCTTGCATCAAGGTATGCCTCCAGAAGGGCAAGCTGGTCATCGGAGAGGTTTGCCATGTCACGCTTTCCCACTCCCTCCGGGTCAAAGCCAGCGTCAATGCAGGCCTGCTTTGCCTCGCCGCAGCAGACCATGGCATCCGCAAGCTGCAAATCCAGGAACTCCTCCATCGCGCCTATGGCCTGCTGCTTGGACTCGTTCCATACCTTGCCGTCATACCGCAGGTAGTCCGTGCCGACCGTATAGACAAGTTCATCCCCATACTCCCGGACTAACATCTTGGCCTGCCCGATATCGGAGTAGTCATCGGGCTTTAAGTAGCCTGCCCTCCTGTTGTAGTCGCCGGGGTCCACATAGCCGTCAGAGGGAACTACCTTTTCCCGGAAGAACTTCACGGCAGAACCCCATATGGTCTTAAGCTCCCTCTCCGACAGGGGTTCCTCGCACTTGTCGGCCTGTTCAAGGAATATCTGGTAAGCCCTCTCGCACTCCCCGTACCTTTTTAAGATGCGACCCGCAAACCTCGACAGGTACTGGTTACGCTGCCCTTTGGGTATGATGCTGACAGGCTTTCCGGGGATATCGTCCTCAAGCTCTTCCAACGGTTCCACCACCTCATCGACGGTAAGCCAGCCGTCCTGCCAAAAGATGTCATCTGCTTTGCACTTTGAGCCGAAGGCAAACCTCGTGGCGTCAAGGGCATTTGCGTCAAATAAAGGAAACTGCGACTGAATCCCGGCTTTAAGGTTTGCCACCCACTGTCTGTCGGAACTCTCCGGGATGGGAAATACATAATGGTGCTTGTCCCTCGGTTTCCTGCCCTTCTTTTCCTTCATGTGGTTACGGCTTGGTACCGCAGCAAAAGCCACATCTGGCATCGCCTCGGAGAGCTTCTCCGGGGTCATCCAGTCCGCCTCATCATCGGAGTGGTCATTGTCGCAGTCCATCATGACGCAGTCGCATCCGAGGAAGTTCTCCCCGTTGCGGTAGTCATTCTTGAAATGCCCGCAGACATTATCCATTGCCGTTGCCTCCGCCAGCTTTTCCGCAGAATCTATCTCATGCCTGTGCGGATACAGGCAATTGGATGCCACTCCCGTGACATCCGCTGTATATAAGGTAAACTTCATCCTATGCCTCCTTGTTCTCGCCGCCGTGCGACTCCGCATACGCCCTGCAGGACGCCTCGATTTCGTCACGGCTCACCTCTTTGTTGCTTTTGTAGAACGGGCAGTCCCGTCCGCCGAAGTTGTTATCCTTCAGACTGACGCAGCGTCCGTCCTTGTTCGCGAAACAATCCATGTGCTTATCGCACTTTGCTACACTTGCCATAATCAAATCTCCTTCAAATCTGTAGTGAATGTGCGGATCGGCAGCATCATCCGCTCCGCCGCTTCGATCTCCAACAGCATCCCCGCGCTGGGCATTCCGAACACCCAAAGCTCGTCTGCCTTTTCCAATATGCGAATGTCAAGGTACATCGCTAATTCGCGCCCCGTCTCCTCCTCGATGACACCGTTCAGATTAAGGATGGGATTGATCGGAACGCCGCCCTGCTCAATCACAAAACGGCTGTACCCCTTCGTCCGCTCCACATTCGTCTCGATGTCCCCGGACAGCTTTGACGCCACATACACCACCGGACCTGCTCTCGTCACCATAGGCTCACGCCTCCTTTCCGTTAATTCGTTGGCCTTATATCTGCCTCTATCTGGGATAGGAGAATGAACCCCGTTTTTTTCCACCATGTTTTTCAACTTTTTTCAAAAAATCGCATTCCTTCCTTTTTAATGCCAAAAAAATCCTGCCGCCGAAAAAAAAAATCATTTCCGGGGTGGAAAAAACGGTGCGCCATTCTCCTATCCCAAGTGAAGGGAGAGACGTGGAAGCCAGCCGAAAGAAAAAAAAATTCAAAAAGGTGGTGGAAGAAATCACGGTCCATTCTCCTATCCCAATTAGAAAGGCACAGACGAGCTGCCAAAAGGAAGGAGGTCAAATATGGCTGACAGACAGGAAAAGCAGGATGCTGAAGAGATCAGGGATATATTGATTGCGATTTCGGTAGTCGCCAAAAGGCTCGCCACGAAACTGGAAAACGGACAATTACAGGAGGATTGCAATGAGCAAAAACAAGAATGAATTGGCGAGCGTGCTGAACGACACGCAGGAGTTTGTATCAAGCCTCATTGTGGCTGCGGATACATTCTCAAAGGCAATGAAGATGGTTCCGCCCATCATAGGAGCGGTCAGGACAATCTTCGATATCCCGGATGAGCCCGTGGCCATAGAGGAGAAGCCGAAGAAGGCTGCACCAAAGAAAAAGGAGCCGGAGCCTGCCGAGGAAACAGCGGAGACAGAGGCGGAGGCTCCCACAGAGGAAAAGACATACACCAAAGTCGAGGTACGGCAGTTCCTTGCTGGAATAGCCAAGACGCACCGCGACGAAGTAAAGGATCTCCTTAACAAGTATGGTGCTGACAATCTCACACACCTTGATGAGAAGCACTACGCCGCTGTCATGGCGGAAGCGGAGGAACTCGCCGATGCCTAAGTTCCACGCATACCTATCAGCATCGTCAGCCTACCGATGGATGCGATGCACCAGGAGCCCCGATATGTGCAAGGACATCAAGGAGAGGGCTTCCCCCTATGCGAAGGAAGGCACGGACGCCCACAGCCTTTGTGAGCATAAAGTCCTGAAGGCTCTGGGCAGGGACTCCCCCGATCCTACGGAGAACCTTGACTACTTTGACACGGAGATGGACGACTGCTCCGACGAGTACAGGAACTTCGTCATGGAGCAGGTCGAGGACTCAAAGGCACATTGCAGTGATCCGCTTGTCCTTGTGGAGGAGCGGCTGGACTTTAGCAAATGGGTGCCGGAGGCTTTCGGCACAGGCGACTGCGTTATCGTAGCAGATGACCTTCTTACCATTATCGATTTCAAATATGGAGTCGGGGTACTGGTCGAGGCAGAGGACAATCCGCAGATGCGCTGCTACGCCCTCGGAGCCCTTGATGCCTACGGCGGACTATATGACATAAAGACCGTGAGGATGTGCATCTTCCAGCCAAGGCGTGACCATGTGAGCATCAGCGAGATATCCGTGGATGACCTGCTCAAGTGGGCAACAGAGGAACTTGCCCCGAAGGCTATGCAGGCATGGAACGGGGAAGGCGAGCTGGTCGCAGGCGACCACTGTATGTTCTGCAATGCCAAGGCAGTATGCCGTGCAAGGGCAGAATACAACCTTGAGCTTGCCGAGTATGAACTCACGGTCCCGGACACACTGTCCGATGACGAGATATCCGCCATCCTTGCCAAGATCGATGAGCTTACTGCATGGGCATCCGATGTTAAGGAATATGCCCTCTCACAGGCTCTTGCCGGCACAAAGTATCGTGGCTACAAAGTAGTCGAGGGAAGGTCGGTACGGAAATATACCGATGAGGAAGCGGTCGCAAAGGCTGTCCTAAAGGCAGGCTACGACCCATATGAGAAAAAGGTCAAAGGCATCACTCTTATGACAAAGGAACTCGGAAAAAAGCGGTTCACGGAGCTGCTTGAGGGGCTGGTCTACAAGCCGCCCGGAAAGCCCGTACTCGCTCCCGAGGATGACAAAAGACCTGAAATGAACATTATTGATGAAGCGTTTAATGAGGAGGAATAGTTATGAGCGCAAAACACCCTAATATGTGTACGATACCCTGCATCGTATCGTATGCCAATCTTAACCAGCCGAGGGCATTCGGCGACCAGGAACCCAAGTACAGCGGAAGCCTTATCGTAAAGAAGTCCGATGTGACAGCAAAGGCAAGGCTCGATGCCGCTATGAGGGCAGCCTATGAGGACGGCCTTTCCATCTTAAAGGGAAAGAGCAAGGTCGCTCCGTCCTTCGAGGATATCATCGCAGATGGTCCCCTTCATGACGGGGATACCAAGGCAGACGGCGATCCGGCTTATAAGGGAGCATATTACCTTAATGCGAAGAATAACCGCAAGCCTATGATTGTTGACACCAACAAGAATGAGATCCTTGATCCCAGCGAGATTTACTCCGGCATCCATGCCAAGTGTGCTATCAGCTTCTATGCCTACAACAAGGCTGGGAACCGTGGCATCGGTACTTCCCTGCAGATCGTAATGAAGACTGCAGACGGGGAGCCCCTCGGCTCTTCCATCAGCCTTGATGAGGCTTTTGAGGATGACGATGACGACGACTTCCTCGACTGATCCGTAACAGTTCCACCGGGCAGGCGGCAGGCCGCTGCCTGCCCATCATATTAAGCAAAAAGGAGCAAAAAAATGTCTACAGTATTTGTACAGTTACTTGCGTATTTCGGTGGCTTTACCATTATCGGCTATGTTATAGCCGGAATAATAAAGGCTGTCGACTCAGTCAAAGACCATATGAAAAAGCGTGAGACCGACTGGGATAAAATCCAACGGAAGCTCGATGCCATCCAAAGTGACATCGATGATATTCTTAGGCAGACAAAATAATGATGGACGGCGGGGACCAACCCTCCCTGCCGTCTATTTTTCGTAAAGGATGTGATGTTTTATGAATGATCTCTTTATTGATATCGAAAGCTATAGCTCCATCAGCCTGCGTGACTGTGGGGTTTATGTATACAGCGAGGATAAGGAAGCAGACGTGCTTCTCTTCGGCTATTCAATTGACTGGCAGCCTGTCAGGGTAATTGACCTTGCACAGGGGATGGAAATACCGCCCGATGTCCTCTCCGCCCTTACCGACTCAAATGTTACAAAATGGGCGCATAATGCCAGTTTTGAAAGAATCTTTTTATCCGTATGGCTTTACCGCCATGGAATCATTGATAAACTGTATCTGAATCCAAGGTCATGGAAATGCTCCATGATATGGTCGGCATATATGGGGCTGCCTCTGTCATTGGAGCAGGTCGGCTCGGTGCTTAAGCTCTCGGAGCAGAAACTGACCGAAGGGAAAGACCTTGTAAGGTACTTCTGTACTCCCTGCAAACCCACCAAGGCTAACGGCGGACGCACACGAAACCTGCCATCCGATGCACTGGATAAGTGGGAACGGTTCGTAGCTTATAACAAGCGTGATGTAGAGGCAGAAATGGGAATCATCAAACGCCTGCAGAAGTTCCCAGTCCCGGACCGTGTGTGGGAGGAATACTGGATTTCAGAGGATATAAACGACAGGGGTATCCTTGTTGATGAAAAACTCGCCCGTAATGCCATCAAGATCGATAATGATGTAAGGGATAGGCTATTTGCCAAAATGAAAAAACTGACCGGTCTTGACAACCCCAACAGCAATGTTCAGGTAAAGGGATGGCTTTCGGATCATGGCATCGAAGCCGAGTCCATTGACAAAAAAGCCGTCATAGAGCTTTTGAAGGACGCCCCGGATGATGTGGCCGAGGTGCTTACCCTCCGACAGAAAACCTCCCGCTCAAGCGTGAAAAAATATGATAAGATGCTGCAGACCAGATGCGAAGACGGCCGTATACGGGGGATGTATATGTTCTATGGAGCGTCAAGGACAGGACGATGGGCAGGCCGCCATGTTCAGATGCAGAATCTCAGACAGAACCACCTCCCCGACCTCGATGAAGCCCGGACGCTTGTAAGAAACGGGGATATAGATACACTTGAACTTTTATATGACGACATAGCCGATGTGTTGTCACAGTTGATCAGGACAGCATTTGTGCCTCGTGATGGGTATCACTTTATCGTCAGCGACTTCTCTGCAGTGGAGGCAAGGGTATTGTCCTTTGTGGCCAATGAACTATGGCGGATACAGGTGTTTGAAAAAGGACAGGATATCTATTGCGCCTCTGCTTCACAGATGTTTGGGGTACCCGTGGAAAAACACGGACGCAATGCCGAACTCAGGCAGAAAGGAAAAATAGCTGAACTTGCACTTGGATATGGCGGCTCAGTCGGAGCCCTAAAGTCGATGGGTGCTTTGGAGCAGGGACTTACAGAATCAGAATTGCAGCCCCTCGTGGACGCCTGGCGGAACTCAAACCCAAATATCTGCCAGCTATGGTGGGATGTGGATAACGCCGTAAAAAGGACCATACGGACCCGCACCGTGAATAAGACACATGGACTTGCCTTCTCCTACCAGTCCGGAATGATGTTCATGCACCTGCCGTCAGGGAGGCGGCTTGCCTATGTAAAGCCACGGCTTGAGCCAAATCAATATGGTGGGGAAAGCGTCACCTATTACGGCACGGACAGCAACAAAAAATGGTCAAGACTTGAGTCCTACGGACCCAAATTTGTGGAGAATGCCATCCAGGCAATATCCCGTGACCTGCTTGCCGATGCCATGAGAAGGCTCTCTGATATGCAGATAGTCGGCCATGTGCATGATGAACTTATCATAGAGGCTCCCATTGGCACTACCGAGGATAATATCTGTGAAATAATGGGACAGACCCCAGACTGGATAAAAGGACTGAATTTAAGGGCAGACGGATACTGCTGCCCCTACTATCAAAAAGATGCCTGACAAAACCGCCGAGGATTTGTTTCCCCGGCGGTCCTTTTTATAACAGCTTTTCAATCTCCACGAATGGATCAGCTTCCAAAGCCTTGATTATATCCCTTCCAAGTCCATTTTTAAGTGCCTTGTCACATCCGCTATTGTTTCTCCATGCTCTCTTCGAAGCCGCACTTACAGCAAGATTATCATCAAGCATAGCCTTTACAGCAGCGTAGTACTTGGAGTGCTTATCCATTACTACATTCAGTACAATGTCCCTGATTCGGTCTGATATATCTCCCCGAGAGAGCATCGATCTTCCAAACTCACCACGCTCCCTCTCTTCCCCATCATCATTGTAGACCATGTTCTCCAAAGACTCTGTCTTTGTATCGTTCTTCCACGCCCTGTACCTCGCACAGTTCTCACAGCGGTTTACGATGGTCTTTGTCGCTCCTGGCACCTTGCCAAAGTCAGAATTCGGAATACGCAGTGGACATTGCTTGAACCCGCCATTTCCGTCCGTTATAGGACATCTCCTATAATAGGCTTCCTTCTTCTGCTTTCGATCCTCTGCATGCACATAGTCCTCATACTCCTCCTGTGTGGCGGGAACAATCAGCGCACGGAAGATACGGCTGTTTACCTTGATGTCATCAATGAATGGCTGATGCTTTGCGCCCCTATAGTTCCTATCATGGCAAGCCTGTTCTACCAAACTTTTCTCATTGTCCTTGCGAGTCTTATAGGCATCTTCTGTTTCATTCTGTCCACGTCTCCTTAGAACCTTCTCATCCCTATCATAGATTTCATTGGGAATCATGTAAGAACCATCATCGAAAACTAAATCCTTCAGTGTTAGCATACGGCTACTCCTATTCCCGGAGCGGCCTATGGCATTGGATTTTTGTGCGCACTGAACCAAACCAACAGGTCACCCCGTTTGCTGGTCAGCCGCCATACTGGCTAACAATATTTAGTTATGCACCACCGTCCGGACCGTATGGCAAAACTCCCCTTACCGGGAGTGGGCGTCCGATGATGCTCGGCCGATTTTTAAGTTGTTATAGATCACCTGTCATGATATAATGGTTTATATGTGTTTATATGGTTTTTTACTTGAATACTGACGGGCGGTCTGGGTTTCCCCTTTCACTTGGAATTCTGGAGTAGCGCACTGATACGGTCAATTTCCGCAAGCGACGGATTAGGAGTTGATTTCAGTCGCTCAGAGAAAAATAGGAGTCGCTCAGTCTGCCGGTATTTAAAATAAATCTGGAGGGGTATCTTATGGCTGATCAGACCGTACCTTATCTTTGTGGAGGTGTATTCTTTACACTACTTGTAGAAGCGAGCCGTGAACGCGTTTCCCCTACGAAGGGATATAAGGGCATCAAGGGCGATGTCCGCGACGAATACATCATGAAAGATCTGGTTGAACTTCCCGGAAAGGGATTAGCGAATTTCGATAAACAGAGCGATTTTGGCGACAGCGTATCAAAATATAAGAATTGCAAGAGCGACTACGGCATGTCCATGCCATTTCGCAAGTATGAATACAAGGAAAGCCTTCGTGAAAAAATCACTCAGGACACAGACCGTGCCCTCTACATGATATCAACGATCCTTACGAGATACTTTTCTATGAAAAAGCGTGATGACGGTATATACCCGCTTGACCTCGCAGCCAGAAAGATTCTGTATGTGATAAAGAAAGACGATGACATAGGGCGAAATGATGAACTGCTATGTGGCAAGAACTGTACCCCTATTAAAAAGAAAGACCTTGTCCAGGCAGAAGCCATAGATATACAGCCTTTCCTTCTGGGTGTGTGGAACTATATCCTGCAGAATAGGCCTGATAATAAACACGGACAGGATACACTTAAGCTGATCTATCTCGATAAAGAAAACCCAAACGACACGGGTGATTACGATCCATCCTTTGCAAAGGTCTTCCGTACCGACCTTATCGTAAACCGCCCATCCTTTCCAGAAGTCGAGGCAAAGCTCCCGGAAGAATACGGGGATGATACACCTGACTCTGCGGCATATGATATCCCTGTCGTGGAAGGCGATGTGATCGAACCGAATAGTGAAGCTGACAGGGGCGGTTCTCAAAAGGATGGCGATCGCACAAACAGCGGATCAACCATCAACTATATCAACAACGGTGTCATTGTCGGATCAGTTCTTGGCGACCTGCATCTGTAAGGAGAAGTGACCATATGAATGATTTGATACCACAACCAAATACACCATCCTCCTTGCATCGTGCAAACATGGAAACGAAAAATCTCCAAAACGAGCTGTCACCGGCGGCCTATGCTGAACTTATGAACATGGTGACCAGATGCAAGCAAGAGCATGTTACCATCAGCAAGGTGGAAGGAAATGTAATTGTCGATGAGGAATCAAATGTCCCCTTCCCCATCGATATCAGCCATGATTATTTCAACCTTTTCGTCATTGAGGGCGAAAAACTGCGGTCACGCCATTTTCAGATGATTCCTGAATGCTGCCTATGCGAAGAATATGCCACTGAGAGGTCGATAGCCAAGTGGCTTAAACCACTCACGAAAAGGGAAATAGCCGAGATCATGAAGTTCCCTACCATTGTGGCGAACAAGACACGCAGATATAATGGTGAGGTCGACCCAACACAGAAATTTCATTATGGGCATTTAACTGATATCGATGTACAGCATGGAATCATTTATTTCGGGTTTAAGATGTCTGATTCCATAGACCAGTCGCTGATCGAATCGCTTGTGAAAGACCTCCATATCGTTACCAAGCCACGCACAAGCGAATTTACCGAGATACACTGGTCCGTAAAGAATGCCGACCTGATTGCCACGCTAAGCCGTCATGTGAAGCTTTCAAACCCCAAAAACTGAAGGAGAAGGAATACTATGGGCAAAGAACAAGAACTTGATAACGAAAAATGGGTGAATATCGAAGATGTGGCAGAGCATTTAAGTGTCACACCGGATACCGTCCGTACCTGGGTGCGCTCGGGGAAGCTCCCCGCAAACAAGGTCGGGAAGAGATACAAATTCAGGCTTTCTGAGATCGATAAGCTGGTACTTGAAGGAAAACTCTGATAAGCCTGGACTCTGGAAAGGAGCTATTATGCAAGATGATGAAATTTTAGGCAAAAAGACCGCCGCCATCAAAACAATAATGCCCACAAAGAAATCCTTCGATGGTAATACAAAACCTATTACCCCTACTCTCGTCAACTATTTCTTTGGCAGGAATGGTGCAGGAAAATCCACGATAGCAAAAGCCATCGAGGAGGATGACGGCGTTATTTGGGAAGATTTGAAGACAAAGGATTCTTTCGATGTAAAGGTTTACGATCAGAATTACATCGATACAAATTTCACTGATTATAAAGGACTAACCGGACGCCTGATATTTCATAAGGCCAACGACCAGGCAATCAAAAAACAGGATGCCATTAAGGACAAAATAACAGACAAGACAAAGGAAATATCGGATTTACAGGAAGCCATTGGCAAGCTGTTATCCGATGATGATATTGCAAAGAAATACTGGGATCCATTTTGGAAGCTGACCGATTATTGCAGAAAAACCTTCAAGAGATCAATGGCTGGATGCCTGAACGGAAAGGAACCCTTCTTTCGTGAGGCGAGTGCAAAGTGTGCAAGCACAACTCCCGTTGAGCATGATCCCAAGGCTCTCACCGAGGAATATAATGCCCTCTTCGCTTCAGACCTCCAGAAATATCCCACGCTGTCTTTTCCTTCAAATGCATACGCATTTGAAAACCTGCCCGGAGCGAAGCTAATGGGCACAGAAATCACCAGCAGCAGCGACAGGCCATATGCCCTGTTTATCAAGAAGCTGGATGCCATGACCTGGGTGCAGACAGGTGTTGATCATTATGCATATCACGAAGAAAACAAGGACGGGTTATGCCCTTTTTGTAGGCAGGGACTCCCGAAAGATTTCAAGCAGGATATTGCAGACCTCTTTAACGAAGACTACGCCAGGAATATGGTAAGTCTGAATGCATACCTGGATTCCTTCAAGCAGACTCTGTCCTCGCTCTATCTTTCTCTCCGGGAACTGGCAAAGAATCCGTTCCCTGCTGTTTCTACATCTGCTCTTAATGCGCAGATTGAAACCCTCGGCACCGTAACGCAGGAATGCTTGAATACCATCCGTGAGAAAATTGCTAATCCCTCCGGCAAGTATACTCTTCCAGACATCCGCTCTGCCATTGAAGAGATAGAACGGACTGTGAAGGATCTGAATACAAAGATTGAAGAAAATAACAACCTCTTCAAAGAACGCGGTGACAAAGAAGAGGAATTGAAAAAGAAAGTGTGGGAATATGCGGTGTTCCTGCTCGAGGATGATAACAAGAAATACCGCAAAGAACTGAAGGACGCGGAGACACAGCGAACGGCTCTCTCCGCTCAGCTAAAAGTTCAAAAAGAAGAACTGGTCAAACTCCAGAAGGAACTTGAGGAGGCCAACTCGGAAGGTGTTCCCACCGAAGAAGCAATGTCCAAGATCAATGACCTCTTGCGGCACTCTAATTTCCAAGGCTTCGAACTTCGTCCGGAGGATGGCAAGGAAAATGTATATGCCGTCATGCGGATGAAGGATGGTAAGCCTTATGAAGTTGCCGACAAGCTGAGCGAAGGCGAGCGCAGCTTTATCGCCTTCTTGTATTTCTACTATGATGTTCTTGGTTTCAAAGACGATGATGACAACAAAAAGAAAAAGCCCAAAGTCGTCGTGATCGATGATCCTGTCTCCAGCATGGATGACAGTGCCCTATTCATCATAGGCTCCCTTGTAAAGCAGCTCGCCGAGCGTTGCAGGATGCGCGGTACACTTGTGGACGACAAGTATGGGGATGCCCAGATCGACCAGATTTTTATACTTACACATAATGTACACTTCCATAGGGACATCACCGCTGGTCGCTCCATCGCTGATTATTATGACACGACCTCATTTTTCCTGGTTCGGAAGGAAAATAGCCGTTCAGAATGTAAACGCTGTATCAGACCTTGCAGTGCCGGTCAGCATGAAAACTATAACCCGGTCAAGAACAGTTATTTCACCCTTTGGAGTGAATACAGGGAACTTAGCAGCCCCTCCGCGCTTATCAACGTCATGCATCAGATACTGGAGTATTACTTTGTGCAGCTCTGTGGCTATGATGGTGAGAAGCTCATAAATACCATTCTGAAAGAACGGGAGGACAAATTCTTCAACCGTCTTTCTGATGGGACGCTTGACACATCAGAATATAACCTTGCCGAAGCATTTATCTCCAAAATAACAACACCTCCATCCGTCATTGCCGAGGAGCACTTCATCGAGGACGAGAGCGATCTGGAACGCTACCGTGATATTTTCGAGCGTATCTTCCGGGCAATGGATCAACAACAGCATTTTGATATGATGATGGAAAGCGTTAACTGGAATAAATCATGAAATGTGTATTCTATGGCATACTGCCGATACTACATAATGAAAGAAAGCAGGTGACAGCCCATGTACATCATACAGGAAGATGAAATAAAAAACCTCATCGGTGAGGCCACCGAGTATGATAAAAAAGAAATGTTAGAAGAAAAGGACCCACGAAGCTGGTGCAAGAGCATCAGTGCCTTTGCCAACGGCATTGGCGGCTCGCTTATCTTCGGTATCGTCGATAAGACCAATGAAGTGGTAGGGCTTGACGATGCTGAGGGAGATTCTGAAAAGATCAGCCGTGTGCTTCGAGACAAGATGGATCCCATCCCACCGTTTAATCTCCGTTTTGCTACCGTTGACGGAAAGAAGCTGATCATCGTTGAAGTTTATCCCGGCTCAGAAACGCCGTATTTCTATGCAGGGAAGAGTGAGAGAACTGCCTATCATCGCGTTGGGAACGAAAGCGTCATCTGTAATTCAGCCAAGCTGAGAGAACTCACTCTTAAAGGCTCCGGGCGTAGCTTTGACAGCCTTCCATCAGGATACGAATTCTCCAAGATGGCTTTTACCAAGCTCATCTCCACCTATTACCAGAGGGCACATAAAGATTTTCAGGACACTGATTACGAGTCGTTCGGCATCCGAGATGCCAATGGAAACCTCACAAACGCCGGTGCGTTGCTTGCGGACAACTGCCCTATTTACCAGTCCCGTCTCTTCTGCACAAGATGGAATGGACTGACGAAGGCATCCGGGCTTCAGGATGCCCTCGATGATGCGGAATACACAGGAAGCCTGATCACACTCCTTCAGGAAGGAGAAGCATTTGTGAAGCGAAATTCCCATAAAGGCTGGTTCAAGGAACCGGATCGGCGTGTCGAGCTTCCCGACTACCCGGAGCGGTCTGTGACCGAAGGTATCGTTAATGCCCTAATACATCGGGATTACCTCGTTTTCGGCAGTGAAGTTCATATCGATATTTTTGATGATCGACTCGAAATCTACTCCCCCGGAGGAATGTTTGATGGGATAAATGTACAGGACAGGGATATCATGACCGTCCCCTCGCAGCGTCGCAATCCTATCATCGCTGATGTGTTCACACGCCTAATCTACATGGAGCGGCGCGGCAGTGGTTTCAAAAAGATCATCGAGGATTACCAGTTCCAGCATAACTATACTGAGGAGTTTGCTCCTGCATTTAGGTCGGAACACGGTTCGTTTTTCTTGACGCTGAAGAACCTAAATTATTACCAAGGTAATAAAGAAGGTAACAATCATGGTAATGATCCAGGTAACAATCAAGCCGGAGTGGACTGGACAGAACGCAAAGAGCTGGTATTTGCCCTCATACAAAATAATCCCAGCATCAAGCTTGATGAAATCCAAGATCAGCTTAATCTGACCAGGCGGCAGCTTACCCGCACTATTGATATGCTAAAAGATGAAAAACGGTTGGAAAGAGAAGGTTCCCCAAGATCCGGAAGATGGATCACTCACCCGAATTGATACCCAAGGTAATGATAGGGGACTAATCCAGCTATTGAACCAATGGAAACCTTACATCAACCTTCCAAATTACTGTGCAACCCACGGAAACCAGCACAGAAATTAATGAGTTATGGATACTGTCCCTCACGAGGATCTCACTGAAAAAATCTATGCAACGCAATTGTCCACCAGTCTCATCCGTCTGGTGGGCATTTTGCTACCTGGGTAGTTATCTTGGTCGGAATTAGGTATTAATACCCTACCCAAGGAAAGAAAGCAAAAAAATAAGACCGCTTTCGGTCTCTCCATCAAAAATCCATGTGATTTTGCCCCTTAGCACGATTTCTTAGTTGTAACCAATGTTCCAACTCTGTTCGTTGCAAACACATCTACATTATTTACCCCTTTTTTGAAGTTATCTTGCTTTATTAGTACCTTTTTTGAAAAAATGAAAATGGAAAAATCATCTTTGCGCCGTAGCGTGTTGTGATTTAGGTTCCAGCGTTGGTGGCGGTAGGGATGGATGTGGTATATTGTTCAGTGGCTTTGCTTGCGGTGCCGAGGGCGTACTGCATCTCGCCGCCTGTGGCTGTACCAACGGTCACAAGCTCCTGCGCCTGTCCGTTATAGATCAGGTTCTTTGCAGTTGGAGCGTTTGTTACCAACGCATTCTCCTTCAAAACCTTGACAGCGCATTTGGCGCTGGCTGTAATCGGATTTTCACTCTCTGTTGTTTCAGTGTAGGTAGCGGTAACAGTCGCTTCGCCTGCCGATACCGCGGTCACCGTTCCGCTGGCGTCTACCTTCGCCACAGCATCGTCGGAGGATGTCCAGGTGATGCTGTCGGGTTTGATTGTAGGCGACACCGCAAGTGCAGCGGTGTCCGCCACTTTCATCTCCAGGGATTGCGGATCCAGGGTGATCTTGGTGGGAATGACTTCAACCGGGACCGTAACATTATACGGAGACAAACTGCGATCAAATTTATATGGAGAACGCTTCAGTTTATACGTACCCGCCGGCAGTGTGAGCGTTCCCTTTCCTGCGTCCAGTGCCCCGGTACTGGCAGTCTTCGTACCATCCGGCAGAGAAACCTCGATGAATGCTCCGCTTGTATGCAGTGCTTCTCTGTCAGTACTATCTACGCTTATGACACAGCCAAAGTTTAAATCCGTATCGGCAGACAACGTAAATTCCTCCGAGTACACAGCCCCGGAATAATCAATTTTAATCGCCGCTGCGGATGCAAAGGAATTTATGCCGTGAAAGAGTGTGGGGTTTTGTGTGGTGTCATATTCTACATAGCTGTTTCTGTAACCACCGCTATAGTTTCCGTCAATCTTATCCAGCACATGAGCTTCACCGCTCTCCTGTGCCTGGCCGAACAGCATATCCATATGGTATCGCGAGACCACCAGCCAGTAGGTGCCCCCTGAGCTGCCCGTTTTCCCGGCTGCCATCGCCGGGAGAGGCATCACTGCCGTCATGATGAGCACCATGGTCAATATGGAGGCGCACAGGCCCTTCATCCGGCCCGCGACCCGTTTCCCGATCGCTTCGTTTCGTCTTTCCATGGAATCTTCTCCTTTCCTGTTATCCGTTGTTATTGTTTCCTTTTGTCGGAAACCTTCTTCGCCTCTTGGGAAGCATGCGAATGCCGCCGAAACCGAAAAACGCTGCGAATGATTTTCATGCCGTCGGAAAACGCCCGCAGCTTTGAATAACTCCCCCCCTTCTGGAACGGTACTCCACCGGCACATGAAGCACCCTGATTCCCTGTTTTACGGCCGAAACCGTGATTTCAGTCTCGATCTCAAACCCCTCGGAGCTCAGATCCAGATTTCTGATAAAGTCCCCCGACAGCGCGCGGTAGCCTGTCAGCACATCCATCCGCCTGCCGCCATACAGGATTGTCACCAGATGATCCTTCAGGAGATTGCCCGCTCGCTGGTATCTGCGCTGGTTCAGGGCTGCCGATCCGTTGGTCAGACGATCCCCGAGAACCATATCCGCCCAGCGTTCCAGAATGGACTGGACAAACCGGGGCGCAGCCTCCGCCGGACACGTATCCTCCCCGTCCACCCGCACGCAGCACTCCG
>JAEEGH010006801.1_pt1 | contig 27829 bp, 27 predicted proteins | sample 9134181 | NCBI WGS metagenome assembly JAEEGH01 (sample SAMN16246544, study PRJNA631951) | gut metagenome | biome: gut microbiome; feature: rumen; material: DP-attached | host: Bos | place: Iran: Karaj | collected 2018-10 | reverse complement strand
GGATTTTGAGACTCCAACTTTATCTGCCAGTTCCTCCTGGGTCAGCCTCATATGCTTTCTTCTGGCAGATATATACTGCCCTAAACTTAATCTCTGCTCCATGAAACTCTCCTATTTTTATGGTAGGTATTGTATTTCCCCTTATCAAATTACTTTTTGTTTACGCTGCGTAAGCTCGTGCCGGACTCCTATAAATACCATATCAATTTGGGCAAAGAAAAATCCCCACCAAAATGGTGGGGAAAATCATCATCCTTCATTCTTCAGTTGTAAGTTTCTTGAGCCCTTGCTTCATCAGCATCTCATCTATCTCGTACATATCAAAAATGCGGTTGTTGACGGCAACTATTATGCAAGCGTCTCTGGGATCCTTGGCATACAGTTCGCTGAGTCCATACAATTTCAGTGCTCTGTTGGTTTCATCCCAATTAAAATGTCCCGCCATACAAAGTCTGATGATCAGATCCCTGTCCTTTGTCTGTTTTTCCATGGTAACAATCTTGCTGCCATAGGATTCGGTGACTCCGGCAAAAGAGTAAACATCCTTAAGCTTGATGTTCTTCTCATCCAGGACATCTTTCATGTAATAGTAAAATGCCTTCTTCTCATCAGCCATGTACTTACTGTTATCCTTAAGATAAGAATCAAGTTGATCCGGCTTCATGTTTTCAAGAAGGTTGTTAAGTTCATTTGTTGATTTCTTTTGCAACGTTAATTCCTCTTAACTTCCAAGAGTGCATCATGCAGCTCTTTTGCTGTATACCTGTCCTCAGCATTAAGGCTAATGCACCGCTCGATTATATTCCATAGCTCTCCTGTGGCACGTTTTTCCTTCGGAAAAGAGCCAGTGACCATCACATTGAGAAGAATGCCAAGAGCATAGATATCTGCCTTAGCTGAGGAAGCTGTCAGACCGTACCCGACCTGCTCAGGTGCAGCATAGTACATAGTTCCCATATATCTGGTGTCGTCTGTCTTCTCAGGATCATACCATTTGGCAACATTCATATCCAAAAGATTCACTTTACTATCTATGGTTATAATGATATTGGATGGCTTTACATCTCTGTGGATGATTGGCGTCGGAAGATTATGCAGCTCATCCAGGATATCGCAGATGTACAGAGCTACGTCGATAGCTTTCTCTTCAGATATCTTGCCTTCCTTCTCAAGAATATGCTCCAGGTTCAGGCCAAGAATATACTCCTCAATAACAATCAGGCAGTTGCTACTCTCAAATATATCGATGATACGGGGCATTCGCTCAATAGGATGCTCCATGAGGTAAGAATATACACTCTTATTGTATATAGTAAGCAGCTTCTTTATGTAACGCTTCCCGGTCTCGCGATGTCTGACAAGAATAATGTTGTCTTTTCCTTCAATAGTCCCCTCTTCCTGATACATAGATAGTTCCAGGGCATCAGCATCGGATAAACCTTTGTATGGGTTCCTCTTATCAACCTGGAATTCATCCTCTGAAGAATATAACTCGCTTGCATCGATCTTATTAACATGTCCACACTGAGTGCACTTCCATTCTCCACAGTCTTCTGAAAATCCCGGCTGTTCATTCATGACAGCTCCACATTCATCGCAAATCCAGACAATATCACCTTCTACTTCCGGATTGATAAGCATCTGACCACAGCCTTTGCATTCCCAGTATTTCAGAGAGGGATCATAACCTTTCTGGAGCGTGAGGTTTGCGTAACAGTGAGGGCAGTATTCATATAGATCGACATCCCCAAGCTGTTCTTCCGATTGCTCACAAACCCTCTCTCGATGTTTAATATTGCTGATTATTTTATCTATTATTCCCATCACTGACCATCATTTCTTAAAAATATATCTCCCGGGCTCTTCTACCAAACCAACCAGTGAGTACCTAATGCTTTTTGAAATTTTGGAAAAATCATTCCCAAATGCATGATCCCAAGATATTTCTTCGCCTGTGTTAACCTCTATTAGTACAGGTTTCTTCGCTTTGTATTCTTCAAACACTGCTTGTGCATACTCATTTTCAATTAATGAAGATATATTTGATGAAAGCTTTTCAAGTTCTTTACTAACATTCGTTGCTTCTATAGGATTATCATCCATCTCTATAGCATATCCGTATCTTTGAGATAACTTGCGCTTTTGATCATACATTCGATGTAGTTCTTTATGATATTGTCTTATTTGTGAATTGAAAAGCATATCTTAACCTCCACTCGAAAATGCTGACGACGCCGCAGAAACGAATCTATCAAAAAATTCTGCACCCATATGCTCTTTTAAGTAATTTGCGAGTCCAAATCCTCCCATATGCGCTATTCCACCCCATTCTTTGGACTTATCATGTAAAGCTCTTGAAACTAACGTAATAGTCTTCATATCAGCATTTTCATGTAAAACCATATCGCTCTTTTGGATTTCATCTACAAGTTTTTTGGGCGTTATATCAACTAGCTCTAGCTCATCTTCTTGAAGAACTTTTCTTATAGAGTCTGGCATTGATGAAGGATCGTCTTTCCATAGCTGTTGATATATTTTTGCTGCCTCTTCAAAGTTATCCTCTCGATCAGCCACTATTCTATTAGGAAGCTCAACAGTAGGATATCTTGTTTTATCAAAGACGATGCTAACCATGCTATTAACTTTCACAATATCCACGACTTCATCATCAATCTTGATTTTTGCTATAACTTCATTGTTTTGAGCCTTATCAAACAGCTCACGAAGGGTCTCTTTGGTGATAACATTGTCGTTTACATCTAATAATTCCTTGTTATTTGTAAATGCATTTAATGACTTAGTAGCCAATTCATCGGAATCTTCTGCTAATAACCGATTTATCTGTCTCCAAGCCATTTTGTTAGAGATATATTTGCTGTGGAAAACTGGCTGCTTATCAGCAAACTCCTTCATGCCATACAATAAAGATCCGGTCTTTTTCGAAAAGGCTTTTGCAAATGAACTAGTCTTTTTTGATAGATTAGGAAATACCTTTTCTCCCATCTTTTTTACAGCTGGAGCTATGCTAGTTGCTGCCTTCTCAACAATTTTACCCGCAACTTTGAATCCTGCACTAAGTCCAAAGCCAAGGGCTACTCCATATCCAAATTCCTTGATTATTTGTTTTCCACTTTCTCCATCAAGCCATGCAGCAACACTCTTTTCAATTCCTCCAAGCAGACCATCTAATGCTGAGTCAACAAAGAAATATGCTGCACCTTCAAACTGAGCCATCACATATGGTCCCATGTACCCACTTAAAGCTCCGGTTGCAGCCGCCAATGCTACTCTATCCCACTCAACAGAATCAAGTGCTTTACCGGAGATCACAACCTGCATAAAGATTTCTATTCCTGTACCTGCCATAGCTCCAGCAGCTGCAGAAAGTGGAGGACATTCAATAAAGACCATAGCACCAACAATTCCAACTGCCGTTACTACTACACACGCTGTTCCAACAATCCATTTTACAAGCGCAGATGCTTCATTAGCTATATCCTCATCCATATCTGCTACCATCAAGCCATCGCTGGTAATTCTGTAACACTCAGTGGGATCTAATTCTCCTGCTATCTGTACGAGATAATCGACATCATAGCCCAGAAATGTCTCAACTTGTAATGACAGCAAATAAGACTGAATAGCTTCTTGTGCAAAATACGCATATGTTTTTATATCTACATTAGCAAAATTGAAATCCTGCTTATCAAGGACATCGTTGATTGCCTTTTCAAATGCTTCATAGTCAATTACCGTTGACAAAGATGTTCCAGAAATTGGTGCATATTCCCCAAAGTCAGTATCATACAGATACTTCTGTTCATCGAAAGAATATAATGCTCCAAGACTCTCATCGCATTTTTCTTGCTCGTAATCCTGCGTCTCATAACAAATATGCCCCGAATCATCAACGCCATACTTTAAATACTTCTCAAAAACAACGCAATGCTCAGTAAATGAATCGCTCTCATATGCAAGAATAAAGCTTGTGGACTCATCTTGAAACTCACAATCGTACAATTGCAAGCCATCATCAAACTCTTCATTAGGTATATCTGTCTCACCACAATAAGGAATAAAGCCTGCTTTAAAAACAGTTTTTGTCTCTTCCTCATTTGAATAGCATTCTGAATAGTCCGTATATGCTATCCCATAAACCGGTGTTCCATCTTCCAAATCAACATAAGCTGAAAAGACATCATATTTATGCTTAAGTTCATTCACAAGTAGGCCATAAACAAAAGTCTCAAAATCACCAACATAATCTTCCCAATTTGTAGAAAGACCTATGTCCTCTGATTCTTCTAATACCTCTTCTACAGTTGTTGATTCTTCGCTATCAGTACTATCAATTTCTTCAAGAATTGCTTTAGCCGCTTCTTCAACTATGATAGAAGTATCTACCGAAGCAGATGCATTACCTGAACCATCAACTGTAGAGTTATTACAACCAGAAATCAATGATGCAATTAAAGTACAGCATATTGTTATCGATAATGCTCTTTTCCAAAATCTATTATTCATTGACATCATCTCCATCTTTCTTGATATCTGAACCGTTTGCTTTTTTCTGTTTTGCCTTTATACCTATTCTATCTTTGTTTTTCCAAGCAACAACTGCACCGCTTCCTAACAGGAACACTCCAACAATCGGAACTATTGGTACTATCGGTTTTCCTTTGTCATCACCTGTAGTATCAGTCTGTTGCATCTCTTCAGCGTCTGCATTCTCATTCTGTGTCATAGAAGCAACAAGCGTAATATCCCCTTCATCCGTGAGTTTTATCGTGTTACCCTTTACAAGCTCTTCCCCATTCATCCATCCATCAAAAACAAATCCGTCAGGAATCTCTGGGATAGGTAACTCTGTATCTACTCCAAATGTTGCTTCAACTGTATCAATTACATTTCCATCGGAATCTTTGAGAGTTATATTTATCTTCTTAGCTCTCCATCTTGGTGAAAGTACTTTTGATCCACTGAAGGAAATCTGATCTATAACATCCTCATAAACAGTTCCTTCCTCATCATCATAGCCAGCAAAATCATATCCATATCGAGTCGGGACCTCTAAGGAAACGTTCTTGTCTCCTGTCTTTACAAGCAGTGATTGGAAATCTTCAGTTCCTTCGCCCTGATATGAAATAGTTGCATACTTAGCTTCAGCTATTCTTACTTGGAACGTATACTTATTTCCAATCCTATTAACAACAGAAATATCATATACCCCTGCATCAGACCACATTCCATTTATTGGTTTATCCGCACAGAAAGACATAGTATTTCCATGGGTATCTGTCACAAGCAGAAGACAATACGGATCCAAGACATCTACAATACTCTTAATAGAGAACGCCTCTGCTTCAATAATTGTGCCTTCATCATCCTGAGTCACAACCACATTTTTGTTTTTGTCACCCTCGCATGAAACAGTTACTTTTGCAGTATTATCATTATCGGCAAAGTATACTGCATCATATGAGTTTTTATCTCCATATACTGTTTCTTCTGTAATCCTAACTTTTCCAGTCTTGAAACCAGCAGATTTCAGTTGACTCTCCACATCCTTGTTGTAGCTAATGGTAATCTCTTTGCCTGTAGAATCACTTATTGTAACTTTGTTGGAATCACACCCATATTTATCTTTAACAAAAGAAAATGCAGCTTTACCAATCTCTGATTTTCTATTAACACCTGGTTCTTGATATGCATATGGCAATAGATTAAGAATTGGCAATGCATCAAGGTTTGTAAGGAGCTCTTCTTGACCATCAGCGAAAATCACTACACTACTGCTTAACTCTAAAGTCCTTGGATTCTTATACTTTTCTAATGTTGCATCTTTCAAGGTCCTGTATGTTGATTCATCAGAAACATCAAAATACAATTCTTGAATTGCCTGATCAGCAAAATAATTTATTGCATCAGTAAGATCCCAGGCTGAATCGTACTTATCTTTCTGCTTTACCATGAATGAGCCCGTATATCTATAAGTGCCATCTGACTGCTTTTCTACAGTACCTTTCTCATAATTGTACGCATACTGACGAGCAGCTTCCCTTGTTGAGAACGCTAAAGTAATATTACCTGCAGATGCACTTGTATAAGTTAATCCATAATACTTCGGATATGTTCCTGAAACACTTTCGTTCATAGCATTTTCAAGGCTCTTCTTATTTACCTGCGGTCCCGGAGCAGTTCCATGAGCAATAATATTGAAATGGAATGTAATCTCCTTGTTATCCCCCGACGGCGAATCTGTTTTAAATGACGGGTTATTATTTAGAACAACAATATACTCGCCAGGTTCATTTAATACATTTGTTCTTCCATTCTTTGATGCTGCAATATCTGTACTCTTTCCAGTATTCAAATTGGTGATCGTTCCATATAGTGGCAAATAACTGTCAGATACTTTTGCAAGCTTGTACTTTGTCTCTCCTCCTTCAAATACAGGATATTGAGAGTTCTCATCGTAGATTCTTTTCCCTTCAATGAAACCATCACCAAAGTACAGCTTTAATGTTTGGTCATCCGTCATACAATCTACATACAATGTAATACTCTTTGTAGAACCCACTGCACTTGTAAGCGTAATATCATATTTTCCTGTTTCAGTAAATTTTGTTCCTGTTACAGCCTTTCCATCCTTTTTAACAGAATACTTTACTGTCGGATTAAGAGATGTGTCAATGGAAAATCCTTTCGCTGTTACTGCACCGGAATTCATTGTCTCAGCTGTCTCATACATTTTTACCGTAATCTCATCTTCTTCGCCAAGAACAGACTCCAGCTGCTCTTTAGCTGAAAGATTGTGGAATGTGACAGCCCCAAGCTCATCATTGCAAAGATAGAAAGAATACTCCTCAACACACCTATACTTATCCTTACTATCTGTCTTTTTCATCTCATATGCGTAAAGAACTCTGATATATACCCCCTTTATAACCTCTTTTCCATCGGGGGAATAAATCAATATGTCACCATTACCACTATAGTTTGAGTAGAAATCAGTGGTAAACAGTCCATTCGCATATCTGCCATTATCTATCTGGGCCCAATTCTTTCCATCCGTTGATTTTTGTACAATCAACGCACCTGATGCAATAGTCCCCGTACTGACATCACCTATTGTCTGCTTTTCCTTTTTACCCCATTCATCTGGTACTATTTCATATCCCTTTTGGGCATATTCATTTGAGTCTGCAACTCTAATAAACAGATTCACACTATCTCCAGTAATCCCATACGCATTGAATCCATTCACTTTTGCAGTTTTTATTGTTGTACCTGCCTTTTGTCCAATTAATAACGACGTCAGTTGTTCACTTGCACCCGCACCTGTAATAGAACTATTTGTACTATATCCATCTTTTTCTTTATTTTTATAACGAATTCCCTGCACGCTGGTAGTTGATAGTCCTTCAGACACTTTTACAGTATTCTGAAAACTATCTCCCATTGGCGAAGTAACATTTATTGTATATGTACCAGGTGCATAAAAAGAATCAAATGCCTTGACAGAATTTGGTGACCCATTATCCTTCTTTACAGTGATACTTGCATTTGCATCATTATCATCTATAGTAAATCCGTCATTTACAGTTGCATTATTGGAGACAACTTGCCTACTCTTGATGTCTAGAACTTTTACCGGATTATTTGCATAGCTTATATAAAAGTCATATTCTTCTGTAAAAAACCTGTTCTGAAAAACATCATTCGATACACCAAACCATCCTTTTTCAGTTCCCGTTTTCTTCTTCATTTCATAGCAAACAATCACCCTATAGTACATACCGGATTTAATATCTGCTTCTTCTATGGAATAAATTAAATTTCTGTCCAATTTCTTATCAGAAAAGAGATTATATATGGGCTCCCTAGCATTCTGCCATGTTTTTCCATCAACTGATTTCTGAATAATTAAGGTTCCTTTAGCAACTTTTTTTGAAAGCTTTATGTCTCCAATAGCCTTTGCATCGCTACTGACAAGATTCCAATTTTCTTTTACATCTGTCTGGTAGTCCCCGTCTGTATAGGTATATCCCACAGAAACATTACCATCAGCTGCATATGCAGTTGTTCCGTCAGCCGTTGTTTCATGACTTGAAGCTCCATCAATAAACAAAGCTCCTATACTATTTCCATATGTAGGCTTAGAAACTGAATCAGATGATGATACGCTAAATCCGTTGTCATTTTCATACCGCTTTACTGGTGGGGTGTTTTTACTTCCAACAGCTATAGCGTTCGTTCCACACGCCAAGACAATAATTATCGCTAACGCAATTACTGGCGCAATTATCTTTTTTATACTGTAATATTTGTTTTTCACTATATAAAACCTCGCTATTTTAAGCTTGAGCAATACTTTTAATATAGATATTTGAATCATCAAAGAGGATCCTTATCGGACTATTGTACAGTGTATCTACATTCTTAATGTTCTCTGCAAATATCATGACTTCATCAGCCTTATTCTCTCTAAACTGATCCATAGTCTTTTCGGCCTTCTTATTTCCTAGCTGTTTCAGCTTATCCCCTCCAGCAATAAGTCCTTCATCTATCTGGGACTTACTTATAACCGGAACTTTTGCAACTGTTTCACCTGCAGCCTTCGTTGCCTTAGAAAGCCCCTTTAATAAAACTGATTCAACAGAAGTTTTTGCATTATGTTCTATCTTGTCATAGCATTCAGTGTAGAAAATCTTATATTCGATGCTTAGTTCGTTAATTGTCCTTGCAATCTTTTCTAAGTAGTTATGATCGAAGTTCTCAAGAAGCATAATCTCCAAAAATGAAGAAAAAGCAAATTGGTATAAAGCCAATTTATAATACTTAAACTTATTCTGTACATCGGATAAAAGCTTGTCTGTTTGTTGATTAACATGCACTATCGACCTCTTATTAACGAGATCACTTATTTGTGTTTTGTAAAAAATAGCATCCTGCTCAGAAACCTGCTTGATATCCAATGCTTTGATAGCCATACTATTCTTATAGCGCTCATTATCATAATTATATTTATAATTATTTAAGACATCTGTTAAGAACTTGAGATTTCCTTTAAGAACCGATTCTTCCTTTTGCTCCAGAAATGATAATATCTGCTGTTGAGTCTGTTGTATCGCATCAAGCTTTCTCTCAATTCCCATAAGCGCCACACTCATACACAACATTGCAGGATTAATAGGCATCGTAGTTATCATGCTTGGATTTGTTACTGGATTATATACTGCATTTCCAACAAGCTCCGACTCGTTAAAAACTCCAGTCAGCATATTAACTCCATCCCCACCTAAAGACGAAACCGTTCCAGTTAATCCTCTCATATTGAGAGTATAGAGTTGCTGTCCACCGCTCATCGTACTCGTAGCAGTACGAAATGCTTGCGGTATCTGCGCAAATGCTGACCCAAGCGAAGCAATTCCATCAAAAGAAATCTTTTGAAATTCATTTAATGAAGTATCATCATCCAAAACCATGGGGCTGAACTCAACATCTGTCATTGTCTTTATAATTTCATTTTTAATTCCATCAGCCATAAATTTTAAAATCTCCTATTATACTTTTTAGCAAATCCCAAGTTCTTCTTTGTACCACGATTATCGTAAAATTCTTGACCATGATGATTCAAATTACTCTTTGATTACTTTGCGTAACCTATAGTGTTAATGTAATAATTATATTTGCTTACTTAGGTATTCATCCTCACCAAATTGGTGTGTTTTTTATTACCTGCTATTGCCATCATAATAACGCTGATTCCACATAACAAACCATTTTAATTGTACCACGAAGCCACTTTGCCAATTCAGAAATAACAATAAATATTAATAAAAATGGGAAAAGAATGCTCTTCTTCTCCCCACTTTCTCATACCAACACTATCCCAGCAAACAGATCCCCCATACAAAAGCTCAAGTGATCCACCTCTTCTTTTCTTGCAGTCTCATAAAGCTCATTGAGCCTGTAATTTGGATCTGTCTCCAGCTTTGTGAATAGCACTGCTGTATTCTCAGCATCAACCAAGCCATTATGAGCCCTGCCTTCAGGTGCTATATCCGAAATAAAGAGAGCTTCTTCAAGGCTGTATGCTTTCTTTCTATCCATCTTGCGGCCAAAAGTCTTCTGACAGTCTATCCAGTTTGCAAAAATGATTTCCAGTCTGTCATCTTCGATTCCTTTTTGAGCACATTCGTGTATGATCTGCTTTGGATCAGAATCACTCCAGGACACGCATCTTACATCATCAGCTGGAAGCCAATCTAGAAACGCTTCGAGAGCTTCTTCAAAGCTAGGTGCATCTGCTACATCATGCTGAGTAATTCCGGTTAATTTCTCAATGAAATCATCAATCCAACCAAATTGTGGCTTTACATAAGTGTCAAACTCATCTATTACCTCATAGTCATCATTAAGAAGAACTGCACCAATCTGAATTGTTTCCTGACGGTAATTATATCCATACATTCTACATTCCTTGTGAACCTGACACATTTCAAGATCTATTACCGCATACTTCATAGCTGTACCTACCTTTCGTAAAAAAGATTTTATTTACCTGATGTACCTGATGATATAATCTTCTCACTTCATATATCCCATAAAAAGTACAGTTTCGAAATGCCGTATCTACGAGTTTTCCCACAGATTAAGTCTAATTTTTAACGCCATATATGATATAATTTTTCTAAATATACATGAGGTAAGCTATTATGAATGGAATATCTAAAGCTGATTGGAAATTATTCATGGAGAAGGTTCCGGAGTGGCAAGAAACCTATATGGAAGGACTTATAAAAGAATATATTAAGATGCTTCAGCGCAAGGAGCCTGCATCTACCAAGTTCTGGGATCTTGCTAAGCGTATAAAAGCCGACAAAAGAAGTCCAGGCGTGCAGTTGCAGCTTAATAAGGACGAAGCTATTTTTGACATTGTGACCATGATAAATCTTGGAATAATAACACAAGAAGATCTTGCCGACTTCAGCGATAATCTGAAAGAATCAGTTCAGGAACTGATAGAACGTAATTATGGAAAATGGTAAAGTGAAAGCTGCTGATGAAATGAATTACTTCATCAGCAGTTCTTTTATCAACTGCCCATTTGATACTGGAATATCTGTCAGATTTTTGGGTAAACGCAGTTCAATTGCAACATGGATGCGCTCTTTGTTCCTACGACTGCTGTCCACCTTTGTTATGGTTGCATGTGCATCCACTTTAGGATCCTCCAGAAGTGGAAGTACCACGTAGTACAGCTCATCTTCATCAAAAGAGATACTTCCAAGTACCTTACCTGTGACAATCTCTTCAACAACAGCCCTATCCTCACGAAGATATATCTTTAGCGGTTCTCCGCAGTTTTTCCCGGATTCACGACTAGTGCCTGATTCATCCTTGATGAAGCCGCTAAATGAATATACTTCCAGATTGTCATCTTCGCGAATCAACTTGCCGACCTTCCTGGCAGCGTCAGCCGGGAGGACATATTCCTGCATCATTAGATTGAAAATGTCTTTTACCTTACCAGGTGCAGGGGTTACATCATGGTCTGTCATCACTTCCTTGCAAGCCTCTAGAACGCTCTTTGCAAAAAGAGGGAATTCTTCCATGTCAGGATCCCAGACAAATCTGCCTCTTGCCATCTTGGATGGTGGAAGGTCTTCATCATAAATCTTGAACTGAAAGAAGATGTTTCGCTCTGAGAAAGCTCTTTTATTCTCAAAAGCATCCCAGGTAAACTCATAAGGTTCATATGACGGCTCGTCCTCAGATTCCCTAATCTTTCTGTATGCCTCGATGACCTTACGTATTATTTCATCATCTTCTGGATTTCTTTTCCTAGTAGGAGCAGAGTCCGGGTGATACATGATGAGGAGCTTCTTGTACTTTGCCTTAATCTCCCTGTCAGTATTCTCTTTAGATACGCCAAGTATCTTGTAAGCTTCCTTTAGTGTCATAATCTCTGTCCTTTGTAGATTAACACAATTCTTCCACCTCTACTATACCAAATCCCTGTTAAACTTCACCTGATATTTCTTTGGCAAGTTCCAAAATCTCAAAGGCATATTTTTCCTTACCCTTTTTAAGAAGCATCTTGTAAAGTGGATAGTTGACTATGCAGATTGCTGCACCCACTATTCCAATTAGTACTCCGATGATATTAAAGACTATTCCTACTCCAAAGACTCCCAGACCAAAGCACATTCCTGTGCCAAAAATCAGAGTCCCAATAATTCCCAGTGTTATAGACGAAATGAAAGCCGGAAGCTTTGCCCTCTCATCAAGCTTTTTTAGCTGTCTGACCTTATTTGTTTCCTTTGGCATGTAATCCTTTGCGATACTTTCTGCGTAAACCTTATCTAAATCATTCATCGCATTTTTCTCCTTTTCAATTTGTTTTTCGCTCTCTGTTTTGAGCTTGAAGTCATTATAGGAAAATGAGTTCATAAAAAGAACAACACTTTTTGCAAAATGTGTTGATTTCAGGAATATATGTCCCGACACGTTCTGCAAAAAGTGTTGATTTGTAAATCCAGTATACTATTTTAAAGGGATTGCCCTTAAGCAATCCCTCTTTGTATTCTAGGCGACAGGCTCATTATATACTTCCTTTGCATCAATATCCTGCTTGCGTTTAGTCTTAGTTGCCTGATGAAGGATGTGGCATGTACTGATACAATTTTAAGGCTGTTGATGATATTGGCATTGATTGCAAAACAACCTTTCCGGGGCCAGTCACAACCGTGTTAAAAATACCCTCTCCTCCGAAGAGCATATTCTTAACACCTTCCACAGCCTGTATATCCATAGAACAAGATTCTGACATAGCTGCAAGATTTCCTGTGTCGACAATCTTCCTCTGCCCGGCAGAGAGCTCATATTCATGAGCAGAACCATCCACTTCAAGGAAAAGAATTCCTGATCCGGTAAACTTTCTCATAAGAAAGCCTTCTCCTCCAAAAAGTCCTTTTCCCAGTTTCTTCTGAAAGTACACTTCTGAATTAATGTTACCTACAGTTGCAAGATAAGATCCCTTCTGCACTATGAGACCGTGACCCTCAGTAATCTCTATTGCCCTGATGGATCCTGGAAATTTCGATGCAAATGCTATTTCACCGGAACGTTCTGCTACATATTCATTAAGAAACATGCTCTCGCCTGTAAACGCCCTGCTCAGCATTTTTCCAATTCCGCCAGCCTGTGTCTGCATCTTGATGCCTTCATCCATCCATGACATAGCTCCTGCTTCACACTGAATCTTCTCGCCTTGTACAAGCTCAACCTTAAGAACCGGCAAGCTTTCTCCACTAATTGAATAATTCATGCGTAACCCCTCCTTGCGAATTATTTTTTCCAAATAAAACCTTAATATATTTTATTCGGCTAAGTGATTTTATTATAGCATTATTTCGCTCATTACCAAAACTTTGCTCAACAGCATTATTCGCAGATATGGCTGACAAGAAAAAGCACCAGCCACAAGTGCATTTGCACACTCGTGAACTGATGCTCTATGTTCATTGGTAATTATCATTTGAAACGTCTAATTGTCTGAAAATCAAGTCGTAGAACATTCTTCCCCAAGGCCGCTCTACCATATTTCTGTAATCTTTAACTGTCCCCACTGTTTACCTCTTTCAAACCAAAACTCTTTTCTATCAATTTCATTGTATCTTCAATGCTTCTTCTCTCATCACGGACAAAAACATTAAACCCACTATCCGCAAATTTCTCATAGCGCTCTTTTGAATTTATCAGCTTAAGGCACTGTCTGAAGTTTTCTTTTGCAGCAACTGGATCATTTTCATCCAAAAGGAGTTGATAAAGGAACTGCTTTTCTTTGTCAGGTCTTTCAAAAAATCTCTTCACTGAAATCTCAGGATCTGCAAGCATTATGGCAACATGATCCCTATCTGATATCTTCCGAAGAGTCTCAACAGATATATTGGTATCAACAAATATCTTTTTGCCTTGCCTGGAAAGCCTTTCGAGTATCTGAAGTTCAAGCCTCTCACATTCAAGGGTAACACCATCTATCCACGCTGCATACTCTTTCGGCGTACGTCTTATAAAATCATGCCAGTCCTGCAAATCTCTGGTGTATGTAAGGCAAGGGTATTCATCCTTATCAAGCGTCTCCAGTAGCTCATCATGGTAGTTTTCCTCACAGGCTATACCATCATATTTCTCAGCAAGCCGTTTCACCATTGTAGATTTACCTGCATACGCAGTCCCATTAAAGTAATATATGTTTTCTTTATCTAAGCTCATCCGCTTATTCCCTTACCTTCTACAATAGTTTCTTAGCCCTTTTCAGAACTGGCACTTCCCTATTTGCAATAAGCCTTCCAAGGCTCGTACATCTGCATCTCTCATACTCAACAAGTGCCTCTTCATATCCAAGCTTCAAAGTTGAAAGATGAAAATTCTCAATTTCATCCTGGGTAAGATGCTTATCTCCTAATGTTTTTACCTTACATAGGAAGTAATTGTTGATGTTATGCCTGTGGATCAGATTATAGTAGTCGCTGACAACTCCGATCTTGCACAGAACCTCAACATCAGCGCCAAGTTCTTCTTTAAGTTCGCGCCTGATAGCTGTATCCAAATCTTCCCCAGCTTCTACTCCGCCACCGGCTGTTTCAATAAGAGTAGCCTTGCCGAAATCATCATCTCTGTTTGCTCTGACAAAATAAAAGAAGCCCTCATCATCCACTACTATTGCCCTGGCAATCATCCTGTCATGGTCAATTGTAGTTTGCGGCCACTCATTGTCTTCTAAATTCAATATCCAATCTTCCTGCTCCATATTCCCTCCGCTCAAAACTCATCTTCTACTATATCAGAAAGGAAGCCATTTCACAGCATCTTCTACCGCAAAATGGCTTACATACTGTTTCAATCCTGCAATGAGTCAATCTGATACGTCCCCGGTGACTCTTAAATCCGCTTATTCCCTGCTAATGGTTATAGTAACATCACCATCTTTAGCCATATTCCGCAGCGCTTCTACAGCCTGATTGTCTTCCCATTCCACATTAACTTTTGTATCGCCAATCTTCATTATCATTGTACTATCTCCAATAGCGTCATCATTACTTCAGATTCTCCATAAAGAAGCTTTCCAGCTTATCAAAAGGAATATAATCCTTATCTCCACCGTCATAAAGGTCAGTATGTACAGCATCAGGAATAATCATAAGTTCCTTATTATCTGCATACTTGCTGTCTTTGATCATATCTGCATATGCATCCTTTGAGAAATAACATGAATGAGCCTTTTCTCCATGAACAAGTAAAACTGCACTTCTGATCTCGTTGCTGTATTTAAGTATTGGCTGATTAACAAAAGATTCACAGCCGATTACATTCCAGCCACCATTAGAATTAAGGCTTCTCTTGTGATAACCTCTGTCAGTCTTGTAGTAATCATAATAGTCTTTCACAAAGAAAGGTGCATCCTCCGGAAGTGGATCTACTACACCGCCGCCAAGCTTATACTCACCTGCCTTAAGGTCTTCAAGTCTCTGAGCGCACATGGCAGCCCTCTTCTGATACCTTGCTTCCTCGCTGTCCTCGGAGTCAAAATATCCCTTGGCATTTACTCTTGTCATGTCATACATTGTCATTGCAGCTGTAGCTTTGATCCTTGTATCAAGAGCTGCTGTATTTACAGCCATGCCGCCCCATCCACAGATACCGATGATTCCAATCCTGTCAGGATCTACTTTTTCATTAAGTGAAAGGAAATCAACTGCAGCCATGAAATCTTCTGTGTTGATATCAGGAGATGCCATATATCTTACGTTCCCACCGGACTCTCCTGTAAATGATGGGTCAAATGCTATTGTTAAGAATCCTCTCTCTGCCATTGTCTGAGCATAAAGACCTGAGCACTGCTCTTTAACTGCACCGAATGGTCCGCATACAGCAATTGCAGGGAGCTTACCATCTGCATTCTTAGGAACATACATATCTGCTGCCAGGGTGATTCCATATCTGTTTACGAATGTTACTTTGCTGTGGTCAACCTTATCACTTTTCTTAAAGGTCTTATCCCACTCGGTTACAAGGTTTAGTTCTTCTTTTCTGATCATTTTACATTCCTCCGTTTTAATCATTTCTCTTTCTGAATCTGTCTTATCAAAAAATCTATGTTATCAACTTTTTTCTGGCTGTCATGAAGCTCATCCATAAGATGACACCGGCATTTTCTAAGATCTCTAAGAAGTGTATCTGTATCTCCTTCTTCATACATCTTTTTCATAAAGCTTATTTCTTTCTCATCACAGCCCATGTCAGTAAGGCTTTCAAGAATCTTTTTGGTATCCATCTTTTTTGCTCCTTCTGATTTCATATTAAATCCTTGACCAGATTTTCGCTAATGAATAAAATAAATATCATGATATTCGTTTTTGGAATAACACGTAAATTGTTCGCTTTATGGAGGTTTTCGTGGAAATAAAAAATCTCAAATACTTTCTTGCAGTTGCAAGGGAAGAAAATATGTCAAAGGCTGCTGAGCAGCTTCATGTATCACAACCTACTCTTTCAAAGACGTTAAAAGCATTAGAGGAAGAACTTGGGAAGAAACTGTTTGTAAGGCACAGTTTCAGCATTTCGCTTACGGACGAAGGGATGCTTCTACGTGACCGTGCCCAGGATCTTGTTGCTATGTCAGATAAGATAGAACAGGAATTTAATTCCCTGGATGATATAACAGGTGGGGATATTTATTTTGGACTGGCTGAGAGCTATCAGATAAGATATCTTGCCAGAGAGATCTATAAGTTAAAAGAAAAATCCCCCAACTTCACTTATCATATAACCAGCGGAGATACTGAGCAGGTTACTGAAAAGCTTGATAAGGGCATTTTAGACTTTGCTGTACTATGTGAAACACCTGACAGCAATAAATATGAATATATAAAGTTTCCGGAAGCGGATGTATGGGGAGCAATCATTTCATCGTCTCATCCCCTTGCAAAGAAAAAGTCCATCCGAATCTCTGACCTCGTAGGAGAGCCCCTTTTTGTCTCTGAACAGAGCTGGAACAATGAGATCAAAGCATGGGCCAAAGACAGATATTCAGAACTTAAGCTTGAGGGGTCCTTCAGACTTTCCTATAACGGCTCCGTATTTGCAAGGGAAAACCTTGGAATACTTCTTACTTTTAAAGATCTGATAAATACCGGAGAAACTAACATGGTTTTCAGGCCTCTTTCACCGGAACTCAAATCAGAGTTATATCTGATATGGAATAAATATCAAACATTTACTCCTATTGCTGAGAAATTTCTGGAGCAGATAAAAAAAGCATTCAAATAACCATAGGTAGATATTTTTGTCGTTCTTTTTCTAACGCCTTACTGATCCATTCTTTGTCCATGATGTTGTCAAAAGCACCTGCCACAATGGATTCATCAGCATAGTTGTCAAACTCTACCTGCTTTTCTTCCAGAATCAGCATCATATCATCATCAATGGTATCCGGGCATAAGAGTCTGTATACCAGCACATTTCGAATCTGTCCCATTCTGTACACTCTTGAAAGAGCCTGGCTTTCAAGAGATGGCTTGATCTGTGGTTCACAGAACACCACAATACTGGCTGCCTGAATATTAAGTCCAACTCCACCAGCTATTATCTGGCTCACCAGAACACTTCCTGCAGGGGCATCTGCGAGTTTATCCACTAGAAGTTGTCTTGTACTCATCATAGTATCCCCGCTGATGACGCCTATGCATCTGCTTCCCAGGAGAGCACTGACTTTAGAAATTGTCTCTCTAAAAAATGAGTATATGATAACTTTTCTTCCCTCATGCTCAGCCTGTTCAAGCAGTTCTAACAGTCGCATACATTTAGAAGATGTGGACATGTCATCCTGCAGGAATGACACTCTTCTCATGTCAGAAAAGCTTCCAGATAAAACTGCATCTCTGTATCTGTCCTTATCTGTTTCTGTAAGGCTACACCACTCCAGCTCCTGAGCAATCTCTGGAAGTTCCTTCAGAACCTGCTGCCTTGTTCTTCTGATGTAAACCGGAGCAAGGCTTTCTTTAAACTGCGGTAAATGGCTGATATTGGCAAGCTCCTTCACCTCTTTTGTCATATCCGGACGTACAAAATCAATCAGGTTGCACATTTCATCAACTCGGTTTTCCAGAGGCGTCCCTGTCATCAGAAGAATTCTTTCAGACTCATTATCAAGCCTTCTGATATACATAGTTCTCTTGGCATCAGGATTTTTCATGTAATGAGCTTCATCTATCACCAGCATTGAAAGAGACATATGGTTGTCTATTCGATCAACTATTTTTCCCATAGACTCATAGTTGGTTATAGCTGCTCCGCCATTTTCCTGCCATCTGTCAAAGGAGTCATCAAGCGTCTGTCCATGTAAGACAAAAGCCTCTATATTACTGAACTTTTTAATTTCTCTTGACCAGTTAATAAGCACACTGGCCGGGCAAACAATCAGAAAATAGCATTTTCCTTTTTCGGTTGTATGTATGTGGGACATAGCGGCAATTGCCTGGATTGTCTTACCAAGCCCCATCTCATCGCCAAGCAGGACTTTCTTTTGATTCAAAATATATTTTGCCCCAAAAACCTGATATGCCCTGAGGGTTCCTCTAAACTCATCGAGGTTCAGGTCTATTGCATTTATCTCATCCGCCAGCTGAGCAGAAATACTGTCATATACAAAAGGTCTGTTTCCTGTGGAGTTACCGAGATTTTCAAGAATCGCATAAAAATCAGCACTGCTCTTGCCGAATAATTCCAGCGCCATAGCCCGAGAAGTATTTGATGCTTCCTGATACAACTCAAGGATATGCATAAGTCTTTCGAAAAAAGCACTGTTACAAAACTCATATATACTATCCGCCATGGCAACAGTATTCTGCTTAGACACAGAATTAGAAAAAAGCCAGCGAACACTGTTTCTGATCATTCCGCTGTCCTTTATCTTTTGAGCATACGTATCCAGATTTGATGCGGCCTCCAAAGAATCTTTTCTAACTTTTTCGCTATTAATATAATTTGCAAGAGCTGTGATAAGTGCAGCGTTATCCTCTGCATTATCTGATGTGGCCTCAATATCAAGTCGTATAGTAACTTTGGCTGCAAGGCTATTGGCAAAATCTGTAATGATGCTCCTTATTGCCTCTGTCTGCTTTTCCCCAATTCCATTAACAGACTGGATTTCAAAATCAGTAGCCTCAGATATCTGCCCCAGATTACGGTATCCTGCATCAATAAGAGCCTGCACGCGGATTCCTGCCTTCGCATTTTTCAGCTCGTCCACAGAAACCTCAAAAAGATCCTTCTGAGCTTGCTTTCCTGCAATCTTGTTGCACAACTGCTTTATACTCTCCTCCTGAAGCAAACGCTCATTATAGATACTCTTAAAGGCTTCATTTGTATCACTTATCGCTTTTATTAACTTTTTCAAATCTTTGAAATTTGGTTTATTCATATCACCTCTTACTATAACAGAAAATGAGTCACTGGGGACGTATCAGATTGACTCATTGCATGCAATGAGTCAATTTGATACGTCCCCGGTGACTCACCTGATTTAATATATTTTCTCTATCTTTTCTGTAATTCCGTAATGTCTCATGAAATCTCTGATTTCATCATCATTTCTAACCAGCTGCACTTCCTCAAATGCGCCTGTATGTATATCCTGGAAGCCTGCCACCATCTCGCCATTGCATATACTGGCTTTGATCACAGGCTTTTTATTTTCTTTATCATAGGCCACAGAGCCGGAGGCGGCTTTCTTTTTGTAGCCGCAATCACAATAAGGTCCACCGGATGCAAGCGTATACTCTCTCACGAATTTCGAAGTACCACCGGCTTCGCTCATAGTATAGTCCAAATGGCACATGGCAGGGACGTATTCGAACAGCCCATATTCCTTCATCAATTGGCATATTCCGCATTTGGTAAAACGGGCTTCATATCCGCTTCCATCTTCGTATGCCAAAAAATCCATGTTCCAGGAGTAAGGATTTCTATCAGCTGCCCTTAGCGCAGCAGTATTCTTAAGCCCCTGTACATCAGCATCTGAGAATTTCCTCTTGCCTCTTATCCTGCAAAACCATTTGGTAGGCAGGTTCATGATGCCCGTCGCATAGAACTTAGTTAATGCTTCCATGGATGGCTTTTCATCGATATTTAAAAGGACTGCCGCGAAAAGAGCGCAGTTCACGATGTTCATTTTAAACTGATCTACCTTTTCAAACTCTGGCAGCTTATCTATGATCTCTATATACTTAGGCTTCGCATTTCTCATTATTTCTGCGGACTTCGACTTAGAATAGCCAAGCTCAGTAACCATTGCATTTGTAAAAGACTTCTTATAAAGCACCCACATTCCTGCAGGCATCCCCAAATACCTCATACGTCCTCCATATTTTTTTCCATTTATGCAAAAGAAAAAACAACAACTTATACCATGTACTCTCACAGCTCTGCAGGCCACTCTGAGCCTACATCCAGCCCATTCTCTGTAAGCCAGTCATCTTCTACTGACAGGTATTTCTCGTTACCAGCATCGTCCACAAGGGTAACTGTTACCTTTGGTCTCTGTCCTGGCTGCAACTCTTCGCAGCCATAATCCCCATCAAATATATGCTTGATCTTCCACATATTTCTAAATCACGATCCTCCACTTCACTTATTTTTAGGAAAAAAGCTTTTCAGAATTCCCCTTTATGCTTTTCAAAAAAGTCAAAGTATGTCCTTACTCCATCAAGGTCTGTCCACTTCTTAATATCGCATCTCTTATTCTTCACCCTTTGCATATATCTTTTCTTACAGTGTAAATAGAATTCGGAAGGACGTCAATTTACCGTTGACTTCCTTCCGAACTTCCCTTTCCAGTATACTTCCCTGATAAATAGCAAATACATCAGGTATTATTGATAGATGCTCATCCTAGTCCTAAAAGATATAGAAAAAATCAATCAAGAACTTCTCCGTTTCGCGAGATTGTCACAACCTGCCATGGAATGAACTTTCCACTATTTTTTATTGCATTCTCAGCAGCTCTCTGGAGTCCTCCGCAGCAAGGAACCTCCATTCTTACTATGGTCACTCCGGCGATATCGTTATTGGCTATGATCTCCGTCAGCTTTTCTGTGTAGTCGCCCTCATCAAGCTTAGGACATCCGATCATTGTAACCTTGCCCTTCATGAATTCCTCATGCATATTTGCATAGGCATATGCTGTACAATCAGCTGCAATGAGGAGTTTCGCTCCATTATAAAAACCTGCCTGTGTCGGAAGGAGTTTTATCTGGCATGGCCACTGCATGAGTCTTGATGGGTGCGAGCTCATCCTTGAAATCATATCCTGTCCAAAATCATCATTGCCCTGAGAGGCGCTCTGAAGCTCCATGAATCTTGATCCCGGGCATCCGTGTCCGGCAGCATGCTGTTCCATTTCTACCATGATCCTATTCTCGCACTGATGCATGTCTTTTCCCAATCCATTCTTTTCCTGTGCTGCCTTTACTGCTGCTTCATCATATGCAGGAGCTTCCCTCTCTTCAAAAGAGATTGCCCCCATAGGGCAGCCTGGCAGACAGTCTCCAAATCCATCGCAGAAGTTCTCTCTTACAAGCTTTGCTTTTCCATTCACAATATCAATAGCACCTTCATGGCATGCGTTAGCACAAATACCGCATCCGTTGCACTTTTCTTCATCGATCTTTATTATCTTTCTAACCATCATCAAACCTCTCTATTCTCAGATTTTTCCTTGTTCTGATGATGCAAGTTTAATATACTATTGGTAGAATGTACGTTGTTTAAACCACATTTTAGGAGAAATCTTTATGAATCTTGAAGGTATGGAAAAAAGCAGACTATTCCTTGGAATGACTGCAAAAGAGCTATCTTCGTGCCTTGATGCACTTGATGCCAAAGAAAAGAATTATCAAAAAGACGATGTGATACTCCACGCCGGAGAACAGACTTCCAAAATAGGCATGGTCCTTTCAGGTAGTGTCACTATCGAAAGCAACGACATATGGGGCAACCGTACCGTTTTAAGCCATGTAGGAAAAAAACAGTATTTTGCTGAGACCTACGCTCTTCTTAATGAAGTGCTTCTGGTGGATGTCATAGCAAATGAGGACTGCCGTATTCTCTTTTGCAATATAAAAAATCTTCTTGCTGATAGCAAAAAGAGCTCTCCCTGGAAGGAAAAGCTCCTAAAAAACATACTTATTATCTCATCGCAGAAAAACCTTGTCCTCTCCGGACGCAGTTTTCATACTGCTCCCAAGAGCTGTCGCGGTCGCCTTCTGTCATATCTCAATGCCATGGCGCTGCAGACTGACTCAAGAGAATTTGATATTCCGTTCAACAGACAACAGCTTGCTGATTACCTGAACCTTGAGCGTACCAACATGTCAAAAGAGCTATCTCACATGCAAGCTGAAGGTCTTATCGAGTATAGAAAAAGTCATTTCAGGCTTCTAAAAGATGATTAACCGGAGGTTATATCTATGGACTTCAAAACATCCATGATCTCTTTGTTCTGCTCAAGAAGGTTATAAACACCGTCTTCAGATAAAACTCCGCGCTTTAGATCTTCCGGATATAGTCCCTGCTCATCTGCCTCAAAGTCTTTTCTCCATTGCTTACTGCCATAGTAATCAGACAACTTCTGAAGATCATCCTGCATATGCTGAAGATCAAAGATATTGGCCTCCAAGGCTTTCAGAGTCACGCTGGCCTTTTGATAGATTGCTTCCATCTTGTTAAGATCTGCAGGAACATTATCTCTCTGAAGACGCTTAGCAAAGTGATTCTTCTTGTGCTCGTACATCGCAGCAGCTTCCTCAGGAAATAAAAGAATATTTCTGTTGTTCAGAACCTCACAAACTCGCTTGTGCGCTTCTTCGTCAGAAAAGCCTTCCTTAACCTGGTCCTTGTATATTGCATACATCAGATTTGTGCAAAGAGCCTTGGCACTCTGCCTCAAATCTGAATAGTGCTTTACTTTTGGTGCATGTTTCTTTTTGCTCATGGGTAGTGTCCTTCTATAATTATCAACTCATTAATTATAGCAAAAAATACTTCCATCATCCTTTTTTATGAACAAAGGCATATCATATTCATCCACGCCATTTGGTATAAATCCTAATGACTTCCAGAATCTTACGGAAGCATCTTTCTCACTGTTTAGCTCATAATAATTTGCACCATCCGCCCTCGTGTACTTCTCTAGAGCTTCATAGCATCTATGCCCTGTTCCATTTCCACGAAATTCTGGAAACACCCAATAATCAAGGATAAAGCATTTTCCGTCCTCGCTTTTATAAGTACAGTATGAAGCCGCTCCGATTCTCACACCATCCTGTATGAAATAAACCATATGCTGTCTGTCCGGCTCGCGTTTCATATGACTTTCCATAATCCCGCGATAATGTGAACCTTTGAAATAATCTATATCTTCTTTATCAGAAATAATCCCATCCGCCACAAGATACTTGATATGTTCATCCCAAAATTCATCAATCTTTTCGTATGTTATTTCTTCTATCTGTATTCTGTTTGAAAGAACCTTCTTAAGCATAATATACTCATCCGTTCTGTATTCCTCGCAAAATCCTGCCTTCAGGAAAATTGAAATTCCAGGATTATCGATTGCAATATCATCATAGAGAATCGCAATACCATTATTTGAAGCAGCTTCACACAATAGCCTAAGCCCTTGTGTCCCATATCCTTTTCCTCTGTACTCAAAAGGAATAATCACATCGACAATCCATACATTTCTCTTCTCATCGAGATGATATGCTATCTCACCGACATAAGTATCTCCTTCCTTGAGATATCGGTAAAATCTTTTGTTATCATGATTTATGATCCAATAATCATACCAGTCTTCCCAATTGCTTTCGGGAAAGGCAATCGTTCCTCCCCACGCATTATTGTATGACATGGTATCAGGGTCATTCATAAACTTTTCTCTGAACCATAAGTCTTTCAAATCCGGTTTATATAATTCCATTGTATCCTCCCTTTTATCTCAACCTGAAATCATCACCTTCATATACACGCACCGGATTACCTCCTTTGTAGTTGTAGACAGGTCTGATGATTTTCTCTATTATCACCGTATCTTTTACAGCTTCTTTTATATAACTCTCTCTTCTATAGGCAAAAGGGGCTTCATCCAGAGTCTCTTTTCCAATACAGACAGAATATACCCCCTTCATCTCTGCTTTAAACTCAGAAACCGTATGATTTTGAAGAACCTTTTCCCTTGAAGAGATTCTTCCGCTTCCATGAGGAGCAGAATAGTTCCACTCTTTATTTCCAAGCCCTTTACCAAGGATAACCCCATCCTTCATATTTATGGGAATTATGACATCTTCACCTGCCCTGGCTGAGATTGCCCCTTTTCTAAGAACAGGCTTTTCTCCAGAAAAATCCACATAGTTATGAATGCAGCAAACAGATTCCTTCTCTTTCCATTTCATTCCTTTAAGGATATCTCTTGCAATAACTCTACGATTAAGATCTGCATACTCCTGCACTATTGCTATGTCATGAAGATAATCATCCATGAGCGTACCTGTTAGATAGGTCAGTTCATAGGGCACATCCTTGATACCCTTTGATTTCAGCTCTTTCTGGCCGGCATCCATGTAATACTCAGCGACTTCTTTTCCCAAATGCCTGCTCCCTGTATGGATTACCATGTAAAATTCCAAGTCATCATCCTGGTCGATCTCGATAAAGTGATTTCCACCTCCAAGCGTACCAATGCTGAGCATGGCCTTTTCACTGCGGATATGTTTGTAGCATCTGAGCCTTGAAAACTCAAAACTGATATTGCTGTGAACACTCCCTCTGATGCCAGACCCGACCGGTATATTTTCCCTGATAACACTGTCCAACTTCTGAAAATCATTTCTGATTTTTCCAAGCTTAACTGCCAACATTCCACATCCAATGTCTATGCCAACAAGCACCGGAAGAATCCTGTCTTCCACAGTCATTGTAAGTCCTATTGGTCCTACTTTGCCTGGGTGAACATCTGGCATAACCCTGATTACTGAACCCTCAGATGCCTCGTTGTCGCATATCATTTTTATCTGTGAAATGGCATACTGATCCACATCTTGGCAAGAGAGTTCCTGACTGCACATAATCTGTGCTTCTGCATATTTTCCTTTTACTGATATCAAAATAAAACCTCCGTCTGAGATGTTTTTCTGTTTTTATGCACACAAAAAACACCCCGTCATACCAGAGGTCAACAATAGTCCTGCCTGTTTAAATCATGAATAGTCTGATAGAAAAATCAGAAATATAGATGGCGGACAATCATGCCTCTGTCATTTGCGTTATTAGTAGCTGTTCTAGTCGTCATGTATCTCATGATCGTCCTCCTTTCTGCTCATACGAGCAACATGAATTATTTGTTACGAATTGAAGTATATCACAATTCTTGAATACTGCGCAATGATCTTGTCATACTTGTAGTATAAAAAATGCCATGTAACGGCATTTATACCGAAACATGGCATATATGTATGCTTAGATATAGCTTACAGTCTCTGATAACTCTTTTCTCTCACTGTACTTTTTACATGAATAGCGGTTCTTTACTACGTCTTTAAATTCCACTTTTTTATTCCTCCTTCCCATCCTTTGCAAACATCACACCAGCCCTGAATCTCAGTAATCTCTTCAAGCTCATCTGGAGTTATCTTAACCGACGTAAACTCATTACCTCCAGCCGGATGAACATATTCAAACCTTTTCATTGAAATATCAAGCCATATCGGAATTCCTGCAGGAACTGCAAACGGACACACTCCTCCAGGCTGAAATCCAGTTATATCCTCCACCTGGTCCCTCGGGATCATATGGGGCTTAGTATGGAAAACTGATTTGAACTTGGAACTGTTTACTTTCCCATCACCAGCCATTACAACAATAACCGGCTTCTCCTCAACTATAAACGACAGCGTCTTGGCAATCTCAGGTTCTGTACATCCAATCTGCTGAGCAGCATGCTCAACGGTATCTATTGTCTCAGAGTGCTCTGTAAGCCTATCTCCGAATCCCTTTATATCCAAAAAATCTTTTACTTTAGCGTTTATCATCCTATTCACCTCACCTTAATGATAGTTCGAAACGCTTGATGTTTCCAATACGTTTTACTTATCGTCAGCAATAGACAAAGCCTATAATCATTTTATTATCTCCTTCGCCTTACAGCTATAGCCTCCGCGATTCTCCTGGTATTTCCAAACTTAGTCTTAGAACAGTACCTGACAGCCATTTTCATAAGGATCAGTAATTCTCCGCTTTATCACTGGACATATTATGCTGCAAGAGATCAAGCCATAAAGAGAATTACCAATGATCATTGGCACAAGAATTGAGTACGGCATAAGAGCAAGTATTATGAACAGATAAATTGCTGTATATATAATAAGCTTCAGACTGCTCTTCCACTCCAGAATAAGGAGTATGGCTGCGTTTCTAATTATTCCTGACAATCCAAGGCGCAGATGAGCAGCCAATACAAAAGTCCATGCTGCAAAAAGAATGCCTATGCCAAATATTGCGCAGCCGGCACCCATGATGATCACATATGAAATATTGTCAGAGACAGCTTTAAAGTTTCCCGCAAGGCTCATGAGATAATAGCCATAGAAAATGACTGCAGACTCCATGATGCCCAAGACAAGCTTTTTAATAAAGCCATCTTTAAATTCTGCAAGATAGTCCTCCAGGGTAAAGTCATAACCCTTCAGAAACATTTTGCCGGTAAAGGCGCAAAGTGCTGCCCATGCTGACGGAATTGTAATCAGAGGAATGCAGGTGATAATAAATACAAGATTTATCATTAGCATCTTTCCGGGAAAATTAACAACAAGATATAAGATGCGGAAAAAGCCGTCCTTAGGCGGCTCTTTTTCCACATCGTTTTCTCCAAGATACCATTTCATAAAGCAATTCAAGTATTTCATTTTTTCCCCTATATATTAATTTTTCATACCGGTCAGAACTATACCTTCAACAAAGCTCTTTTGCCCAAATATATAGATTACTATACCAGGCAGGATAGTCATAAAAGTGGCCGCCATAGCCATTGGCCAGTTTGTTCCAAAAGAACCTGTGAAATTAGTGAGCGCGATGGCAAAAGTAAACTTGCTCATACTGTTAATATAGATTATCTGCTGGAGCATATCATTCCAGATCTGTATAAATAACATCATTCCAACAACAACTACCGCTGGCTTGATCGCAGGAACAAGAATTGTCCACAATATCCTCATGCGGCTGGCGCCGTCTATAGATGCAGCTTCATCAAGATCCCTTGGTATCGTCATCAGAAACTGCCTTATCAAGAAAATGTTAAAGAATCCTCCACCTGTTAAAAACGGCAGGATCAGAGGCCAATATGTGTCACCAAGTCCAAAGAATTTTGTCCACGCTATATAAAGTGGAATTAGCGTAACCATGCCTGGAAGGAGGATTGTGCTGACGCAGATCTTGAATATAAGGTTTTTACCTCTAAATCTCAGTCTGGCAAAGGCATATCCACAAAAAATAGCAGTAATAACGCCAAATGTCACAGCCGGAATAATAATTGAAAATGTATTTTTAAAATATGTCCAATATTCGAAGGTTTGAAGAGTTTTGGTGTAGTTGGACCATAGCCACTCTGTTGGAATAAAGGATGGCGGATAAGCGTTGACCTGCGCAACACTCATAAGTGAAGATCTGAATATCCACCATATTGGAAGGAGTGTCAGAAATGCAAAAA
>JAEEGH010006793.1_pt1 | contig 27844 bp, 13 predicted proteins | sample 9134181 | NCBI WGS metagenome assembly JAEEGH01 (sample SAMN16246544, study PRJNA631951) | gut metagenome | biome: gut microbiome; feature: rumen; material: DP-attached | host: Bos | place: Iran: Karaj | collected 2018-10 | reverse complement strand
AAGGGCGTGAATAGTTGACAAATGAAATAAAGAGTGTAGCCACCGCCGCCACCACCGGCGCCACCGGTACCGATATTGCTGGCTGCGCCGCCGAAGCCGCCACCGCCGCCGCCACCGCCGCCGGCCATACTATAGTTCTTACTTGCGCTATCTTCTACTGCGCATGTGCCACGTGCACCGCCACTACCACTTCCTGTGGCAGCGCTTCCGCCCGTGGCAGTTACCGTGATGCCATTGGCCACATAGAGGTTGCCCATGCTGCCAGCGGTACTACCGTTAGTAGCATCAGTACCATTAGTACCATTAGTGGAAGATGGATAGTTTGGCTGTTGTCCTGCACCACCAGCACCACCGGTACCGCCGGTACCGCCACGAGTTCCGATGCCGGCACCAGCACCGCCGCCGCCATTACCACCAGTACCACCGGCACCGGTTTTAATCCATTCATTATACGAAAAACTTGCGTTCTCGCCCCTGTCTCCATCTTTGCCGTTGGCTGCATTACCGCCATGGGCATTGACTGTACCGCCACCGATGATGTAGAGCGTGTTGCCCGATGCCAATTCAATACCGGCACCAGCACCCGTGCGACCGTCGGCATTGGCTCCCTCGCAGGTAATCGTTAAGCCTGTGGGGATGTAGAGATACACCGTGCCATGAATCTTAAGTCCACTGTTACCATTACCGTCATTATCTGTCCTGTTATTATTGAAATTCAGGCTTTTCGTGACGTAATAATAATAAGTGGCACTTGATCCACTCTGTGCACCACCAAGAATTTTTCCCTGAGTGGTACCCTCAGTGATGGGCGTCCAATCATCCGAGGTGGTCTGCGTCTGATTACAAACAGCATCCCAACCGCCACTTTGTGCCATTGCCCCGCTGCCGCCTAAGAAGGCACCCGAGGCGAGGGCAAGCAATGTGAAGAGTAATTTTCTTTTTCTCATAATGTTAGTAATTTAAATTAATAATAATGTATTTACTTATATTTTTATTAGCCGTTTTGTTATTGTTTCAATTCGCAAAGTTAGGAAAAAAATATCATTCCGCAATACATAAAAAGCCCTGTAGGTGCAGATTTTTACGATTTGGCAACATTTTGTTAATTTGTCCACCCGAAGTGTATATTTTGCACTCTTTTGCCGATTCGTCGGCTACCCCCCCCTATTTTCCCCGATGAAATGGGGGAAAATTGAAGCAAAATACCTATTTTGAACATGTAATTACCATATAATCAACCATATAATTATCCATTAATTATTGTTTAAGGCGGAGGAATCAACAAAAACCTAAAAAAACAAATTTAGGTGGTGGGTGTTGGGGTTGGTGTATGCCTGTTTTTTGTTTATTTAGTGCATCCATGCGGTGACGCTTTGTCCGGTGCGCTGCATGAAGGCGCGGCTGAAGGTTCTGTAGCTGCGGAAGCCGCTCTCCTGTGCCAGCTGCTGGGCGATGATGGGCTGTCTGGCTGCGGACAGTTCCTGGTAGCGTTCGATGAAGTGGTTGATGCGCAGATTATTAATATAGGTATTATACGTGATGCCCTGACGCGAGAAATACTGGCTGAGATAGGATCGGTTGGTGCCTACGGCCTGTGCCAGCTGCTGCAGGGTGAGGTCGTGCTGCAGGTATAGCTGCGTAGCTCCGCAGCGCTCGGCCAACAGTCGTTCGAGACTCTGAAGGCCCTCGATACCCACCAGCAGACCCTCCCCCTGCCCCTCCTTATAAGGGAGGGGAGAAGATAGTTCATCCGCAGAGTTGCAGCCTTGAGGGTATTCGCTCCCCTCCCTCATAGGGAGGGGTTGGGGGTGGGTCTGGAGGGTCTGGTCCAGTTCTGGCAGCGTCTCGACACGCCACAGCAGGAGGGCGATAAGCACGAGGACGACGACATGTACGAGCCAGATTAAGATCATGTCGGTAGCGAGTACATAGAGTGCAAACAACAGCATGCTGATGAGTGCCACCGTCTGGCTCAGCCATACCTTCTTATTCTCCAGGTCGGCATAGTTGTCGTTGAGCCACCGCCCGTACTGACGGATGGCCACCACCATATATCCGGCAAAGAGCAAGCTGAGCACGAGGAGGTATGTGCCAGCTATGTCTATAAGCAGGTCATTGGGCCTGACCATAAACATTACACCCAGTGCCACGAACGGTATCAGACCAACCATAGCAGGCCACACGGGGCGCCGGCGGTCCTGGAGCATGGCCAGCAACATGCCGGAGAAGGTGGTGAACAGCACTATGCAGTCGAGCATGACGATGATGAGATAGCCCACGGAATACAGGTTGCCTGAGAAGATGTAGAACTGCAGCCACCATACATGCGTCAATGATGCAAAGGCGAAGAACGCTGCCGTCCAACGGCGCAGCCGCATGGGTGGTGTGACGTCAGGTGCAAAGGCATTGCCTCGGCGCAGCAGCAGGTATAGTGCCGCAATGAGTGGCACCACGCCCGTTATGCCATAGAGGATGAAAAACAGTATCAACTGTATAGATGTCTGTCCGAGTATGTTCATTTTGCTTAAACCTTCTCTGTCTTCCAGTCGGTGATGTTGCTCTCTTCGGAGGAGAAGCTGATGCCTATCTTGGTGACGGGGCGCCCGTCGTAGTAGGCCATTTGTAAGGATGAGCTCTGCCGTGCGTCCACCTGTCTTGCTGTCACATGCTTGAACAGACAGTCGGCAAAGCCACGACGCACCTCCTGGTTGGGGAATCCCAACGTAAAGATGACATCAGGACCATATCTCTTGCAGGCCCTGATGGTCAGGTAGCCGCTCTGGTAGAGCACGGGAAGCGGATTGTCGAAGCTTTCGAAGGGCAGGTCGAATGCCGAGCTGGGCAGCCGCATGCCTTCTAAGTCGGCTACTTCCACGGGCGGCATCTGTGCCAGCATATCGATAAGGGCGCCGCTGGTGCCACGGTCGAACCAGTAGTCATAGACCTGCCCGGAGGAGAAGGCATTGACCAGGCTGAAGGGATTGTACATATCCTCCATGGCCTCGCTGAAGTGGTAGCCGTCGTAATGGTTCTTCAGCCATGCGAACATCTCCTCGTAGTCGGTGCCATTGCGCTCGGCCATCAGCTCGATGTCGGGGCGCATTTGTGTGGTCAGCTCCTTCTCACTGATGCCGCAGAGACATTCGTATGCCGGCTGCATGGAGATGTTGTTCAGGTTGTTGAGCTTGCTGAACACGCCCATCTGCGAGAATTTCGAGATGCCCGTGATGAACACGAACTGCAGATGGTCGTCGAGGCTCTTCAGCGGGGCGAACAAATCCTGGAAGCGTTCGCGCACGAGGGCTTGCTTCTCTGCATCACCGATACTGTGGAGCATCATCGTGTCGTACTCGTCGCAGAGCACTACCACGCCACGCCCCGTCTTTTCATGGGCAGTACGGATGATGTTTACCATACGAGGACTGGTGCTGGCACCGTCGGCTGTAAGGCCGTACAGTTTCTCATAATCGGCCAGCGTCTTATCTATATATTCGTCCAGTTTCGCGATTGATGAAAGGTTGTTGGCGCTGAAGTCGAAGCGAAGCACGGGGTACTTCTCCCATTTCCAGTCTGTTGCGGCGATGAACAGTTGCGGTTGCTCAATACCCTGCTCGGTGGTGAACGCCTCGAACAGCTCGCGGCGGCCTTCGAAGACAGCTGCCAGCGTGGAAACCAGCAGCGACTTTCCGAAGCGGCGCGGACGACTGAGGAAGTAGGGACCTCCCTCGGTAATCATCTTGTAGATGAGCGGGGTCTTGTCGATGTACAGGTATCCCTCCTTGCGGAGCTTCTCGAAGCTCTGTATTCCTACTGGGTATTTTCTCTTCATAGCCATATACCTTAATTATACTATTGCAACGTTTTCGCATGCAAAGGTACGAATAAGCGAGAAGAAAACCAAAAGAATTTTGAGTTTTCTCGAGCGGGAGTACCTACCCCAAGGGTGAAAGGTACGAATAAGCGAGAAGAAAACCAAATGAATTTTGAGTTTTCTCGAGCGGGAGTACCTACCCCAAGGGTGAAAGGTACGAAAAAATGAACGAAAAACGGTGCAATCCGTCCGTTTTTCTTTTAAAATACTTGCTTATCTCACAGAAAACCCTTACCTTTGCAGGAAAATATTAACATGAAATACTTTAAACAATGATTACATTTACCTTGAGCCTTGTTGCTCTCGTTTTAGGTTATTTCTTCTACGGACGCCTCGTTGAGCGCGTGTTCGGACCCGATGACCGTGTGACGCCAGCCGTGGCGAAAGCCGACGGTGTCGACTTCATGGTGCTTCCATCGTGGAAGATTTTCATGATCCAGTTCCTGAACATCGCCGGTACCGGTCCTATCTTCGGTGCCATCATGGGTGCGATGTATGGTCCTGCAGCCTATCTCTGGATAGTGTTGGGCTGTATCTTTGCCGGTTCTGTTCATGATTATTTCTCCGGCATGCTGTCTATGCGTCACGACGGTGCCAACCAGCCTGAGATTATCGGCAGATATCTGGGTAATACGACGAAGCAGATTATGCTGGTGTTTACCGTCTTCCTGCTGATGATGGTTGGTGCGGTGTTTGTGTTCAGTCCTGCCAAGATTCTGGGTGATATGTGGGAACCGGCAGCCGTTGTGGAGAGTGCCGGACAGTACACCTTCTGGATTGTCGTCATCTTCATCTACTACATCATCGCCACGATGTTGCCCATCGATAAGATTATCGGAAAGATATATCCCCTGTTTGCCTTCTCGCTGCTCTTCATGGCTGCTGCCCTGACGGTGGTGCTGTTTGTGAAGTGGCCCTCTATCCCTGAGGTTTGGGAGGGTTTGAGCGTAGAGGCGCTGACGCCGAAGAATATCTTCCCGTGTCTGTTTATCACCATCGCCTGTGGTGCTATCAGCGGTTTCCATGCTACGCAGAGTCCGTTGATGGCCCGCTGTCTGAAGAGCGAGAAGATGGGACGTCCCATCTTCTACGGTGCTATGATTACTGAGGGTGTCGTGGCACTGATCTGGGCGACGGTAGCCATGTACTTCTTCTATAATGAGCCCACGCCAGGCTATCAGCTGGTAGCCGGAGGAGCCGACGTGGTGAAGGATGCCCCTTCTATCGTCAACCTGATCTGTAACGACTGGCTGGGTGTGTTCGGTGGTATTCTGGCACTGCTGGGTGTGGTGGCAGCACCTATCACCAGCGGCGACACAGCGTTGCGCTCATGCCGACTGATCATTGCCGACTTCGTGAAGCTGGAGCAGAAGTCTATCCGCAAGCGTCTGTACATCTGCATCCCGCTGTTTGCCGCCGTCATCGCCCTGCTCATCTGGCAGATGTCTGACAAGGAAGGCTTCGGTAAGATCTGGAGCTGGTTCGGCTGGAGCAACCAGACGCTCTCCGTATTCATGTTGTGGGCTATCACGGTTTATCTGGTTCGCCAGAAGAAACCATTTGTCATTACGCTGATTCCTGCCATCTTTATGACGGTTGTCTGCACCACGTTCCTGCTGAGCGAGCAGATATTCAGTCTGTCAGAGTCCGTCAGCTATGCACTCGCTGGTGTCTGCTTCGTCATCGCATGTGTCTGGTTTGGCGTATGGTATAAACGGAACTCCAGCGGTCACTGATCCCCAGTCCTTTAGGGCTGGGGTACAGGCAGTCTGCGATGGGGTGTCAGTACATATTAAGTGTAAAAATTGCAATTATTCCCTAAAATATTTGGTGGGTTCAGCTTTTTTGCGTACTTTTGCAACCAGATTTTCTAACTTATAACAACAATGAAAAGAATTTTTACTACTATCATTGCACTGGTTGCCGTTATTGGCATTCAAGCAGCAAAACCCAGGACTTCCTTGACAGTGTACGACACCCGTAAGCAGACAGTCACCGGCTTCGGCGGTGCTTGTTGTGACGGTGCCATGAAGCCGTTTGGCACAGACAACGCTTGTGTGAGTAAGCTTTACGGTCCCAAGTCGAAAATCGGACTGAACATCTTGCGTATGGAGATCTCGCCGAGTTTCACTGGTGATAACTGGGGCGATTACGACTGGAACGGCTCGCTGCCTTCAGCGAAGACCGTCAAGACTCGTGGCGGCATCGTGTTCGGTACCCCTTGGTCACCTCCCGGTGAATACAAGACCAACGGTACTGCACAGGGTGGTAATGCCGAGAATCAGGGCTACAAGGAGGGACGCTTGCGCAAGGACTGCTACAGCAAGTTCTTCCCGTGGCTGAACACGTTCCTGAAGTGGATGAACGACCATGGTGTCCTGATGGATGCCGTGTCCGTGCAGAACGAGCCCGACTGGTGGGTAAACTACTCTGGCTGTCTCTATACCCCTGAGGAAGAGGTGGAGCTCGTCAGTAACTTCGCTAACTTACTGGATCGTGAGACCTATCAGGGTGTACGCCTGATCAGCGGTGAGCCCTTGGGCTTTACCCAGAACTATATCGACCCGCTGATGAAGGACGAGGAGTGCCGCAAGCAGATTGACATCGTGGCAGGTCACCTCTACGGCCATCTGCCCCTGCAGTATATGAAGCCTGCCACCGCCCTTGCTGCCAAGTATGGCAAGGAGGTCTGGATGACGGAGCACTCGACGACCGACAATACCGGTGCACTGCCCACATGGACTGATAACCTGATTTTTGCCGAGGAGCTGAACGAGTGTATGTTGGCTGGCTGTACCGGTTATATCTATTGGTACCTGCGTGCACATTGGTCTTTCTGTGGTACAGGCGAGTCACAATATGGTGCAGGCAACAAGAAGGACGAGCTGCTGCCCCGCGCCTATGTGATGTCTCACTTCTCCAAGCATGTCACTGGCTCTACCCGTTTAGAGACCTCGCAAGACGCCAACGGTGGTCGCACCGACGAGGGACAGCTGAAGGATTATGAGTATTCGGCATATATCAAGGGCGACTCGCTCATCGTGATGGCTATCAATGCCACGACGAATGAGCGCGACCTGAAAATCAAGCTGCCCTACAACGTGAAGAGTTGTCTGTTATGGCTGTCGACAGGCAATGAGAGTGGGAATCTCTGCCAGAAGTCGGACATTGACATTGAAGCATCTACCAACGAGCTGTTGACCACCCTGCCTGCTCAGAGTCTCAGCACTTATATCTTCACGATAGACCAGGGCGGTACAGCCATCGAGAACGTGAAATCTGAGACTGTTGATGGTCCCGCAACCTATTATGACCTGCAGGGACGCCTGCTTAACGAGCCTCACGGCCTCTGCATTGAGAGAAGTGCCAATGGCAGTACTCGTAAAGTCATGATGCGTTGAATATGAAGGTAAAATCACTTTTTGGAATTATTCTTTTTGTAGCAGTATCGCTTTGTACTCGAGCACAGGGCGTACTGCCACAATTTGTTAGTTTCTCACCAGAGTCTGATGGCGTTTCACTTGTCAACGCCACCATTGGCTATAGCCAGGAGGAATACGAAGGTGTGAAGATGGCCATCCAGAACCTGCGCGAGGACATGAAACGCGTTCTTGGCAAAGCTCCCCTCCAGTTGGAGGGGTCGGGGGAGGCTTCCATCTTGATCGGTACCCTAGGCAAGAACAAGGCTATTGACAAGCTGAAGCTGGCCGACCTGAAAGGCAAGCGTGAGAAGTTTATCATCACCACTTTGCCATCACCCAACACCCACCACCCATCACCCACCATCGTCATTGCCGGCAGCGACAAGCGCGGTACCATCTATGGCATCTACGAGCTGAGTCGTCAGCTGGGTGTGTCGCCCTGGTACTGGTGGGCTGATGCTCCTGTGGCACAGCATGCGCAGGCTTGGGTGAAGAATGGTACCTATACTGCCGGTGAACCCGCTGTGGAGTTTCGTGGTATCTTCCTGAACGATGAGGCTCCCTGTCTGACCACATGGGTGAAGAATACCTTCGGTACTGAGTATGGCGGCCGGGCATTCTACGAGAAGGTCTTTGAGCTTATTCTCCGTCTGAAGGGTAATATGATGTGGCCTGCCATGTGGGGCTGGGCTTTCTATGCCGACGACCCTGAGAATGGCAAGCTGGCCGATCGTATGGGTATCATGATGGGTACCTCGCATCATGAGCCGATGGCCCGTAACCATCAGGAGTATGCCCGTCGTCGCCAGGAGTGGGGGGCGTGGAACTACCAGACCAACCAGGCGAAGCTTGACCAGTTCTTCCGTGAGGGTATCGAGCGCATGAAGGGCACCGAGGATATCGTGACCATCGGCATGCGTGGCGATGGTGACGAGGCAATGGGCGACAAAACGGACACGAAGCTCATGGAGCGTATCGTCAGCAACCAGCGCCGTATCATCAAGGAAGTGACAGGCAAACCTGCCGAAAAGACCACGCAGGTGTGGGCATTATATAAAGAGGTACAGGACTATTATGATGCGGGATTCCGTGTTCCCGACGATGTCATCATGCTGGTGTGTGACGACAACTGGGGCAACATCCGTCGTGTTCCCGTCACTGACGAGGAGCGTCGCCACAAAGGCGGGTGGGGCATCTACTACCATGTGGACTATGTCGGTGCTCCCCGTAATACGAAGTGGCTCAACGTCACACAGACGCAGCAGATGTTCGAACAGCTGTCGCTGGCCTATGACTTCGGCATCCAACGCATGTGGATTCTTAATGTCGGCGACCTGAAGCCGATGGAGTATCCCATCCAGCTCTTCATGGACATGGCCTGGAATCCGAAGGAATATACCCAGCAGAACGTCATCGACCACACCCGCCGCTTCTTCCGTTCTGTGCTCAGCGGTTTTGCCGCTGAGGATGCCGTCGCCGAGGAAGCCGCTGACATCTACAACCGCAACTGCCAGTATATGGCCCGTGTCACACCGGAAATGCTGGATGCAGAGACCTATAATGTGGAAACGGGCGAGTGGCGACAGGTCGCCGACGACTACCAGCGTCTGGAGCTGCGTGCCCTGCGCCTGTATCAGGACATCCCTGCTGAGGCCCGCGACTTCTATCAGCAACTGGTGCTGTTCCCTGTTCAGGCGATGGCGAACCTCTACGACATGTACTATGCGCAGGCCATGAACCACCACTTTGCGAGCATCGGTTCTCCCGATGCCAACGTGTGGGCTGACCGTGTGGCACAGTGCTTCCGTCGCGACTCCCTGCTCTGTGCTGCCTACAACCACGATATCGCCGGTGGCAAGTGGAATGGTATGATGATCCAGAAGCATATCGGCTACACCATCTGGAACGATGACTTCCCCAAGGATAAGCTGCCTGCCACTACCACTGTTCCCGCTGGTTCTTCGACTAAAGATCGAAGTGTGGCGTTGCAATCTCCAGCGGGCTATACCTTCGAATCCAGCAACGGCTATGTCTCGATGGAAGCCGAACACTACTATCGTGCCGAAGCCTCGAAGGGAACACAGTGGAGCGTCTATCCTGACTATGGACGCACTCGCAGTGCCGTAGCCCTGACGCCTTATACACAGCCCGTTGGCGATGCTTCGCTGACGTACCGCTTCTCGTTGCCTGAAGGCACGAAGACGGTGAAGGTACATATTGTCGTTAAGTCTACGCTGGACTTCCTGAATGTGGGTGGTCATGAGTGTCTGGTCAGTCTTGACGGTCAGCAGCCTCAGACTGTCAACTTCAACAAGACGCTCCTTGACCAGCAGCCCTATGTATATTCTGTTTACTATCCTACGGTAGCGCGCCGCGTTATCGAAAAAGTTGTGGAATTGCCTGTCAGCCAGGATGGTACACATGAATTGACGCTCCGTCCGCAGCATCCGGGCATCGTCTTCGAGAAACTCGTCGTGGACTATGGCGGCTATAAGCCATCCTACCTGTTCATGGACGAGTCGCGCTATAGCATAGTCCGCTAAGGAAAACAGCACGCAAAGATAAAAGCGCCCCGATTCGCATGATGTGAGTCGGGGCGCTTTCGTGGTGTGTTTGATGGTCTTATTTCTTGAACAGGTGTGGGATGAACTCGTGGAGGCCGCGGCGCCAGGTGAGGAACTCATGGCCGGTGCCCTCAGATACTGAAGAGTCTACCTTGATGCCGAGCTCGCGCAGGCCGTCGACGATGGGCTGGCTCTTGATGAAGTCCTCGCTACCCCAGTTCATATAGAAGTAGTGGATCTTCTTGTTGAACTCGTCGGCATTGGCAAAGACACCATTGTAGGCGGTCTTCACGTCGAGGCCGAAGATGGCGCCGCTGAATGTTCCGAGCCAGGCGAACTTGTCGAGGTTCTGGAGCACCACATCAAATGTCTGGTGACCACCCCATGAGAGACCTGCCATGGCGCGGTTCTCGCGATCGGCCTTCGTGCGGAAGTTGCTGTCGATATAAGGGATGAGGTCGTTGAGCAGAACGGGATAGAACGAAGCGCCATACTCGCTGCGGCCCTGCTCGTTAGAGCCACCACCGGCAAAGTTGAACGGTGCCTTGATGTCGCCACTCTCCATAACCACGATCATAGGCACAGCCTCGCCTTTGGCAATGGCGTTGTCCATGATGTGCTGCATCTTACCCTGAAGGGCCCAGCTGGTCTCGCCCTCGCCCATGCCATGCTGCAGATAGAGCACGGGGTAACGCTTCTTACCAGTCTCGTATTCGGCAGGGGTATATACCAGGGCATGACGCCATTCGCCTTTTGAGGTTTGAGATTTGAGATTTGAGATTTGGGAATGTTCACTCCAATAATAGATGCTGCGCACCTGACCGTGGGCGATGCCCTGCTGCGGACGGTAGTAGTCGCCCTCAGGACCCTCGGGGACCTCCAGACCGCCAGCCTCGCGGTTGCAACCGAAATAGGTCTCAGAGGCAGGATCGATGAAGTTGACACCATTGATATTCATGAAATAGTAGTGGAAGCCCACGGGCAGTGGATCGGTAACAGCCATGAAGTTGCCCTTGCCGTCGGGTTGCATATCATATTTCTTGCTACAGATGTCGACGACGACTTTGCGCGCCTCAGGCGCTGAGATGCGGAAATAGGCGCGACGCTCGCTGTCGATCTTGGGGAACTCATTGCCGGAGATGGCGTTCTCGACGGTCTTGGCATCGGCAGGTACCTCGATGCGCTTGGGCATCTCGATGAAGGGACGCTTCGGCTCATAGCCCAGGAAGCGTGCCACCGCCTCGCCGTAGCGACAACCCAGCTCGCGATAGCCAGCAGCGTCGAAGTGCAGGCGGTCGGGACCGTTGGTGCAGTCGTCAGACGAGATGACCTGCGCCGTATGCAGCGTCTGTGGCAGTTCGTCAATCTGTTTCTTACAGCCGATGCAGACGCCTTTGCCGCCAGCCTGTACGATGTTTCCTGCATAGAGGTTCACCTCTTCTGGCTTCAGCTTCAGGTCGCCACAGAGGTGGTCATACACCTGTTGCACCATGCCAGCCCATTTCGGATCCCCCGTGTTTGTCTCGCCCTGATGCATGAGGATACCCTTGATGACACCATCTTTCTGAGCCTTCTTGGCCAGCGTGACCAGACGCTCATAGGGATTGTTGTTGTACGCCTCAAGCATACCCTTCATCCAGTTCGGTGCTTTCTTCAGATAGGCAGGAATGCTGTCGGGAAGGAAACCTTTGATGTCAATGCCGCCAATGGCCACGTGGATGACACCGATTTTGATATTCTCGGGCAACGAAGCCACCAGAGTACGGCCAAACCAGTCGGCAGGCGTCAGACCGGTATTCGGACGACACAGGGGTGGAATGGCTTCGTACCATTCACCCATCTTACGGGCTGGAAGCGTTTCTGTTGCGGGGTAGTCTACTGCCGGCATCCACAGGAAGCGTGGCCCGGGACTCTTGAGGTCTTGAGCCTCAGGACGGGCTGCGCCCTCCATATTGGACTGACCAAAGCACAGGAAGATATAAAAATTAGGATCCTGCGCGTGCACGCATGTGGCGCACATGAGAAGAATGGAAATAAACAGTTGTTTCATGTTGTTTGTTATTGTTGATTGGTTTGTATATCCGGAAAAAACTTCCATTTCTTTGTGATTTCGCTGCAAAGGTACGCATTTTGTTCTTATGTTGTTCTTTTCCGACTATTGTAATTGTAACATAATGTTTTGATGGTGTACGCGCTATACCAGTGTGTTATAAAACTAAAAATCCATGTAACATAATATAAAACATTATATAATTATTATATATACCTTTGCAGTGCAAAAGAAAACTTTTTCAAACCGCTTTATTTTTTGAGTTAGACTTATATAGTTACTAAAGTTAGTAGTTTTGGTATGTAAACTTTATCGGGGGGCCGACGTGAGTCTCCCCCTCTTTTTAAAAAGAAACATTGTAAAGGCTAAAAATATAAATCATGTGTAATCACGCAAAATCCATCAATGACGTCTGCCACGCCTGGTTCGGTCTGGGCCGGGCGGATTGCCGTTTGATACAATTATTGTTAAAGTAACACAAAGTATTAGAAAACCAACATTTATTAAGATGCGTTACAAAAAATAAAATGCGTGTTACAAATAAGCAAACAAATATTTAATAATAAGTGTAACTTTGCACCCAATTCTTGCGATAATAACTAACGAAAAAAATCAATATGAATCAAAATCTGTCAAAATGAAGAATCTAAAACAACTGATTAGACAGGCCATTCCCGCGATTCTGATGCTGTTCACATGCAGCACGATGCTGTATGCCCAGAACGGTGTCACGGTAAAGGGTTCCGTCACAGACAGCGCTGGGGAACCTCTGATAGGTGCCTCGGTAGTAGTGAAAGGACAGTCTTCCTTGGGTACGGTGACCGACTTTGATGGTAACTTCTCAATTAAGGTGCCGTCAGAGTCTTCCGTTTTGGTTTTCTCTTACGTGGGTATGTCCACGAAGGAAGTCAAGGTTGGCAAGCAGCGTGACCTCAAGATTACGCTTGCTGACGACACCCAGCTGGAAGAAGTCGTCGTAGTAGGTTATGGCCAGCAGAAAAAGGCCTCTGTGGTAGGTGCTATCACCCAGACCACAGGTGAGGTACTTGAACGTGCAGCAGGTATTGGTAGCGTGAGTGCAGCCCTGACGGGTAACCTCCCCGGTATCGCCACCATTGCTTCAACAGGTCAGCCAGGTGAAGAAGACCCTCGAATTTACATTCGTGGTGCTGCTGCCTGGAACCAGGATGCTCAGCCTCTGATCCTCGTCGATGGTGTCAAGCGTGAGATCAAGTCCGTTGATGTTACCTCTGTTGCCACAGTCTCTGTGTTGAAGGACGCATCTGCCACTGCCGTGTATGGTGTGGAAGGTGCTAACGGTGTTATTCTGATCACCACCAAGCGTGGTCAGGAAGGTAAGGCAAGAATCGATGTCGGCTTCAACGCCACGTTGAAGGCCGTGTCAAAGCTTCCTCGTAAGTACGACTCCTACGATGGCTACAGGCTTCGTAACGAGGCCATTGAGCACGAGCTCGCCTTAGGCGGTGCTTCGTCTTGGGCATACTATCGTCCCCAGACCTTCATCGAGCTCTTCCGCAATCAGGACCATACCGTCAAGCCCAACTACGATGCCAGTGGCAACTACCTTGGCGACTACAGTCAGGCAGAGCGCTATCCAAACGTTGACTGGCAGGAGGAGATGTTTAAGAGTACCGCATTGTCTTATAACGCGAACCTCAATTTCTCCGGTGGTACTAAGTTCGTGAAGTATTTCGTGGCCTTCGACTTCCAGAACGAGGGTGATATGACCCGAATCTGGGACAACAACCAGGGTTACGAAGGCGGTTATGCATACAATCGTCTGAATGTACGTTCTAACCTGGACTTCCAGATTACGAAGACCACAATGTTCAAGGTCAGCCTGGCAGGTTCTAATGCCCAGCAGAAGTCTCCGCGTTATTATTATGGTAATAATGGAGAGTTCTTCCAGCAGCAGAACTGGGCTGGTGCCTATCGTATGCCGCCTAACGTCTATCCCGTACAGTTCGCCAATGGTGCGTGGGGTTACTCTCGTCTTGCAGCCTCTAACATGTCGAACTCTCCGATGAGCGTGTCTACATCTGGTTATGAGCTGTCTACCATTACCCGAGTGTTCACTGACTTCGCCCTCGAGCAGAAGCTTGACTTCATCACGAAGGGTCTTGTTGCCCGTGGTACCATCTCCTGGGACAACCAGTTCAACGAAGGTAGCCGTGGTATCAGTGCCCAGGGTCACACCAACAATACTGCATACATTGTTCCTGAGGAAGGTCAGCTGGTTTGGGAGAATGAAATCTATCCGAAGACCGGTTTCGACTTCTATGAAAAGCGTGACTGGAGTGCCCAGGCCGGTAGCGTGAGCTATACCAGCCGTGCAACGGAAATGTCACTGCAGCTCTTCTGGGCTCGTCAGTTAGGTGACCATAACGTAACCCTCATGGGTAACTGGAAGCGTCGTATCAATGCCGGTAATGCTGAGCTGGAGAATCGTCGTGAGGACTGGGTATTCCGTACCACATACGACTATAAGAGCCGTTACTTCGCTGAGTTCAACGGTGCTTATAACGGTTCACAGAAGTTCTCTCCGGACAACCGCTTTGCTTTCTTCTGTTCGGGAGCTGCCGGTTGGATGATCTCTGAGGAGAAGTTCATGAAGACGCTGAAAGACAAGCATATCGTGGATATGTTTAAGATCCGTGGTTCTATCGGTGAGATTGGTGACGACAATGCCGGTGCCCGTTGGGCTTACCTGACCAACTGGTCAGTCATCGGTCCGTACGCCATTTCTCTGGATGGCTCCAACAGCCCGTTCACTGGCTATAAGGAGTCGACGATTGCCATGCCTGACCTCCGTTGGGCAACGGTGTTGAAGAAAGACCTCGGTTTCGACTATGGCTTCCTTGGCGGTATGTTCGCAGGTAGCTTCGACTGGTTCCGTGATGATCGTAAGGACATCTTTATCTCTGGTGCCAACCGTTCAGTGCCTTCCTATTTCGGTGCCGCAACGACGCCTGACATCAACAAGGGTAAGATGAAGAACGTCGGTTTCGAGTTCGAGGTTCGCTTCAATAAGGTGTTAAAGAATGGTATGCGTTTCTGGGCCAATGCCAACTACACATATGCCCACAACGAGATTATATTAAAGGATGACCCCGCACTGATTCCGAGCTATCGCAAGGCTGAGGGCTATTCGCAGGGACAATACGTTTCATTCATTGACAACGGTTTTATCAATACCTACGATGAACTCTATAGTACGCCTGAGCGCGAGAAGGACGACAGTCAGGTGCTCATCGGCGACCACTATATCGTGGACTTCAATGGTGATGGTAAGGTTGACGAGACCAACGACCAGGCTCCTTACGGCTATACCGGTAATCCGGAGCACACCTACAATGCTACGATTGGTTGGGAATGGAAGGGCTTCAGCATGTTTGCCCAGCTCTATGGTGTAACAGGTGTTACCCGTGACGTAACGCTCACTTCTTTCGGTGATCAGCTTCTCACAGTGTACGATACCGGTTCATGGTGGAATGCCCAGAATGGCGGTGGCGAGGTTGTTGTTCCCCGCTTCTCCACTCAGGTTTCATATAATAATGGTACGCAGTATCTCTTCGACGGTTCTTATTTCCGTCTGAAGAACGTGGAGATTGCTTATACGTGGACAAAGGGATGGATTAAGAAGATCGGCTTCTCAAGTCTGAAGGTTTACCTGAACGGTAACAACCTCCTCTTGATTACAAAGATGCCTGACGACCGTGAGAGTAACTACGGATGGAGTGGTAGCGGTGGTGCTTACCCAACCGTCAGACGTTATAACTTCGGATTTAAGCTTTACATCTAACGTTGAACAGTGAAAACAGAAAAATGAACGTTATGAAATACTATAATAACATTAAATCCCTTTTGTGTGGCTCGCTGCTTCTTCTGGCTGGCACTACTACCTTCACTTCCTGCACCGACTGGCTTGACAAGGATCCGGAGGCTATCGTCGCTGAGGATGAAGCATTCAAGAACTACCGTAACTTCCAGGGATATATTGAGGAAATCTATAACCTGATTCCCGACAAGGAGAAGATCAACTATTGTACTGCATGGAACTTCGGTGACGATGCAGTTCACAATACGGAAGGCTTTGCCCACATGGATCACCAGGTTGACCTGGGTAACTATCGTAACTGGTATACCAACAGCCAGTGCTGGCTGAATGGTGACAGAAGTTCACTTTGGAGAAACTCATGGTACTGTATCCGTAAGTGTAATATGGGTATTGACAATATCAAGTCGCTCATTGGAACGGACGAAGAGCGCGACCTGTTGCTCGGACAGATGTATTTCTTCCGTGCCTGGTGGCATTTCGAACTGATGTGTTACTTCGGTGGTCTGCCTTATATCGACCAGACCTTCGATGCCAACGAGATCCCCGAGCTTCCCCGTCTTTCTTTCCAGGAGTGTGCTGACCGCTGCGCTGAGGACTTTGAAAGAGCCTACAACCTGCTTCCTTACGATTGGGACGAGACGCTGGCCGGTATGCAGACTTCAGGTAAGAATGACCTGCGTGTCAACAAGTTCATGGCACTCTGCTACCTTGGCAAGTGCTACCTCTGGGCCGGTTCTCCCCTCATGAAGGAGTTTGAGAAGACCAAGGACGGTGGCGTTGCCCAGCTGTTAGGTGCCAGCTCCAACGGCAAGACCTACGACTATGACATCAACTACTGCAAGAAGGCTGCTGAGGCTCTCGGCAAGGCCCTTGAGCTGGTGGTTAGGGGACAGGTCAACTACAAGCTGGCTGAATACAAGTATTCTGACATCTACAATCATGTACGCGACGAAAATGCCGAGACCAACTACTCAGACATTTTCTATACCGTCAAGCAGAGCTGGAAGATGCCTGGAACTACGGAGGCCATCTTCCGCGGTGCCTATCCCGGTGCCAATAGTGCCAACTGGAACTGCGCCAAGATTTTCGGTCCGAAGGTTGAAGGTCTTGTGGCTCACGACAAGATTATCCACCACCCGACGGCTAACGTCATTGACCAGTATGGTATGGCCAACGGACAGCCCATCTATCTGGTACGTAATGGTGAATATGTCTTGAACCCCACCTCTGGTTGGGATCCTGAGTATCCGTACAAGGATCGTGACCCCCGCTTCTATCACGACATCGTTTTCGACGGTTTCCGTTATGTGCTCAGTACAGACGCCTTGACTTCTACACAGAAGAAGCATGAGTACTGTACCCTTTATACCGGTGGTGCCATGCGTGGCGTGGCCGACGGCAGCAGCACGGGCTATTTCATTCAGAAGCTGGTACCTCACCAGTGTAACGAGGGTGACAAGTGGTATGACTGGGACTATGCTTTCCAGACCTATCTCCCCTACATGCGTCTCGCTGATATCTATCTGATGTATGCCGAGGCAAGGACTGCCATTGCAAGCAATATTGCAGAAGTCAAGGAAAGAACGACCTATTGTTCACTGTCTGCCGTTGACGCCATCAACGCACTTCGCGACCGCGTCAACTCCAGCGACTGGCCCATGGAGCATGTTCAGGCAAACCTCATGGATACCAAGGAGCACTTCATGGATGAGATACGCCGTGAGCGTGCCGTAGAGCTTTCTTTCGAAGGCTTCCGCTGGTGTGACCTTCAGCGCTGGCTCCTCCTGACCGAGCCTCCTTATACGGTGAAATACTCTCATGAGTTTGAGCGTTTGGATAACGATGACTGGTATTTTAACTCGAAGACTCACGAGCCTGCTCACGATCCCAAGGATGCCCATATCGGTAACTTCCATAAGGCTGAGCTGATTACCCGTCGCCTGGAATCCAAGCACTACTGGTTCCCGCTTCCCGACAAGGATACTTATCTGTATGAAGGATTTGCTCAGAATCCAGGTTGGTAATGAGAAATTAGAAATTAGAAATTAGAAATTAGAAATTATGATTACTAATATAAAATATGTTATAGCGGGGATGCTGCTGATGGGGTCTGTCTGTTCAGTGGCCCAGACGGCTGACGATGCAGACTCTACCGCCGTGGCAAAAAAGAAAGTCCATGTTGCTTTCCGCGATAAGGATGCCGACCACCTTCTCGGAGGCATTTCATACGTCGACATGGAAGAGCTGTCGAAGAAGGATTATACGATGAGTAGTCTGGAAGACATGTATGCTCTTATTGGCGGATGGAACGGCAATAACCTGTGGGGCATGGACAATGACCGTCTGGACAATAACGACAACAGCAATCTTCCGCTCGTTATTATCGATGGTGTGAAGCGTCCGTCAAACAACGTGCTTCCTTCTGAAATCGAGCAGATCACCTTCCTCAAAGGTGCGCAGGCTGTCGTACTCTATGGCTCGAAAGGTGCCAAGGGTGCCATCCTGATTACTACCAAGCGTGGTAAGGTGGACGGTCTTCAGATTACGGCAAACGCCAACACCGGTTGGCATTTTGCCAAGGAGTTCCCTGAGTATCTGGGTTCTGCAGAGTACATGACACTCTACAACGAAGCCCGTGTCAACGACGGCCTCGATCCCAAGTACAGCCAGATGGATATCTACAATCATGCTTCAGGACTGAATCCTTACCGTTATCCCAATGTCAACTACTATTCTGACGAGTATATCCGCAAGGCCTATAACCGTTCAGAAGGAACACTGGAGATTGAGGGTGGTGGTCAGCGTGCCCACTTCTACACCAACATCAACTACTATCGTAGTGAGGACCTCCTGAACTTCGGTAATGCGAAGGATAACTACACAGACCGTTTCAGCGTTCGTGGTAATGTGGACCTCGTGGTCAATAAGGTCATCAAGGGTTTCGCCAATGCCAGTGCTACGTTCTACAACGAAAACAAGAACAAGGGTAATTTCTGGAGCGAGGCATCTACCATGCGTCCGAACTTCCCTGAGAATGCTGCTCCGCTGATTGACATCAATATGGTTGACCCGAACGCCAGTAAGGCCCTCGCCATCCTGGGTAAGTCGCTCAACCTCCTCGACGGTAAGTATTTCCCCGGTGGTACGAAAGCAACTCAGACCAATGCCATTGCCGACTGCTATTTCGGTGGTAAGACCAAGGCCGTGAGTCGTCAGTTCCAGTTCGATGCAGGTATCCTCTACGACATGAGCAAGTTCGTGCAGGGCTTGTCGTTCAAGACCCTGTTCTCTATCGACTATGCTGCCAACTACAGCCTGTCATATAATAATAAGTACGCGGTGTTCATCCCCACATGGAGTAACTATAACTCAAAGGATGCCATCGTTGCTATCACTCAGCAGAACGATGAAGTCGTGACCGGTACCATGACCATGTCTGACACGAAATACCGTCAGACCATCACTTGGAACGGCCATTTCGACTACGACCGTACTTTTGCTGACAAGCACCATGTATCGGGTCTGCTGCTGGCCAGCATGTACACGACGACAGCCAGCGGTGCATACCACCGTTATGCCAACGCCAACTTAGGTCTGCAGCTTAGCTACGACTATATGAGCCGTTACTTTGCTGAACTGTCATTGGCAGGTGTTCATTCCGCCCGTCTTCCCGAGGGTAACCGCGAAGCCATCTCACCTTCGTTCACCATCGGTTGGAATCTGGCCAAGGAGAACTTCCTGAAGGACAGCTTCGTTGACGATCTGTTGCTCAGCGCATCATACAGCAACCTGAAAGAGGATATCGACGTCTATATGGGCGACAACTACTTCTATCTCTACGAAGCCAGCTGGGATCTGGCAGGTAGTGGTTTTGGATGGAATGAAGGCGTCAGCACAGAACGCACTTATTCCAAGTCGGGTAGCAACCCCTCTCTGGACTTCATTCACCGCAAGGAGTTCTCTCTCAGCTTGCGCGGCTCGTTCTTCAACAAGCTGATCAGCGCTGACCTCACCTACTTCAATACGGATATGGACGGCTTCGTCATCCAGAACCCGACCACATTCCCCTCATATCTGTCGGGAGGTCTTTCCGGAAGTTCTTTCAAGCCGGCCATCAACAACAATGTCCAGAACCGTAAGGGTCTCGACTTCAACATCAAGGCTCAGAAGCAGCTGGGTCCTGTTCGTGCTGAGCTTGGCGTGGGCGGAACCTATCTCACCACGGAATGGAAGAAGTATGACGAAATCCAGGAGTATGACTATCAGAAGGCAGAGGGACGTCCCCTCGATGTCATCTGGGGTTATCAGTGCAAGGGCTTCTACGGCATGGACGACTTTGACGTGAGCACCACTTCTGAGGGTAAGACCAAGTACACCTTGAAGTCTGACCTGCCCCGACCGATGATCGGTGGTAGCATCCAGCCTGGTGACCTGAAGTACGAGGATGTGAATGGTGACGGTGTCATCAATACCAAGGACCAGGTTGAGCTGGGTAAGTGGGGAACCTACGGTGCTCCTCTCACACTTGGTGTGAACCTGACGCTGAAGTACAAGAACTGGACCCTCTTCCTGCTCGGTAACGGTAACTTCGGTGCCAAGGGCATGAAGAATGGCAGTTACTATTATATGAATGGTGATTCCAAATACTCTGTCAATGTACGAGGCCGTTGGACACCAGAGACAGCCGAAACGGCTACGCATCCCCGTCTGACTTCACTGGCTAATGCTAACGATGGTGCAGCATCCACCTTCTGGCTGTACAGCACAGACCGTTTCAACCTCCGCAAGGTGCAGCTGACCTACGACTTCCCGGAGTCTTTCCTCACCAAGCTGAAGTATGTGAAGGCCCTCTCGGTTTATCTGAATGGAAACGACCTCCTCACTTTCGCCAAGGAGCGCAAGTTAATGGAGACCAGCGTTGGTTATGCCCCACAGACACGTTTCTATAATCTCGGTGTGAAGGTAACACTCTAAGAGAAGTTAAGAGTTAAGAATTAAGAATTAAGAATTAAGAGAATATGAAGACAAGAAACATTATATTCTATATATTCGGTCTCCTCGCTCTCTGCTCGTGCGATGACATGTTCACACCGGCTGACGAGAACAATCGACAGATGGAAGACCTGGCCAAGGAGTCATCGTATGCCCACGGTCTGCTGATCTACGGCTACGACCGTCTTCCTTATATCACAACGACCCAGACAGACGTAGCTACAGACGATGCTGTCACCAACCAGAAGAACAGCGCTTACCTGAATATGGCTACCGGTACATGGGCATCTGACAACAACCCGATGTCTCAGTGGGACGCTTGTAAGGATGGTATCCAGTATATCAACAGCTTCTTACAGATTGCTGAGAAGAGTACCTGGGCTCCCAGTGCAGCTTCCAAGCAGCGGATGTTCATCGATCGTCTGAAAGGTGAGGCTTTCGGCCTCCGTGCCATCCTCTATTACTACCTACTCCAGGCTCATGGCGGCTATGCTGACGATGGCAAGCTCTATGGTGTACCCCTGCTGACGACTCCTGAAGACGGTAGCTCCGACTTCAACCAGCCGCGTGCCCTGTTCTCAGAGTGTGTGAAGCAGTGCTTTGCCGATTGCGACAGTGCTATGGCTCTGCTCCCTCAGGAGTATAAGGACATAGAGAGCGAGAGTGAGATCCCTGCCAAGTATCTGGCTTTGGGTGCTAACTTCTCCGGTTACAACCTCGTCTTCGGCGACAAGGCCAGAGGTCTTGTCTCTGCCAAGATTGCCGAGGCTGTCAAGGCTCAGATAGCCCTTCTCGCTGCCAGCCCTGCCTTCCGCGATCAGAGTGGTGTGACTTCTGCCGAGGCTGCTACCCTTTGCGCCAATGTGCTTAAGCGCATCGGTGGATTAGAGGGATTCGATGCAACAGGCAACATCTGGTACAAGAACAAGAGCAAGCTGGAGCCCAGTGCTTCTGAAATGCCGGAGATCCTGTGGCGTGAAGACCGTCACAAGAATGCCGACCAGGAAAGAGATAACTTCCCGCCGACGCTCTATGGCAGTGGCCGTGTGAATCCTTCCCAGAACCTTGTCGACGCCTTCCCCATGCGTAACGGTCTTCCTATCACTGATGCCAAGTCTGGCTACGATCCCAAGAATCCGTATGCAGGCCGTGACCCGCGTCTTGAAGATGACATCCTCTTTAACGGTACCATCTTCAGAAAGGCTGAGATTATCACAGGTACCTATCCTAATGACAAGAACGAGACTGATGACAACATCAACAGCATCAGCACCTCTACGCGTACTGGCTATTACCTGAAGAAGCTGCTCCGCGACGATGTCAGCCCGTTGTCGAGCTCGCTCATTGAGCAGCAGCATATCTATCCGCGCATCCGTTATACTGAGATCTTCCTGGCATACGCCGAAGCAGCTAACGATGCCTGGGGACCGAAGGCTGACCCGACGGGTGTAGGTTTCACCGCCTACGACGTCATCAAGGCCATCCGCACGCGTGCCGGACTTGCTACCAACGAGATTGGACTGCCGCTTGCTGAGGGCGACGTCTATCTGGAGGAGTGCGCTGGCGACAAGGCCAAGATGACCAACCTGATCCGTAACGAGCGTCGCATTGAGCTCTGCTTCGAGAACAAGCGTTTCTGGGATCTCCGCCGCTGGCAGATGCCGCTTAACGAAACTGTGAAGGGTGTCAAGATTGACCGCAACGAGGAGACTGGCGTACTCACCTACACCGTTATCGACGTAGAGGAGCGTAAATACGACAGCACTTACCAGTGGTACGGACCCATCCCCAAGGGTGAGGTGCTTAAGTGGAGCAACCTCTTACAAAACAAGGGATGGAAGTAATATTTGGAATTAGAAATTAGAAATTAGAAATTATGATTACTAAAAACATTATAAAGGCAGGGATGTTGCTGTTGGGAGTGCTTACACTCGCATCGTGCTATAACTCAGATCAGGAGTTCCCGGACTATGAAGGAGGTACGACAGCCTACTTCGCCTATCAGTTCCCGATACGTACCCTCGTACTTGGTAACGACATCTACGACAACGCGCTCGACAATGAGCACAAGTGCCGTATCTGGGCTACCATGGGTGGTGCGTATAGTGGACGTAATGCCGTCGTAGACATCAAAGTGGACCCGACGCTTTGCGACAACCTCTGGTTTGTAGATGGTGGTGGAAATCCTGCATTTAACGTGACACCGATGCCGACAGACTACTATCAGCTGCTTTCTAACACCATTCCTTACAATGGTGATACCCGCGGCTATGTGGAGGTGCAGTTCACCGACAAGTTCTTCAACGACCCCAAGGCTATTGAGAACACCTACGTCATTCCTTTGGTGATGACGGGTGTCAGCGGTATTGACCATATTCTCACCGGCAAGCCCCGTGAAGGCCTCACCCCGTCGCGTACCAATACGGAGGACTGGGATGTGCTGGCCAAAGACTATGTGCTCTACCTCGTGAAATATATGAACCCCTGGCAGGGAAAATATATCCGCCGCGGTGTTGACAATGTGACGGAAAAGGGCAAGACCACTACGATTGTCCGCAAGGATTTCTCACTCATCAACACAGATGCTGAGCGTTACACGGAGAACCCCGTCAATGCCAACGACGAAGTCTGTGGCATCACGACGAAGAGCATGACGCAGGCCATCTTCCCCGTGTCGTTCAAGACCTCTGGTGCTTCCATCACTTGTAACCTCATCCTGACCTTCAACGGCAACCAGTGCACCATCTCTACCGATGATGAGAACGTGACGGCCACCGGCTCTGGCGAATTCATCGTCAAGGGTACTGAGAAGCCGGAATACAAGGACTATCAGTGGGGTACCAGCAATGGACAGCCCGTTCAGCGTGACATTCTCCGTCTGGCCTACAATGTCAAGTTCGACAACAGCGATATCCAGGTGTCTACCACCGATACACTCGTTGTCCAGACTCGTGAGGCTAACAAGAGAGAGACCTTCACACCAAAATACGTGAAATAATTGAGAATTGAGAATTGAAAATTGAGAATTATGAATACACTGTTTAGAAACATCTCTCTCTTGTTGGCAGCAGGCGCATTGGTGGTGTCTTGTGCTGACTATAATGAGACTAACAATTTCAGTGCTGATCCTGATCCTTCTTACGTGGAGCCTTACAAGGACCTGAACGCTGTGAAGTCCTATATCAACAGGGAGCAATATCCGAACCTGACTCTCGGCGCCATGCTCAAGGTGTCAGAGTTCAACAAGCAGGAACTGGCTCATGCAGCAGCCATGACCAATTTCGACAATGTGGCTTTCGGTACCTCCTTGATGTCAGGAGCCATCATCAACGAGAAAGGTGTGATGAACTTCCTGGATATGAAGGACCTGCTGGATCATGTGCAGGAAATCGGTGGTGAGGTATTCGGCAGTCCTATTGCTGCCAATGCCAATCAGGCCGACGCCTGGTTGAATATGCTTACGGCACCTATTGAAATCGCGGTGGATCCTATTCATGACAAGACGGTGGACTACACCACTATGGAGGAGTTCACGGGTACAGCGTTAAGAGGTAAACCCAAAATCGTCAAGAATTACGATGGCAACAAGAATGCGCTGAGCATTCCCAAAAAATCGGAAGTTTACATCGTGGAAGACTTCCCTGTCGATCCGTTGGGTTCTTATACCATCACTTTCTGGGCCAAGGTTGACAAGGACGAGACCGTGATCTGTACTTTCGCCGACAACAAGATTATGGAGGGTGACAAGGACAAGAAGTTCGCTATCAAGGCTGGCAAATGGCAGAAGGTTGTCATTGAGTCGGTCAAGCCTGCAGAAAATTGCACAGATGGTTACCTGCTGCTTGAGGGTAACTTGAACTCTATCCTCTATATCCAGAAGGTGGAGGTGATCCACATGCCTGATAACCACCGTCCGCAGACCGCTCAGGAGAAAAAGGACACTATCAACTATGCTCTTAATGCCTGGTGCGATGGTCTGATGAAGATCAATGCTGGCCGTATCAAGTCGTTTGACCTCATCGACGAGGCTATTGATCCTAAAGCTGAGCTTGAAAGCGGTATGCTTGACCTCAAGCATTCTACCGATAAGATTTTCTGGCAGGACATTCTTGGCAGCGAGAACTATGCCCCAGTAATATCGAAGGTGGCTAAGGCATCCTACGAGAAATTTGAGGGTGATCCCGCTCAGCTGAAGTTCTTCATCAGCGAGACAGGCCTTGAAGACCAAAAGAAGTTTGAGAGTCTCAAGTACTGGATCAATATCTGGGATAAGAACGGCGCCAAGATCGATGGTATCAATGCCAAGCTGAATCTCACCTATAGCGAGGATAAGGCTACGCAGGATGCCAATGTGGCTACGCTGAACAAGCTCTTCGAGAACCTGGCAGCTACTGGTAAGCTGATCCGTCTCTCTAACTTCGACATCAAGTATCAGGATGCAGAAGGTGCCAATGTCTCAGCAAGCGATATTAAGGACGCTCAGCGTCAGCAGTTGGCCGACTACTATGCCTACGTCATCAAGAGCTATATGACCAAGATTCCGCACGATAAGCAGGCTGGCATCTGTAAGGGTAATATGGCTGACACGAGCGATCCCGTCGGTCTCTGGGCTGTTGACAGCAAGAGCAAGGACTGGGTACGCACAGCCACCTATAAGGCATTCTGCGATGCCCTCAGCGGACAGTAATGAACTAATATATTTTTTTATTAACTAACTCTTTTATTATTAATCTAAATTATTTCTATTATGAAGAAATTATTTACACTTTTTGCTTTCCTGGCAGTGTTCATGGGAGCAAAGGCAGAGTGGGTGACCGATTACTCGATCGACTACTCAACTCTCAGTGATTTTCCATTCTATGTAATGGGTTATGCTCCATCAATTGTTGATGGTGTGATGGTTGACAATCCTGTTCCTTATCGTAAGCTCTGGAGAGGCGATGAGAGTGATTATCCTGGTGATGATGGCATGACCGAAGTTACCGTCAATGGTGCTACATTCAAGTATCAGTCTCTTGATGCTAATCCTTGGCGTCAGTATTTCATTGCAGACAACATTCCCACCGAGATTGATGGCTCTTATACTGTTAAGGCTATGGTAAGGGCTTCAGAACAAGTCACCATCAATGTCAACATGGGTTGGAGTTGGAGTGCGGACCCTGTTAGTGCTTCTGTAACTATCGGTACAGAATGGGCTGAGGTAGAATGGGAGTACAGCGGTATTGGCGGCAATTCTTGTAACCTTATAGCTCAGCCTGGTACTACAGAGGCTGTGATTGAATGGAAGAGTCTTACCGTTTCTCACAATCAGAAGGAAACAAAACCCATTGAGTGGGTTGAACTGATTTCAAATGGTGATGCAAGTAAATCATGGGCAGAGCTCGGTCTCGCTGACGTAGCATTTACCGATGTTGAAAACACCACTAAGGTTTGTGCATGGGGTAAGGTAAATCAGGGTGATCCTACTCCTGCTAAAATCGAAGACAACGTCTTTGTCGTACATGCAACTGATTGTCCAAATCCAACAGTTGATGATTCTGCATGGGACAACCAGTTCTGGATTATGTCTTCAAAGGAATTGAAGGTTGGTATGCAGTACAAGGTTCATTTCAAATACAAGGCTTCACAGGCTGCAAAGACAAATACGCAAGAACACTCTATTCAACCGTCTGATTACCTCCATTGGGCAGCATTAGGTGACGTTACTTTCTCCGATCAATGGCAGGAGTATGATAATACAGTGACAATTCAGGCACCGTCGGCACAAGGACCCGCTTATTCTACCGTTTATTCTTTTGCTTTCAATCTGAATGCAGAGATTAAGACTGCTACTGACTTCTATTTTGATGACCTCTCAATTCAGGAAATGAAGCTTGACGAGGGTTACTTCGTAGCTGGTTGTAATACCGACGAGGGTCTTGAATATGACTTGGCCAATGCTATCCCATTTGAAGGAGCGGGTACAGACCTCGTAGCTACTGTTGGTGCCAAGGGCGCTTATGTCAATGAGATTATGATTTCTACCATTCGTGGTAACGATGCTGCCTTCAAAGCTAACACGTTGAAGCCTGATGGCGCTATCACTAATGATCCCGATAATTGGATGGACTACAAACCGTCTAGCCTTGCTAAGCTGAAGCTCCCCGGAAGTGGTATCTGGAAGGTTTACCTTGACCTCAAATATTCATCTATGGCATTTGAGATGATCGAGGGTACCATTAATGAGCCTATCGACGTCGTGACAAATAACGAAGTGATTACTATCAATGGTAAGGAACGCGTAGACATGCAGGATAATTGGAATGGACAAACCGGTGAGCTTGAGGTTAAAGAAGAAGCTGATAATAACCCCAATGATGAACATGGTGTAGGCGGTGAAGGTCATACCGGCCAGGCTTGGGACAACCAGTTCTGGATTGTTGCTAACCGCGAACTTGCCAAGGGTGAGGTAACGCACCTGAAGTTCAAGTATAAGGCTTCTAAGGAGGCTAAGACTACTACTCAGTGCCATAAGGATCCCGGTGGTTACTTGCATTGGGCTGCTATCGGTGATGTAGTCTTCACCACTGAGTGGCAGGAGTTCGACAATGACTTCACTGTTCCCAATGAGGCTGACGGCATGAAGAGTATCGCATTCAATATGGCCGAAATCAAGGAGGCTTGCGTCTATGAGTTGAAGGACTTCGAGTGGTACCTGAGCGATGGTGTTGCTGAAGGCAAGACCTGGGAGAACCTGATCAATGGAACTGGTAAGTCTAACTTCTTTATTAAGGAAGGTGCCGGCACAGAACCGTATGCTGCAGGCATTACCAATGTTGTTGACAACAAGAAGGCTTCTGCCGTAATCTATAACCTCTCTGGCCAGCGTGTATCTAAGGATTACAAGGGCATTGTGGTTAGCAATGGCAGAAAGTATATTGCAAAGTAAATATCCCCATTTACCCCATGGGTAATTTTTAGAACTTTACATGTGAAAGTCTCGGGCTCGTGAGAGTCCGAGACCTTTTTTTAGAAAGTCTCGCAATAGGCGAGACCTTTTGTAAGAAAGGGGTCGTGGCTCGTGAGAGTCCGAGACCTTTTTTTATA